>Ga0209628_10001734_pt1 | contig 14357 bp, 17 predicted proteins | sample TergutCu122P4_FD_187285 | JGI IMG/M metagenome (GOLD analysis project Ga0209628, IMG submission 187285) | Cubitermes ugandensis P4 segment gut microbial communities from Kakamega Forest, Kenya - Cu122 P4 (SPAdes) (version 2) | ecosystem: Host-associated > Arthropoda: Insects > Digestive system...
GGCTGTCGCGCGGCGTCATGCGCGGCATGATGAAGGCGCGCTTTGGCCGCATCGTCAATATTTCCTCGGTCGTCGGCTATTCCGGCAATGCCGGCCAGGCCAACTACTGCGCCGCCAAGGCCGGCGTCGCCGGCCTCTCCCGCTCGCTGGCCCGCGAACTGGGCAGCCGCAACATCACGGTGAACTGCGTCGCGCCCGGCTTCATCGCCACCGACATGACGCAGGCCCTCTCCGAGGAGCAGCGGGCCGCCATGCTGGCCGCCATTCCGCTGGCCCGCGCCGGCACGCCGGAAGACGTGGCCGGGGCCGTCGGCTTTCTCGTTTCGCCTGCCGCTTCCTATGTCACCGGCACCACGGTGCATGTGAACGGCGGCATGTTCATGGATTGATTTCACCAAGCAGCCGCTTTTGGTAGAATCGCAACGTTTTTTTCGTACCCCTGAGGGGAAGGAGCTTTTCTAATGGATAACATCGTAGAGCGCGTCAAGAAGATCGTCGCCGAACAACTGGGCGTGAATGAAGCGGATATCAAGAACGAATCCTCCTTCGTGGACGATCTGGGCGCCGATTCCCTGGATACCGTCGAACTGGTCATGGCCCTGGAAGAAGAATTCGAGTGCGAAATTCCCGACGACCAGGCCGAGAAGATCACCACGGTCCAGCAAGCCGTCGATTACATCCTCGCCAACAAGAAGTAAGCAGCCAATTCCGGTTCACCCAGGCAAGGCCGGCCCTCATGGCCGGCCTTGCCACATTTGCTTTCGGAGTGCATCTTGGCACGTCGCAGAGTCGTCATCACCGGCCTGGGGCTGATATCCCCGGTCGGCAACAGCGTCGAGGAAGGCTGGCGGAACATCGTCGCCGGCGTTTCCGGCATCGCCCCCATCACCCGTTTCGACACCTCCAGCTTTCCGGTGCAGTTCGCCGGTGAAGTGAAGAATTTCGATATCACCCAATACATCTCGGCCAAGGACGCGCGCCGGATGGACAAGTTCATCCACTACGGCCTGGCCGCCGGCATGCAGGCCGTGCGCGACGCCGGTCTGGACCAGGAAGGCGCCGCCGACCCCGAGCGCGTCGGCGTCGCCATCGGCTCCGGCATCGGCGGCCTGCCGCTGATCGAGGAAACCAAGGACGAATACAACGCCGCCAGCATGCGCAAGATTTCGCCCTTTTTCGTGCCCGGTTCGATCATCAACATGATCTCCGGCAACCTTTCCATCGAATACGGCTTCAAGGGGCCGAACCTCGCCATCGTCACCGCCTGCACCACCGGCACCCATTCCATCGGCGAGGCGGCCCGCACCATCGAATACGGCGACGCCGACGCGATGATCGCCGGCGGCGCCGAGTCCACCGTCTCGCCGCTCGGCTTGGGCGGCTTCTGCGCCGCCCGCGCGCTGTCTACCCGCAACGACGACCCGGCCACCGCCAGCCGTCCGTGGGACAAGGACCGCGACGGCTTCGTGCTGGGCGAGGGGGCGGGTGTCCTGGTGCTCGAAGAATACGAACACGCCAGGGCGCGCGGCGCCAGAATCTATGCCGAAGTGATCGGCTACGGCATGAGCGCCGACGCCTACCACATCACCGCGCCCAACATGGACGGTCCGCGCCGCTCCATGATCAACGCGCTGAAAAACGCCGGCGTGATGCCCGCCGAAGTGCAGTACGTGAATGCCCACGGCACCTCGACGCCGCTCGGCGACAAGAACGAATCGGACGCCATCAAGGCCGCTTTCGGCCATGCCGCTCAAGACGTCGTCATCAATTCCACCAAGTCGATGACCGGCCATCTGCTCGGCGGCGCCGGCGGCGTCGAGTCGCTCTTCACGGTGCTGGCCATCCATCATCAGATCTCGCCGCCGACCATCAATATCTTCAACCAGGATCCCGAATGCGACCTGGATTACTGCGCCAACACGGCGCGGCCGATGAAGATCGAGGTGGCGCTGAAAAACAACTTCGGCTTTGGCGGCACCAACGGCTCGCTGGTGTTCAAGCGCATCTGACGGAATAGCGGACGGTGCGGCTGCCGATCATCATCGGGCTGCGCCGTTCGCGCTTGCAGCAGGACTTCCTGGCCGCCGTGCTGCTGCTCGCCAGTTTTTGCGCGCTGTTCTTTCCCCAGGCGCATGCCATCCGCGCGGCGCTGCTGCTGGCGGCGTGGGGAATCGCGGCGTGGGCCTGGCGCAGGCTTGCGCCGCCGCTGTCGGCCATCCGCCTCGAAGCGGACGGCAGCATTTGGGCAAACCCTCACCAGCAGGAATTCCTTCCGGCAACGATCCTGCCGGGCGCCACGGTTCACCCTTGGCTGACCGTGCTGCGCTTCGAACTCCCCGACGGCAAGCGCCGCGCGCTCCTCGTCACGGCGGACACCGCCACCCCCGACGATTTCCGCCGCCTGCGGGTATTTTTGCGCTGGCGGGCGGATTTCACATCGGGATGAAGCGCAGCGCGGCCCCGGTTATTCCCGCTACAGCGCTGACATCAGTAGCGATCCTTGCGGTCGCGGTAATCGTCTTTGCGGGCGTCCTTGGCGATACCCGCCAATTGATCCTGCTCAGGGACGGGCATCACCAGAAGCCCCTTGCCCTTGGGAATGAACACGAATTCCTGTCCGGCCCGCCAGTGCTTTTCTTCGCGCACGGTCTTGGGAATGGAGATCTGGAACTTGCTGGACAGGGTAGCCGTCGCAGCCATTGTCTTACCTAGTGATCGTCGATGCCAATTACGTAAGAATACAGGGTTTCAGTAAAGGATGGGATCGGTGAGCTGTTGACAATAACGCGATGCCGACTATCGTCGCTCTCATTGCTCGGTACAATGGCCATGATAAATCGGTGACAGTCGGGGTAGGCGATGCCGGTGGTGTTCCGTCTTGATGGATTCCGTTTTCATTTCTACTCGAACGAGGGTGACCCTCGTGAACCCGTTCATATCCATGTTGCTCAGGCGGGGGCTGACGCCAAGTTTTGGTTATTTCCGGACGTTGGGCTGGCCTATAATCGTGGCTTCGATGCGCGAACGATCCGCCGGCTGCAGGACGTTGTAGAGGCACATCGAAGCGAGATCGAGGAGGCGTGGCATGGACACTTTGACTAGAGCGACTACCGTCCGCTTTGATGATGCCCAGATGTGGGTCGAACTGGAAGATGGCCGTACTCTCGGCGTTCCTCTGGTCTGGTTTCCCCGCCTGCTACGGGGTACGCCAAATCAGCGCAAAAATTACTTCATCAGCCCAAGCGGCATCCATTGGGACGAGTTGGACGAAGACATATCCATCGCGGGCCTGCTCACTGGCCGTCGGGACATGACCAGGCCAGGGAAACTGGCCGCTTGAATCAGGTTCAAATTCATGGCGCTCATCGCCGCGACCGCGCTGGTGCACGGCATGACCGTCGTGACCCGCAGCGTGGCGGACTTTGCGGCAACCGGCGTACTCATCATCAACCCCTGGGAAGCCCAAGATCATGACAAACGACACTGAAAAAAGCCGCGAAGCGGAAATGGAGGAGCCGTTTTTCCTGACCGAGGAGATCGAGGCCGACATGCGGGCGGCTAGGGGCTGCATCAGCGTCCCGGCCCGCCCTTGAGTACGGTGTTCTTGATCTTGCCGGCCAGTTGCGGGTAGTCGCGCGAGTAGTGCAGGCCGCGGCTTTCGCGGCGCAGGATGGCGCAGCGGATGATGAGTTCGGCGGTGAGCACCAGGTTGCGCAGTTCGATCAGGTCGTGGCTGACGCGGAAATTGGAATAGAACTCGTGGATTTCCCTTTTCAGCAGTTGCACGCGGTGCAGGGCGCGCCGGAGGCGCTTGTTGGTGCGCACGATGCCGACGTAGTCCCACATGAAGCGGCGCAGTTCGTCCCAGTTGTGCGAGATGACGACTTCCTCGTCGGCGTCGGTGACCCGGCTTTCGTCCCATTCGGGCAGGGCCGGCAGGGCGCCCGGTTTTTTGCTCAGGATGTCGCTGACGGCCGCTTCGGCGAACACGATACATTCGAGCAGGGAGTTGGAGGCCAGGCGGTTGGCGCCGTGCAGGCCGGTGCATGAGGCTTCGCCGGCGACGTAGAGGTTGCCGACATCGGTGCGGCCGCGCAGGTCGCAGACGATGCCGCCGCAGGTGTAGTGGGCGGCGGGGACGACCGGGATCGGCTGGTGCGCGATGTCGATGCCGAGTTCGAGGCAGCGGGCGTGGATGTTGGGGAAGTGCGCCTTGATGAAGGCTTCGCCCTTGTGCGAGATGTCGAGGAAGACGCAGTCGAGGCCGCGTTTTTTCATCTCGAAGTCGATGGCTCTGGCGACGATGTCGCGCGGCGCGAGTTCGGCGCGCTCGTCGTGTTCGGGCATGAAGCGCGTGCCGTCGGGGAGCTTCAGGAGTCCGCCTTCGCCGCGCACCGCTTCGGAGATCAGGAAGGATTTGGCTTCCGGGTGGTACAGGCAGGTCGGGTGGAACTGGATGAATTCCATGTTGGCGACGCGGCAGCCGGCGCGCCAGGCCATGGCGATGCCGTCGCCGGTCGAGGTGTCGGGGTTGGTGGTGTAGAGATAGACCTTGCCGGCGCCGCCGGTGGCGATCAGCGTGTGGCGGGCGCCGATGGTGATGACTTCGTCGTTTTTGGTGTCCAGCACGTAGGCGCCGAAGCAGCGTTTTTCGCCGGTGCCGAGCTTGCCGCCGGTAATCAGGTCGATGGCGATGTGCTGTTCGAGGATGGTGATGTTGGCATCGGCCCGCACCTTGCGGATCAGGGTGTCCTGCACGGCGAAGCCGGTGGCGTCGGCGACGTGGATGACGCGCCGGGCGCTGTGGCCGCCTTCGCGGGTCAGGTGGTAGCCGGCTTCGTCCTTGGTGAAGGGGACGCCCTGCTCGATCAGCCATTCGATGGCCCGCCGCCCGTTTTCGACGACGTGGCGGGTGACGGCTTCGTCGTTGAGCCAGGCGCCGGCGATCTGGGTGTCGCGGATGTGTTCCTCGATCGAATCCTGGCTGTCGAGCACGGCGGCGATGCCGCCCTGGGCGCGGCCGGAGGCGGAATCTTCCAGTTGCCGCTTGCTGACGATGGCGACGCGGCAGTGTTTGGCGAGGCGCAGGGCCGCCGATTGCCCGGCCAGGCCGCCGCCGATGATAAGGACATCAAAATTGAGCAAGATCAGTCCTTTCAATGAGTGGGTTGGCGCGGAAATATAGCACGTAGTCGCAGCTCTGATTTCGTTACAGAAAATAACAAATATGGGCAGCGCCCGCCCTGATCGGGGAAATTTGCTGCGTTATACTGCGCCGAAAATGCTAATCGACAGTCCCCCCAGAAAGCCGCAGAGCCATGAGTGAGCGCGAAGCCGATCAGGCGCTGGTCGCCCGGGCGCAGGGCGGCGACCGGCGCGCCTTCGACCTGTTGGCCGGCAAATACCGGCGCAAGCTGGAGCGCCTGTTGTCCCGTTTCATCCGCGATCCGGCGGAAGTCGAGGATGTCTCGCAGGAGGTGCTGGTCAAGGCGTATCGCGCCTTGCCGGCTTTTCGCGGCGAGAGCGCCTTTTATACCTGGCTGTACCGGATCGGCATCAACACGGCCAAGAATCACCGGGCGGCGCAGGCGCGGGCGCCGGCCCCAGTGGGCTTCGACGCCGAGGCGGCCGAGGGATTCCAGGAGGCCGGCCAACTGCGCGACGCCGAGACGCCGGAGAGCCTGCTGCTGTCCAAGCAGATCGCGCAGACCGTCGATGCCGCGATCGGCGCCCTGGCGGATGATTTGCGCACGGCCATCGTGCTGCGCGAAATCGACGGGCTGTCCTACGAGGAAATTGCCGACGTCATGAATTGTCCGATCGGCACCGTCCGTTCCCGCATTTTCCGGGCGCGCGAGGCGGTGGCGCTGAAATTGCGGCCGGTGCTGGGCACCGCGCCGGATCGTCGGTGGTGAGCATGGAATACGGCGGCAATACGGTGTGCGGCGTGGTGCGGGCGGTGCATGGCGCGCAGGCGGAGGTCGCCGTCGAGGAGGGCGGCTGCGGCCGCTGCCATGAACAGGGCGGTTGCGGCGGCCAGCATCTGAGCCGGCTGTTCGCCAGCGGGCCGCGCACCTATCGCGTCGACAACGCTTGCGGGGCGGCGGTCGGCGAGCGCGTCACCATCGCGGTGGCGGCGGGCCATGTGCGGCGGGCGGCCAATCTGGCCTATGGCGTGCCGCTGCTCGCCGCGCTGGCGGGCGCCGTGGCCGGCAACGCCTTTTCTGGCGACGCCGGCGGCATCGCCGGGGCGCTGCTCGCCTTCGCCGGCGCGCTGCTGTATGTTCGTTTTCGTTCGCGAGGGCTGGCCGGCGACGCGGCGGGCGGTCCCCATATCATTTCCCGTTCCTAGTCAGACCAGGAGGCAAGACGCCGATGAAACGCATCATCCTGTTGTTTTCACTGCTCATTTTCAATACCTTGGCAATCGCGCAGGCGCGCGGCCTGCCGGATTTCACGGAACTGGTCGAGAAGCAGGGCCAGGCCGTGGTCAATATCAGCACCACCCAGACGGTGCGCGGCCACGGCAACATGATGCCCTTCCCGTTCGACGAGAACGACCCGGCCTATGAATTCTTCAAGCGCTTCATTCCGCGCATGCCGGGCGGCGAGGGCGCGCCGCGCGAATTCCAGAACCGCTCGCTGGGTTCCGGCTTCATCATCAGCGCCGACGGCTACATCCTGACCAATGCCCATGTGGTCGACAGCGCCGACGAAGTGACGGTCCGCCTGATCGACAAGCGGGAATTCAAGGCCAAGACCATCGGCGCCGACAAGCGCACCGATGTCGCCCTGCTGAAAATCGAGGCCAGCGGCCTGCCCTCCGTGAAGCCCGCCGATATCTCGCAACTGAAGGTCGGCGAATGGGTGGTGGCGATCGGCTCGCCGTTCGGCTTCGACAACACCGTCACGGCGGGCATCGTGTCGGCCAAGGGGCGCTCCCTGCCGCAGGAAAATTACGTGCCCTTCATCCAGACCGATGTCGCCATCAACCCCGGCAACTCCGGCGGGCCGCTGTTCAACATGCGCGGCGAGGTGGTCGGCATCAATTCGCAGATCTACAGCCGCAGCGGCGGTTACATGGGCGTCTCCTTCGCCATTCCGATCGACGTGGCGATGGAAATCCAGAACCAGTTGCGCAGTTCCGGCAAGGTCAGCCGCGGCCGCATCGGCGTCGTGATCCAGGAGGTCACCAAGGAACTGGCCGATTCCCTGGGCCTGTCGCGGCCGATGGGGGCCGTCGTCAATGCGGTGGAAAAGGGCGGCCCCGCCGAGAAGGCCGGCCTGGAACCGGGCGACGTGATCCTGCGCTTCGACGGCAAGGTCATCGACAGTTCTTCCGATCTGCCGCGCCTGGTCGGCTCCACCCATCCCGGCGCCCGTTCCACCATCCAGATCTGGCGCAAGGGCGCGACCCAGGACATTGCCGTGACGGTCGGCGAGATGGCCGAGGAAAAAACGGCGGGCCTGCGCGCGCCGCGCGGCTCGAAGGCGCCGGAACAGGCGGCCAATCGCCTCGGCCTGATCGTCAGCGAACTGAGCGCCGAGCAGAAGCGCGAGTCGAAGATGAGCGCCGGCCTCGTCATCGAGGACGTGCGCGGCGCCAGCGCCAGGGCCGATCTGCGTCCGGGGGACGTGATCGTCGCCCTGATCAGCCGGGGCGCGACGACCGAGATTCGCACGGTGGATCAGTTCAACAAGCTGCTCTCCCGTTTCGACAAGGGCAGCAACGTCACCCTGCTGATCCGCCGGGGGGAAATGCAGACCTTCGTGACCATCAAGAATCTGGATGGGGAATAACGGGTTCCGGCGGCGCCTTTTCATGTGATTGACATGATGGCGGCCAAAAAGCCGTGAATATTTGGCCGGATTCCGTTAAAATCCAAGGTCTTCCGAGCAGGTAAGGGCGCTGGACAGGCGCCCTTTTTCAATCGTGCCCATGGATCACATCCGAAATTTTTCCATCATCGCCCATATCGATCACGGCAAATCGACGCTGGCCGATCGCATCATTCACCTCTGCGGCGGGCTTTCCGACCGCGAAATGGAAGCCCAGGTACTCGACTCGATGGACATCGAGCGCGAGCGCGGCATCACCATCAAGGCGCAGACGGCGGCGCTGAGTTACCAGGCGCGCGACGGCAGGGTATACAACCTGAATCTGATCGACACGCCGGGGCATGTGGATTTTTCCTACGAGGTGTCGCGCTCGCTGTCGGCCTGCGAGGGCGCGCTGCTGGTCGTCGACGCCTCGCAGGGCGTCGAGGCGCAGACGGTCGCCAACTGCTACACCGCCATCGAACTCGATGTCGAGGTGCTGCCGGTGCTGAACAAGATCGACCTGCCCTCGGCCGACCCGGACAACGCGCGCCAGGAAATCGAGGACGTGATCGGCATCGACGCCACCGACGCCGTGCTGGCCTCGGCCAAGACCGGGCTGGGCGTCACCGATATCCTGGAAGCGGTGGTGAATCGCGTGCCGCCGCCCAGGGGCGACGAGGCGGCGCCGCTGAAGGCGCTGATCATCGATTCGTGGTTCGACAATTATGTCGGCGTCGTGATGCTGGTGCGCGTCGTCGATGGCGTGATGCGCCCCAAGGACAGGCTCCATTTCATGGCGACCGGCGCCCAGCAATTGTGCGAGCAGGTCGGCGTGTTTACGCCGAAGTCGGTGCAGCGCGAGGAATTGCGCGCGGGCGAGGTGGGTTTCGTCATTTCCGGCATCAAGGAACTGAAGGCGGCCAAGGTCGGCGACACCATCACCACTGTCGACCGCAAGGCGGCGCAGCCCTTGCCCGGCTTCAAGGAAATCAAGCCGCAGGTGTTCGCCGGCCTCTATCCGGTCGAATCGAACCAGTACGACTCGCTGCGCGAATCGCTGGAAAAGCTCAAGCTCAACGACGCTTCCCTGCAATACGAGCCGGAAGTCTCGCAGGCGCTGGGCTTTGGTTTTCGCTGCGGCTTCCTCGGCCTGTTGCACATGGAAATCGTGCAGGAGCGGCTGGAGCGCGAATTCGACCAGGATCTGATCACCACGGCGCCGACCGTGGTCTATGAGGTCGTGCAGCGCGGCGGCGCCGTCGTCCAGGTCGAGAATCCGGCCAAGCTGCCGGAAATTTCCAAGATCGAGGAAGTGCGCGAGCCGATCATCGAGGCGACCATTTTCGTGCCGCAGGATTATCTCGGTGCGGTCATCACGCTGTGCAACCAGAAGCGCGGCAACCAGGTCGACATGCACTACCACGGCCGCCAGGTGAAGCTGGTCTATGAAATGCCGATGGCCGAGGTGGTCATGGACTTTTTCGACAAGCTGAAATCCTGCTCGCGCGGCTACGCCTCGCTGGACTACGATTTCAAGGAATACCGCGCCGCCGACGTGGTCAAGCTCGACATTCTCATCAACGGCGAGAAGGTCGACGCCCTGTCGCTGATCGTGCATCGCTCGAACGCGCAGTATCGCGGACGCGAACTGGCCGCCAAGATGCGCGAGCTGATTCCCCGGCAGATGTACGACGTGGCGATCCAGGCGGCCATCGGCTCGCACATCATCGCCCGCGAAAACGTCAAGGCCATGCGCAAGGACGTGCTTGCCAAGTGCTATGGCGGCGACATTACCCGCAAGAGAAAACTGCTGGAAAAACAAAAGGCCGGCAAGAAGCGCATGAAACAGGTCGGCAGCGTGGAAATCCCGCAGGAAGCCTTCCTCGCCGTGCTGCGCGTCGACAACTGAGAACCGATAATGAACTTTGCCCTGATCCTGTTCGTGCTGCTGCTCATCACCGGCGCGCTCTACGCCATCAATTTCAAGGCGCGCAAAAAGCGCCCCAAGGGCGCCAAGGAGCCGCTGTGGGTGGAGTGGGGGGCGGATTTCTTCCCCATCATCCTGATCGTCTTCTTTCTTCGCTCCTTCGTCGTCGAACCCTTCAAGATACCCTCCGGCTCGATGATTCCGACGCTGCTGGTGGGCGATTTCATCCTCGTCAACAAATATACCTACGGCATTCGCCTGCCGGTCATCAACAAAAAGATCATCGCGCTAAACGAACCGCAGCGCGGCGACGTGATGGTCTTTCGCTATCCCAGCGACCCGTCGGTCGACTACATCAAGCGCGTGATCGGCCTGCCGGGCGATGTCGTCGCCTACCAGAACAAGCGCCTGAGCGTGAATGGCGAGCCGGTCGAGGCGACGCGCCTCGACGACTATATCGACCTGGAATGCGCGAAAGGCGCCACCCAGTGCGCCGCCCGATCCCTGGAGCAATATTCGGCCAAGTTCGGCCGGGTGGAGCACCGCCTGCTCAACAATCCCGTCGTGCCGGCCGCCGTGTTCGATGTCGAGCATTTTCCCTACCGCGACAATTGCACCTACAATGCGGCGGGAGTGAGCTGCAAAGTGCCGGACGGCCATTACTTCATGATGGGCGACAACCGGGACAACAGCCGCGACAGCCGCTCCTGGGGCTTCGTCCCGGAAGAGAACATCGTCGGCAAGGCGTTTTTCATCTGGCTCAATTTCAGTGACCCCGGCCGCATCGGCTCGTTCAAATAAGGGTGAAAAGCATGAAACAGCAACGTGGCGTGGCGCTGACCGGCCTCATTCTCTGGGGCATCGTTCTGGCGCTGGTGGCAGTGCTCGGCATGAAAGTCGCGCCGACCGCCATCGAATATTTCAAGATCAAGAAAAGCGCCCAGGGGGCGCTCGGCAAGGTCGGGCCTGAAGCCACCGTGGGCGACGTGCGCGCCGCCTTCGACCGCTTCGCCGAAATCGACATGCTGGATTTTCACGGCGCCGACCTGGACGTTTCCAAGGAAGGCGGGCGCATCGTCATCGACTTCGCCTACGACAAGAAGATTCCGCTCTTTGCCAACGTCAGCCTGCTGATCGAATACAAGGGGTCGGCCGGGCGCTAGCCGTGGAAATGCCCCCCATCGCCGCCCGGCTTGGCCATGAATTCGCCGACCCGAAACTGCTGCGGACGGCGCTGACGCATCGCAGCTTCGGCCTGCCGAACAACGAACGCCTCGAATTTCTCGGCGACGGGATACTCGATTGCGTCATCGCGGCGGCGCTCTACACCCGCTTCCCCGACCTGCCGGAAGGCGACCTGTCGCGCCTGCGGGCCGACCTGGTGCGCCAGGACACCCTGCACCGGCTGGCGCTCGGCCTGTCGCTCGGCGAAGCGCTGCATCTGGGCGAAGGCGAACTGAAAAGCGGCGGCGCGGAGCGCCCGTCCATCCTGGCCGATGCGCTCGAAGCCCTGTTCGGCGCCATCTACCTCGACGCCGGGTTCGATGCGGCGGCGGTGGCGGTGCTCCGGCTCTACGGCCCGCAACTCGACGCCCTGAAGCCGGACAAAGTGAAGAAGGACGCCAAGACCACCCTCCAGGAATGGCTACAGGGCCGCAAAAAACCCTTGCCCCGCTACATCGTGCTGCAGACCAGCGGCGCCGCCCACGAACAGTCCTTCGCCGTCGCCTGCGAACTCGACGACCCGCCGCTGCGCACCCGGGGCCAGGGCGCCAGCCGGCGCATCGCCGAACAGCAGGCCGCCGAACAGGCCATGAAAGCATTGACCGCATGACGCAAATCCGCTCCGGCGCCATCGCCATCGTCGGCCGCCCCAATGTCGGCAAATCGACGCTGCTCAACCACCTGATCGGCGAAAAAATCAGCATCGTCTCAAGAAAGGCGCAGACCACCCGGCACCGCATCACCGGCATCCTGACCGACGCCGAATCGCAATTCGTCTTCGTCGACACGCCAGGCTTCCAGACCAGATTTTCCAACGCCCTGAACCGCGCCATGAACCGCGGCGTGACGCAGACGCTGAACGATGTCGACGTCATCCTGTTCATCGTCGAGGCCGGCCACTACGACGCCAGGGACAAGGCCGTGGCGCGCCTGCTGCCGCCAGACCGGCCGGTGATCCTGGTGGTGAACAAGACCGATCTGCTCAAGGACAAAACCGCCCTGCTGCCCTTCATCGCCCAGGTTTCAGCCGACTTCGCCTACGCCGCCGTGGTGCCGATCAGCGCCGCCAAGGGGCGGCAAACCCGGGAACTGCTCGGCGAAATCCGCCAATACCTGCCCCACGACGGCCTGATGTTCCCGGAGGACGACCTGACCGACAAGAGCGAGCGTTTTCTCGCCGCCGAATACATCCGCGAAAAAGTCTTCCGGCTGCTCGGCGACGAACTGCCCTACGCCGCCGCCGTCGAAATCGAGCGCTTCGAGGTCGAGGGCAGCCTGCGCCGCATCTACGCCGCCATCGTCGTCGACCGCGACAGCCACAAAGCCATCGTCATAGGAAAGGGCGGCCTCTCCCTCAAACGCATCGCCAGCGAAGCCCGGCAGGACATGGAAAGACTGTTCGACGGCAAGGTCTACCTCGAAATCTGGGTCAAGGTGAAATCGGGCTGGAATGATGACGAGCGGCTGTTGAAAAGCCTTGGGTATGAGTGATTCGTTCATTTGGCGTTAGGCCACACAAAATGACAGAACATCCGCTGAGTGCCCAAAAGAGAATCGACACTGTTGCTGTCGCGTTCTCACTGGCGCTCGCATTGTTAATTGCCATTGCAGGAACCCTTGGCATTACGCTGATAGCCGCGTGGCACTACAGTCTTGGCGTATGTTGGGATTCCACTTCGTGTCACCCCGGTCTTGTGCTTACGTATAACGACATGCGACATCTAAGGTTCTGAGCTTTACTTTCGGATGGAATAATGACAATTGCTTGGGCGCTGTACCCCGCCGCGCAGCTTTCGCAGCTTTCTGCCAAATGGAATACGTTGAATGCCGAGTCTGGCAACCTGCCTTTTCTCGACACCGCTTTTTTGCTTCCTCTGCTTGAATGTTTCGGTTCGGGGAGGGAGCGGATTGCAATCGCCCTGCGCGGTGAAGATGCCGTTGCCGCCACGATCCTGCAGCCGCTTGGGCGTGGCCGATGGCATACCTTTCAGCCGTCTCAGTTGCCGCTTGGTCCATGGCTCGCCCGTTCGGGAGAAGCACCTGCGGATTTGCTGCCGACCCTGATCAGAGTGTTGCCTGGGATAACGCTGAGCGTCGGCCTGACTCAGCTTGATTCGCGTTTCGTCACGCCGCCAGAGAATAGTCCATTGATCAATTACTTGGACTATATCGAAACCGCATGGGTCGATATCGATTCCGATTTCGAAGCCTATTGGAATGGGCGCTGGAAAAATTTGCGCACGAATACGCGCAAGCAGCGCAGCAAACTTGAAAATGAAGGTATCCAGCCGGCATTGGATGTGTTGACTCGTCCCGAAGATATTGCGGAAGCCCTGGCTGAGTATGGCCGGCTTGAAGCCTCCGGCTGGAAAGTGGAGATGGGAACGGCTGTGGCGTTGGATAACGCGCAAGGCCGCTTCTATCGAGAAATGATGAAGGCATTTTGCGGGCAGGGGCGGGGAGAGGTTTGGCGCTATCGTTTTGGCGATACGACGGTTGCAATGGATCTATGCGTTGCGGCAGGCAGAACGCTCGTTGTTCTTAAAACGGCCTTCGATTCCAGCCACAAAACAACGTCCCCTGCTACCTTGCTGCATCAGGATGCATTTCGGCGAGTTTTCGAATCCGGTCAATATGACCGGATCGAATTCTATGGCCGCATCATGGAGTGGCATACCCGCTGGACGGATCGGGCGCGCAAACTTTTTCATATCACCGCGTACCGTTGGGCTGCGATTGGGCAAGTGCATGCGCTTGTCAGACGCTTCCATTCGCATCAGGAGCAATGAACCAGCGCAGCAAAGTCGACGGCCAGCCGGCCTATGTTCTGCATAGTTACCCCTTTCGGGAAACCAGTCTGATCGTCGAGGTATTCACCCGTGATTTCGGGCGCATGGCCTTGCTGGCGCGCGGCGCGCGCCGGCCGCGCGCGGCCATTCGCGGGCTGTTGCTGGGGTTTCAGCCGCTCGAACTGGGCTGGGCGGGCAAGGGCGAGGTGCTGACGCTGATGAAGGCGGAATGGCAGGGCGGCCAGCCGCTCTTGACTGGCGAGGCGCTGTTCTGCGGCTATTACCTGAACGAATTGCTGATGCACCTGCTGCCGCGCGAGGATGCGCATGAGGCGCTGTTCGCGCACTATGCCGAGATGCTGCGCCGCCTGGCCGTCGATCCGGCGGGCAAGACGCGCGAAGGCGATCTGCGCCGCTTCGAGAAGGCGCTGTTGCAGGAACTCGGCTATGGCCTGATGCTCGACCGCGATGCCGGCGGCCAGCCGGTGGAAGGGGAAGCGTTCTACACTTACCGCATGGAACAGGGGCCGGTGCGCCTGCCGCACGACGGGGCCGCGGCCCAGGTCGTGCGCGGCAAGACCCTGCTCGACCTGGCC
>Ga0209628_10001735_pt1 | contig 14357 bp, 13 predicted proteins | sample TergutCu122P4_FD_187285 | JGI IMG/M metagenome (GOLD analysis project Ga0209628, IMG submission 187285) | Cubitermes ugandensis P4 segment gut microbial communities from Kakamega Forest, Kenya - Cu122 P4 (SPAdes) (version 2) | ecosystem: Host-associated > Arthropoda: Insects > Digestive system...
CCCGCCGTTTCCAGCACCGTTACCACGCGTTGGTTGTCGGCCAGGACCCGGAACCGGCCCGCCGACCACGGGCCGACCGTGTGGAGGCGGCCCGGGACCGACCATGTGTCGACCACCTCGCAATCGTCCATGAAACAATAACGGTGCACATCGTCCACGGTGAGGCGGAACACCAGGCACCATGACGCTCCCGCCGAACGCCTGGAACCGTCCCCGTGTTCGGTATCCCAATCGACATGGCGCCCGAGCAGGTCATCCAGTGTGTACGTGAAGCCCTTCACCTGGACGGTCATATCGCTGGTTATCGGGTACGCCAGCAGCTTGGAATCAGCCGGCGCGATCAGCCGGGCCGGGTCCGCATCCGCCGGCCGGGCGCCGGGGCGGAACTTCCGGGTGAAGAAGTCGGCGAACGAGCGGTACGGGCCCGGTTGCGCGTCTTCCAGGTCCACCCCGTACTGCTCGGCGAAGCCCGGTATGCGTTTCGCCGAGTGACGCCACGTCGAGGGCCAAGCCAGCAGCCTGGAGAACCACGGGCGGGTGAACACGGCGTTGACAAGGGGTATCATGACTGGGTGACCGTACATCATCCTCAGACCGGCCTCGCCGTACTGCTCCTGCAACGCCAGCTCCCCGGATCGCCGGTCGTACACGCTGGTCACGGCCACACCAGACGTATGGCAATAGCCGTTGCCAGTACGAGGGCCAGGATCAGGAAACCCGCGGTCGCCGCCCCGCGGGGTTTCGGTACGGGAATGTCGACTACGAACAACACCGCCAGCACCACCATCGTGGCCGCCCAGACCACCGGAACCGCCCCGGCCCAGGGCACTACCACCCAGACCACGGGCAGAACCAGCGCCGCGTACGTGACCGGCAGCCCGCAGTAGGCCACCCGCTCACTCTCGGAGTCCGTGGTGACGTTGAAGAAGGCCAGCCGGGTGACGGCGGCCACCGCGTACAGCGCCGTCACGAGAGCGACGGCCCACCACGGCAGCCCGTACCCCATCAGGATCGCGACCGGCAGGACCACGAAACTCACCATGTCGGCCAGAGAGTCGAGCTGGATCCCGTACGCCCGCATCCGCGCGTCGCGCTGGAAGCGGCGGGCGAACGTACCGTCCAGAAGGTCGCAGACACCGGCCACGACCAGGCACAACACCGCCGACGGCTGGCCGGCGGCGGCCAGCGCCACGCCCAGAGAGGCCACGACGACTCCGGCCAGGGTGACGGTGTTGGAACGATGCCAGATGCCGATCATGCCGACCGCACCTCCCCGGTCGCGCCGTCGACCTCGAGGACCTGCCCGTCGCGGACATGCCCGAGAACCCCCGTCACCCCGACGACGCACGGAATCCCGTACTCACGCGACACGATGGCCGAGTGGCACAGCATCCCGCCGTACTCGGTCACGACCCCGGACAGGCGCGCGAACGCGGCGGTCCAGCCGGTGTCGGTGAACCGCGTCACCAGGATGTCGCCCTCCGCCAGGCGGGAGATGTCCTCCAAACTCTCGATGACCCGCGCTGTGCCGCGTACCTGCCCCGGGCTGGCGCCGATGCCTGTCAGGCACCCGTCGGCTACCGGTTCCGCCGCCCGTACCCGACTCGCCCCGGCCGGCATCAGTTCGTTGTCGGACAGGTAATTGCGGTACGCGTCGAAGTAGCGCCGGTGCCGCGCCACGACAGAGCGCAACTCCAGCCGGTCGCGGCGCAGCAGCGCCCACAGGTCGGTGACCGGTACGAACCAGATGTCGTCGATCTCGTCGAGCGTCCCCGAGTCACACAGGTGGCGGGCCAGCGCGAGCGTGTACTGGCGGATGACGTCGTACATCATGGTCGACGCGTCGCGGAACTCCTCCCGCCACCACAACAACTTCCGTACGCGGTTGACCTTGCGTTCCAGCTTGGCGTAACGCCGGGCCGGGAGCGTGGCGCGCAGGGTCTCCATCCGCGCGGCGTGGACACCGCGTTGCGCCGCGACAGCCGCCGCCGGGTCGCGCGCGTCGTCGAGACCGGCCATGGCTGCCAGTTGCTCCGCCACCGCCTCGGGTTGTTCCCAGTAGTTGGGGTACGACACGTCCAGCTCCTTGTCGGAGTGGTAACCGAACTCGGCCAGGTGCCGGATCAGCGCCACTTTCTGTTCCGTTTCGCCCAGAGCGCCGCGGCTGATCTGCCACAGGTCGAGCACCGGCCGCAGGTGCGACACGTCATCCAGCCCGCACAACAACTCCATGTACTCCGCGTCCGTGACATGGGGCCGGACGAAGTCGTGGAACATGGACTGGTGGATGGTGTTGAGAAAGATTTGCGTAAAGTACGCCGACTCGCTGAACAGGTAATCATCCCTTGTCACCTGTACGAAGGCCCGCTCCAGCGGGCCGCCGCTGAGCCCGTGAAGCTCCTCGCCGCGGCGCCGGGCCGTCTCGCGGATGCGGGCCACGAGCGCCCCGGCTTCCGCCTCCCGCTGTCTCAGAAGCCGGGTCTGGGCCAGTGCGACGGGCACCATGTACATCGCGGTCTTCGCGGTCAGCTTCGTCTCCGCGCCATTCCCGTCGTACGTCAAAGGAATGCCGAACTCCAGGTCGAAGTCGCGCTCGCGGTAGCCCGGGGTGCGCGCCAGGACCTCCTTGGCGACGCCGAGATTCCAGTACGGCCGGCCGTACATCATCTTCCCCAGCTTGCGCAGCCGGCCCGGTTCGATGAGGCGGGATGACAACAGGAAAGACTTGAACGAATCCTCCCAGATGTACTCGTAGAGGCTCCACATGTACGGTTTGCAGGGTCCCGCCGACACCCCGCCGTCGCGGAAGTCGGCGGTCGTCCACAGGTCGGTGAGCCCCGCGTGCCCGATCCGGGTGACCGGGCGGGCCTGCAACAGCCAAACCTGGTCGGTGTCGACGGCGAATTCGATGTCCAGGGGGAAGCCGAACAACTGCTGTGCCGCCACGCACATGCCGGCCAGTTCCCGCAGCCAGTCCGCGGCGCCGTTCACTCCCCGCCCCGATTCCGGTACGTCGAGCCACACCTGCCGGTCCCAGTCGAAGCGGGCCGTCTCGGGTTCGATCTGCCCGTTGACAAGGGCATCACCCAACCCGGGCGCGTACTCGATGACAAGGTGCGTGTCGGCCCCGGTCACCGGGTCGACGGTGAAGGCCACCCCGGCGTACACCGGGTCGATCATGCGCTGCACGATGACCGCCATGGCGTCGGCGGACAAACCGGAGTTGGCCCGGTACGCGGCCACCGACGAGGCGTCGGCCGAGTCCAGGCAGCGCCGTACGGCGTCGGCCAGGCCCGCGGGTTCGACGTTCAAGACCGTGTCGTACTGCCCGGCGAAAGACAGGTTCGACAGATCCTCCTGCCGCGCGCTGCTGCGGACGGCGTACGAACCGGGCGGCACCTGCTCCAGCTCGGCGGCGATCTCCGCCAGCGGCCGGCCGGCTTCGGCGACCCAGCCCGGTGGTACGGGGAAACCGGCGCCGATGAGGCGCGTCAGGTTGAAGGCTTTGGCGCCGATCACTTCGACGGGCGCAGTCTTGCCAAGGGTTATCACAGTGGGTTCCTCCTCAGGTGTACAGCAAACAATGAAACATTAAGAACGGCATGGGTGAGCCCGCCGACCAGTACGTACCCCAGGAAGAAACCGGGCGTGATCGGGCAGAGAAGCGCCACGACAAGGACCAGACCGACGATCGAGTCGACCTGGTCGAGGATCGTGAGCCAGACCCGGGCCGCGCCGGTGGCCGGGCGGCCGGGGGTCACGCCGAGGCGGCGTTTCAGGAACGAGTTCGGAAGTTCGAACAGGGCGTACGCCAGGCCGAGCGCCGCCCCGATGAGCGCTGCCCCGGCCAGGGTGTTGCGGTGATACCGGAAGAACAACATGTTTGCCTCCAGGAAGGGGACGTGCGCGCAGACCGCCGCCCACGCGGTCATCGCCGCCGCGCCGAGGACCGTCATGCCGATCAAACCCTTCCAGGTCTTGTTCGCGCCGAACAGGGCCCGCCCGTCGTGCCAGCGCCGGCCGCCGTCGATGGGGCGCGCCAGCCGCTTGGCCACCGGTACGGTGCACCAGGCCATGTTGAGCACGCCCGCCACGATGCCGGCGAGCAGCGTGACGTACATTTCCGCAAGCCAGGTCATGACAGCCCCCTCCCGAACACCGCGGCGACGAGGAACGCGGTCACGAGCCCCTCCGCGATGAGATCGTACGCGACAACAGACGTGATGAGTTTGCGCCGCCGGGGCTGGCGCAGGAAACGTACGCACTCGCTGACGAGCCAGACGTAGACCGCGGCGACCGGGAAAGCTGCCCACCAGAAGACCTGCCGGATGAGCAGGATCGTGGTGACGACGTCGACGAACATGGCCACGAGGATGAAGACGACGGGCTTGCGCAGGCCGAACAGGCGCGAGTAGGTCACGTACGCCGTCTCGTCCTCCGGCGCGCGCAGCTTGCGGGCGATCTCCCAGATCAGGCCGGGGAAATACAGCGTGACAAGGATCAGTAGGTTGTTCCAGGAGACCAGCGGGATGGCGTAGGCCTGGCAGGCGTACGAGATGACGTACAGGTTCATGATCAGCTGTACGGGGTTGTGGGTCACGAGGGCCAGTACGAGGTTGTGCTGGATGCGGTAGCGCTGGAAGAACCAGACGGACATCAGGATTCCGTACGCGACGAGGATGCCGAAGAAGAGATAGTTGCGTACGAAGACGAGGTTCATGGCCACAACCGCGGTGTCGACCACGACCAGTGTCGCGATCAGATCGGATTTCCGTGTCCGCCCCGACGGCAGGGGCCGGGCGGGGAACAGGTCCAGATCGGTTTCGTAGTCCTTGAAGTCGTCGGCGATGCGCAGGTTGAGCAGGAACGCGAACAGGGTCAGCCCCAGGGTGAACTCGGCCCAGCCGACATGGCCGACCGTACGCCCGTTGACCAGTACGGTCAGGAGAAACAACTCGGCCGCCAACACGTACCCGACAAGGAGGCTGCGCGGCAGCGGGTACATCTCGGAGAAGTACGTGTGCAGCCGTCCCGGCATGCGCCGCCGGCTGTGAATGGTGACTGTGTCCTGCACAACCATGAGTTCGTCCTTTCGATCGACAAACTCAGACTAGGCGCCCCAGTTCACGAAAACAATGAACCAAACGTCCTAATTTCGGAGGACCTTGGGCCCTGTCGGCAGGTCGTACAGAAGGGACTTTGGTCCCGCTCGGCTGTGCGGAACGCAAGATGAAACACGGGGACGGTTCTCATGTTTCAGCTTGTCAATCCACATAATTCAGAGAGGGACCAAAGGGGACGGTTCGGTAAGGGAGCCATTGGGGACAGGTCGGTGCAAGGTTTTGTACGACACTGGACCGGCAAGCCGCCGTCTAAGATGGGGTCGAGGCAGGAGGCGAGCATGCAATTCGCAGATTTCCAGGGGCGGGCCGAGAGCCAAGTCCATGACAAAGATATATTTGCTGATGCCCAGAGGTACGCCTACGAGTACATGGACCGCGTGGCCGCCATGGATGTGTTCCCGTCGCCGGAGTCACTGGCGTTGCTTGACGCGTTTTCGGGTCCGATGCCGGATGGCCCGGGCTTGCCGCAGGACATCATCAAGATGCTGCACGACGCGGGGTCGCCCAACACGGTGGCGCAAACCGGTGGCCGGTACTTCGGGTTCGTCAACGGCGGCGCCGCACCCGCCGGGATCGCCGCCAAGTGGCTCGCGGACGTCTGGGACCAGAACGCCGCCTTGTACGTGATGTCTCCGATCGCGTCGAAACTCGAAGAGGTCTGCGAACAATGGGTCGTCGATCTGCTGGGCCTCCCCGCAGGAACCGCGGCCGGATTCGTCAGCGGTTCGTCGACGGCCAATCTGTGCGGACTGGCGGTGGCAAGGAACGTTCTTCTGGGGAAGTACGGCTGGGACGCCGGCCTGAGGGGCCTGGCCGGCGCGCCGCCGATCCGGGTGGTTGCGGGTGAACAGGCCCATGCCAGCGTCGGCAAGGCGCTGGCCCTCCTGGGAATCGGCGCTTCGACAATCGAAATTGTTCCAACCGATGACCAGGGGCGGATGAGGCCGGATGCCGTACCGCCTCTGGACAGTACGACCCTGCTGATACTCCAAGCAGGCAATGTCAGTGGCGGCGCCTTCGACCCTGTCGACGAGTTGTGTGATCTCGCTCACGAAGCGGGCGCGTGGGTTCACGTTGACGGGGCCTTCGGGCTGTGGGCGGCGGCGTGTGAGCGCACCAGGCATCTGACGAGAGGCATCGAGAAAGCGGATTCGTGGGCGGTCGATGCGCACAAGACTCTCAACGCTCCGTACGACTGCGGCATCGTATTATGCAAGGACCGCCAATTCTTGGCCGATGCGCTGCAATCCACCGGTTCGTACCTCGAATTCAGCGACCACCGCGACGGCATGCTTTACACGCCCGAGATGTCCCGGCCCGCAAGAAGCGTTGCCCTATGGGCGACCCTGAAGTCTTTGGGCAGGTCCGGCGTCGACACGCTGATCGGTCATTTATGCCAGATGACCAGGCGTTTCGCAGATGGCCTGGCGCGTCACGGGTTCATCATCGACAACGAGGTTGTCTTCAACCAGATTCTCGTACGGTGTCAGCAGGCCGACGATACCGTACGGTTGCTGGACCGGATCCAGGCCAGCGGCCGGTGCTGGTGCGGCGGGGCGGTCCGGAACGGCGAACCGGTCATCCGGATCAGCGTCTGCTCGTGGAGGACGACCAGCGACGATGTCGATGAGTGTGTCGAATTGTTCGCCGAGTGTCTATAGCATGTCATGTTGCCAGAGCGCCGAGACTGGGATCGCCCGCAGTCGGTCACCCCAGGGTATCTCTTCCACTCCGGTGTACAGAACCACACCAGCCACGAAAAGCGGTCCCATAAGGTCCCGCAGGGCGGCAAGACCCTTGAAATCCGTGCGGCTGAGACCGGTTGATGCCTTGGTTTCGATCCCGATGATCCGCCCGTCTGCCAGTTCGACAACCAAGTCGACCTCCCGGCCGGTTGTGTCTCTGAAATGGAATAGCCTGAAATCGGTCTCCGACCAGGTCTGCTGCTTGGCTAGTTCTGTTGCCACCAGTGATTCCAGCAGGTCACCCAGACGGTCCCGCTGCAAGATATCATCGAGTACGGACTTGGACGCACCGTTCAGGTGTGCCGCCAGACCGACATCGGCCACCACCGCCTTTTCTCGTCCAACAACGCGCTTCGTCAGATTGCGTCCCCATGGGGGCAGGCGCAGCGTGAGGTAAAGATCGTCCAACAGGCGCACATAGGGCGGCAATGACCGTTCCGGCACCCCGGTGGCGCGACTGGTGTGGGCCAGTACCAGTTCGTGGCTCGTCTGCGCTGCCAGCAATCGCAGCAATACCTGTAGGCGGTCCAGACTCGCCAACCGTGACACTTGGGCCGCGTCGTGATCCGTGACGCCGCGCACGTACGCGTTGAACCACCGGGCCCGTGACCGGTCCGCACGAGCGTTGGCCTCTGGGTAACCGCCCGCGATGATCAGCGAGGCGTAATCCGTTGGGTTGAAGGATCGTGGCTGACTGGGACCAGTGTGTGTTACCCACGTTACGAAATCATCTTGCAATTGTTGTTTCTCTCCTTGGCTCAAAGGGACCTGTGGCTCCTGCGTTCGCGGGGTTCCATCGACACTCTTGTCGCGGGTACGGCCTTGGCCCACGGGCTGATCCGTGGGCAGAGGGACCTACGGGTTGATGAAGGCGGACTTGAACTCCGGCGCCGCTTCGATGTCGGAGAAGACGTACAGGCTGACGCCGTTCGGGTCGGTCAGCCCGAAACCCCGGTCGCCCCACGGGTGGTCCTCGGGCGCGCCGTCCGGGGTGAGTCCGAGTTGAACCAGATTGTCATACTCGGCGTCGACGTCCTCGACACAGAAGTTGTACGTCAGACCGGCCGGCTGACAAACAGTCATTCCGGGCTGTGGTTCCATGAACTGTACGGATAGCCCCCTGCCGAACTCCAGGTTGATGTACCAGCCGCAGTCGAACACCAGCTTCGCGCCGAGATACTTCTGGTAGAAATCGCGGGATTCCGCGACGTGGGTGGTGATGATCGCCGGTGACGCCGATGAAGGGCGCATGTGAACCTCCTCTGGTTGTGGTCGGCCCCGGATGGGGCTTGCGCAAGTCTGGCGCAGGTTCCTCCCGCCGGTCTTGAACGAATCGGCCAAGACCTTTTCCCGCGGGGAACACTCCTGGATAGACTGGCAGGGTCATCGTCGAGCACCACGCGGAGAACCCATGAGCAACCGTCCTTTCAGCCCGGGCTCAGGAGCATGGGGTACGCTGTGGCACGTCGTCACCGGCGGGCCGGAACATCTGATCTTGCCCGACGGCGTGATGGATCTGATCTGGTCCAACGACAAATTGGTGTTTGCCGGGCCGGACACGAAAGCCGCCTCCATCACCATGCCACCGGGCGCTGTTACGTGGGGCCTGCGCCTCGCTCCGGGCGTCGCCCAGGCGCTGCTGCGGATCCCCGCCAATGAGCTGGTGGGACAGCGAATCGTACTGGCTGATCTCGTACGGCTGCCGCACCACCTGACCGACCAAGCCCACCGCGACCCGGCCACAGCGCTGACAACGCTTGCCCAGTGGCTGTCGCAACGCAACGCACCCGACCCGGCCGACATCAGGCTCGCCGCCTCGCTGGACCGCGCCGCGCGGGCCGGAACGAGCGTCCGCGCCACGGCGGAACAACACTACCTGTCCGAACGCTCGCTGCGGCGGATCAGTGACCGGCTGTTCGGGTACGGGCCGAAGACGCTCGCGTCGATCCACCGCTTCCAGAGGGCCCTGACGCTGGCCAGATCCGGCACACCCCTGGCCGAGACGGCCGTGACAACGGGATACGCCGACCAGGCCCACCTGGCGCGCGAAACAAGGCGCCTCACCGGTACCACGCTGGGCCGACTCCTGAGTTAGGTCTCACAAAGCCTGCCGCACGTATCAGCGTCGCAGTCGAATGGCATGCGGGATGGCGCGATTCCGAACACGTCATCCTGATGCCAGTCGGGATCTGCCCCACCATCCTGGTTGGTGAGATTCTGCCTGTCGTGTCGGCAGAATGACAAGAGGGGTCGGCAGAATGACAAGAGGGGTCGGCAGAATGACAAGAGGGTATTATGATCGCATGGCAGTAGTGGGAGTGCTCGGGGCATCCGGTGAGACCGGGCGCGTGGTCGCCCGGTTGTTGGCGGATCACTCCGATGCGACATTGGTTCTTTTCGGTCGGCGGGCGGCGCCGATTGAGGCCCTCCGTACTCGTCTTCCCGATCCCGGCCGGGCCGAGGTACGCGCCGTCGATGCCACTGCCCAACCCCAATTCCTCGCCGCGCTCGACGGTGTGGACGTGGTCGTCGCCGCCGCGCCCCTCCTCGACCGTTTGAAAGATGTCTTGTTGCCGGTCCTGGCGGCGGGTGCGGACTGGATCGACGTGTTCCTGGACAGTCCGGACAAGTGGGAACTCCTCGACCGTATTGCGCCATCCGTGCCAGACATCGGACGGCGCGTCATCACGGGTGCCGGGATGCATCCGGGCTTGGCCGCCGTTCTGGTACGCGCGGTCGCCCGCCAATTCGACACCCTGACAAGGGCGGCCGTGGCGCAACTGGTCGCGCCGGACTGGCCATCGCAGACAGTGACCGCCGATACCGTGACAGAGTTCGCGCGCGAGTTGGGGACGTTCGACATGGCGGGGCTGCGCAAAGGAAAGTGGCAGAAACTGCCAATATCCAGCTCGGCGCGCATCGATTTCGGCGAACCATTCGGCCGCCGCCTGTGCACGCCGATGGCCCTGGAAGAAATCCGCGGTCTCATCGATCTGTACCCGGCCCTCACCGACGCCGTACTCTACATGGCCGGTTTCAACCCCGTCACCGATTGGGTTGTCATGCCGGCGTGCATGGCGATGATGCAGGTGTCCCCCCGGTGGACCGACCGCGCGGCACGGTTATTGTTCTGGTCGCTGAAGCGGTTCGGCAAACCCCCGTACGGCTCGGTGGCCCAAGTCGTGGCCGCCGGTACGGGACACGACCCGGTGCGGCTATCGGTGAGGTACGACGAAGGCGGCTACTGGCTGACCGCCGCCGTCGCGGCGGCGACAACGCTGCAATGCCTCGACGGTACGATCGCCGAACCAGGCGTCCACATCGAGGGCCTGGTCACCGACCCCGTACGACTGTTATCCGAGTTACAAGCCTGGGGCGCGAAGGTGGAGGGTCTGTCTGATCAGACGCCCCCGAGGTCAAGTGGCGGCTAGTTCCAGCGTTCCGTATTCTCGTGCCTGGTCAGCGGTGATCGGGTGGAAAAACACCCATTGGTCTTCGACCTCGTCGATCAGCGCCCAGGTGGCGGCCCCGGGGCGCCCCGCGATCACCAGATCCCCGGCTTTGAACCGTGCCTCAGCCCCTGGTGCTTTGCCGATGTTCCGGTCCTCGTCGTCAACCCAGTTGAGGTCGGCGTCAATATCAATCTGAATCACTGGCCGTCTCCTTTCAACCGATGCCGGGCCTGAAGTACTGATTCTCCATAACAGTGTAGTGGGCCGTAGTGAAGCGGTCTACGAGGTCGGCGGCACTTGCTGCCGTTACTTGCAGCGCCCCGAACTCATTTCCGTACACAGAACCCATGTGCGTGTCATAGTGTGGCGGTCGTCCACTGGGAACGATACCCAACCCGCGTGCGCGCAGGTCACCGGCTAGGAACAACGCGACATACTGGGACAGCACCGCCTTGTCTTGGAGCACACGGTCGAGTGGCCACACGTCGGAGACTCCCCAAAGGGAAAGGCCGTAGTAGCCGAAGAGGTCAAAGTTCCTGGTCGCGTCCTCAGTAAGCTTATCGGTGTCGAACATGGAGAGCGGATCATGGCGGTTGAACACCAGGCGGACCAGCACCGCGTCGTTGGGAAGTGGCACTTCGTCACGGATCAGTCTAACGCGAACCACAGTTGAACCCTATCACTCGCTTAGTGGCAAGCGACCCAGCCTCGTCAGTTCGCGAGCATGCCCGGCAGGTCTTGGCGCAGCAGGTACGCCAGGCATACCCATTTGGTTCCCGAGCGGTCGATCAGGAAGTCCTCGACCAGATCGGCCGTGGTGGCGTCTGGGAGGGTCATCTGCCAGTTGGCGGTGACCAGGCAGTACGAGTCGCCGAGCTCCTCGCAGGTGGTGTTGACCAGGCTCGGCCCGGCTAGACCTAGGCCCGTCACCAGCGCTGCCCGGCCCTGGGCCGCCTCGATGAACTGGTCACGCTGAACGACGCTTGTCTTCGACGGCGTACCGACGAAGAACCAGTCCGGCAGATGGGAGGCCAGGAACTCCGGGCCGTCCGCGGCGAAGGACTGCGCGAAATCGTACGCGCGTGAAATCAGTGGTGATGAATGTGATGTATCCTGCGAAAAACTCATAACTGTACTATTTAACACCATTGGCGCCCCAAGTGTGGGAGGCTCGCCGGGTGATCCGCTGAATCGGTGGCTGACCAACCGCGAATGTGCACAGGAGTGCATATCCGCGTGACCGGCGCCGGGCTCATCGTGCCCACCGTTGACAAGGGGGACCGTCTCGTCGTTTGGTGCCGGTAAGATTCTGCCTGTCGGCAGAATGACAATTGTTGGCGTCGGCAGAATGACACATGTTGGCGTCGGCAGAATGACAATTGTTGGCGTCGATGGAGCGGAGGTTGAGGGTGAACCGGATCTGGACGATTGGTGTGAGAACCGTACCTTGTGCGCTTGTTGCATTTGTTCTTGCCACGATGGGGCTTCTGGGCCTGGCCCCCACCACCGCTCACGCCGCCACCTCGGACGAGATCACCCGGTTCGAGCTCAGCGCGGTTGTGGATGCCGACGGGGTGTTCACGGTCACGCAGACAATTGATGTACGTTTTGCCTCGTCGGGGCATGGGCCGTACCTCTGGTTCGTGACGACACAGGGGTACGACGAGACTTACGACCGGCGGATCACGTACAGCCAGTTCAAGATCACCTCGCCGACGCACGCGCCGGTGAACCAGCAGTCCGGCAGCGACCAGGACAGTACGTGGGTCAGGGTCGGCAACCCGAATAAGACCGTGTCCGGGACCCAGACGTACGTCATTTCGTACACCGTTTCCGGCATCGTCAATCCCGGTGTCGCCGAATCCGGCCTGGACGAGATCTACTGGAACGTCATCGGAACGGGTTGGACGATTCCGATCTCGAACGCGTCCGTGACCATCCAGGGGCCGGCGGATCCTGTGAAGACCACTTGCTACATGGGCGCCGATTTCACCGATCCCTGTACCGCCAATTCGGTCACGGATTCCGTCGCGACGTTCACCCAGAAATCCCTGCGCCCGGGGGAGGGCTTGGCGGTCGTGGCGGGCTACCCGGCGGGTACGTACCCGGGCGCGAAACCGGACCTGATAACCCACAAAGCCATCCTGGAGATGACTCGCCTCGACATCGACGCGACCGTGCGCACCGATGGCGTCATGTCCGTACGGCAGACAATGGACGTTTCCGTACCGGCGACCCACTCGTACGCCACCTTCGAGTTCTCCACCCGCCAGACGGGCACGGGTCTGATTGACCGGCTGATCTCGTACAGCAAGTTCGCGGTCACCAGACCCGACGGTACGGCCGCGCAGGTCACGACCAACTCCCGGTCGTCCACAGCGGATGTGTTCAGGGTCTACATCCCCTTGTCGCCGACGGAGGGGCGCAACGCGGAAACGTACGTTATGACGTACGAAATCAGCGGTCTTGTGGACCCGTTCACCGATCCGTCCAGAGAACAGATCCTCTGGTACCCGCTGGGCCAGACACAAGACATGCCCGTTGCCAAGCCTCAGGTGACCATACGCGGCCCGGGCAACGTCCTGGGCACCACCTGCTCAATGGACAATGCCAAGTCCTGCCTCTGGGCGGCCGACGGGTCGTCCGCGACGTTCTCCGCGGCGAGGGCCACGGACTGGGCCCAGTTCTGGGTGCAGGCGACATGGCCGGCCGGTACGTTTCCCCAAGCCAAGCCCCACGTTGCGAGCATGAACCCGTTCGAGTTCCGTTACGCGGGTATCGTGCCCGGCCTCGCCGGCCTCGCGGCGCTGGGCGCCGTCGGCCTGGTGGCGCTGATACGCCGCGGGGGCCGCGATGTCATGTACGCCAACGTGACCCCCGGCGACACGCCCTGGGGTCCCAATCAGCGAATGTTGGGTTCGGACAGTTTCCTGGAGCGGGCAATGTCGAGACCTTACGCCCCGACGGTACGCAAGGAGGTCGTCACCGCTCCCGTCCGCTTCGAACCGCCAAACATTCCGCCGCGGGCGGCGGGAGCGATCGTACGCGAGGGTGTGTCCGACGAGGACATCACCGCGACGATCATCGACATGGCCGTACGCGGGTTGATAAGCATCAACTGCGGCCCGGGCGGGTCCGCCGGCACGACGCTGACCGGGCTGTGTGCCGACCCGAAGACCCTGGAGCCGGTCGAGCGGCGCATCTACCGGGCCCTGTTCGACCGCGGGCAGACCGTCTCGTTGTCCGACATGGCGACCGGCCACTATTACGGCGCCTACCAGGGCATACAGCTGGCGGTGCGGACCGAGTTCGAGCAGCGGGACTGGTACCGCTCGAGCCCGCGCTTCGTACGTACCGCCTTCGCCGGTCTCGGCTGGGCTGTGTGCATTGTCGGTTTTATCGTGGCGTTGCTGGCCGGGATGGTAGGCGGGTACCTGGGCGTCAACGGGCTCGGGTGGTTCGGTTTCGCCGCGCTCGTCCTGGGCGTGGGTTTGGCGGTATCCGCGAAGCGCATGCCCGTACGGACCGCGGAAGGGTCGGCGGCGGCGGTACAGGCCATCGGTTTCCAGACCTACCTGGAAACCGCCGAGGCCGACCAGATCCGGTGGGAGGAGGGACAGGACATCTTCTCGCGGTACCTTCCGTACGCGATTGCGTACGGCTGTGCCGAGCGGTGGGCCGACACGTTCGCGACGGCGGTGGCGCAGGGCCGGGCGGTCGCGAGCATGGCACCGACGGCGTACTCGTGGATCGGCCAGGGGCAGTGGAACGACGTGACCTGGATGATCAACAGCATGAACCACTCGTACGAACGATCCCACTACAACCACACCGAGGAGGTACGGGCGCAAGCCGCATCCTCGGGCGGTTCCGACTTCTGGTCCGGTTCGGGCTCAAGCTCAAGCTCATCGGGCTCGTTCTTCTCCGGCTCGTCGAGCTTCAGCAGCGGCTCGTCAGGCGGTTCGGGCTTCTCCGGCGGCGGTGGCGGTGGCGGTGTCGGCGGAGGCGGCGGCGGTACGTGGTAGCTCGTACTTTTT
>Ga0209628_10001736_pt1 | contig 14353 bp, 7 predicted proteins | sample TergutCu122P4_FD_187285 | JGI IMG/M metagenome (GOLD analysis project Ga0209628, IMG submission 187285) | Cubitermes ugandensis P4 segment gut microbial communities from Kakamega Forest, Kenya - Cu122 P4 (SPAdes) (version 2) | ecosystem: Host-associated > Arthropoda: Insects > Digestive system >...
CCACGGCCACCTTCGAGCCTGTTTCTTCCTTTACCCTGCGCAGCCAGGCTAATCCCTCGTTACCTACGCCCTCGAAAGCGTTGGGACGGGTACGGGGTTTCCATATTCCCGAACGAAATACTTTTATCCCCAGAGCAGCCACCTGACGCGCTACCGCCAAAACCTGCTCTTCGGTTTCGGCGCTGCACGGACCTGCAATCATCAGCGGTTTGCTGCAATCGACCCCGGGAATCAATGTCCCGGCTAAATTTAATTTGATTTCCATTTAATTGTTTGATATTTAATTTATTATATATAATTCTTAATTCTTAATTCTTAATTCCTAATTTATAATTCTTAATTCCTTTACTCAAATATTACTTTTCCTTTCCGGTAGATACCCATCTGACAAAGATCGCTGATGAAAGGCGCTACCGAAACAAGCGATTGCCGGTACATTTCCATATCAGAAAATTCAAGATCGACATAAAACAGGTATTCCCACTCCTTCCCAATAATCGGTAGCGACTGTATTTTACTCAAGTTGATGTTGAAATAGGAAAAGATAGAAAGCACCTTGGCCAAACTGCCTATTTCATGCGACAATGCGAATGAAATTGAAGATTTGTTAGGTGTTTCTATACCGGAAGGAAGATGTTCAGGATCGGTCATTATCAGAAAACGGGTATAATTTCTTTTGTTGGTTTCGATGCTCGCCGAAATTATTTCCAGATTGTACTTTTCAGCGGCAAGCCGGCTTCCTATGGCGCCAACACCTTTCAATCCGTTTACGCTGATGTTGCGCATACAGGAAGCGGTGTCGCGCCCGTCGATGAGTTTGATCTGTGGATATCTGTCGAAAAACGGTTTTGATTGCAGGATCGCCATCGGATGGGAATATACTTCGTGCAGGTCGTTGATGGTTTGCCCCGGCAAGGCTGCCAGATTTTGGCAAACCCGCAGGTAAATTTCGCCGGTAATCTGCAAACCCGAATCGTGAATCAACTGGTAGTTGGGCAGGATACTTCCCGCCACTGAATTTTCGATGGCGGATATGGCATGACGGGCGACTCCCTGTTTCATCAGGCGGAACATATCGTCAAACGATTCGCTGGTGACGATTTCCACATCCACATCCCTGAAATAGTGGTGCGCCGCTATCTCGTGGAAAGTACCGTAACCTCCCATAATCGCTACTTTTATATATTTTTCATCCATCCCATTATATCAAAAAATCCCGAAAATTGACTTTCGGGATTCCATTTATATCTTTTTTTATACAGATACAACCATCATTCCCGTTCAGTTTTCAGGCTATAATAAAAGTAAAAATAAAAACCCCAACCTCTGAAGGTTGTTGCTACTGCGTCGGATATGTGGTGCATCAAAATCATGTTCAATATTTGAAGGCGCAAAGATAAATATTTTTTAGTTACACGCAAAAAAAATGTGGACTTTCACAGCAATTCAGTTCAAAGATTGTATAATACTCACTGTTTCACTACTTTATGAATGGCCATTATTTTTCCGTTATTTTCTATACGAATGATATACATCCCTGCGGGCAAATGTTCCAACCGGATGATTTCATCAGGATGAGTTATCGTTTGGGTATGGACAATCATTCCTGCGATATTGATAATCTGTAAAGACGCGGCGCGCCACGTCTCTACCGCCACACCGGTGATGTGTAACGCATCCGTAAATGGATTCGGGTAGATGATTACGTTAATACCTGGATAATCTTCTGTTCCGGTAGGAATATCGAAATTTACGGCGTTCGTGCTATCCACTGTTATATTGATGTTCAAACTTGTTTCGTTACCGGAGATTGGTAACGCTTTCGATGGATCTGATGGGATATCGTCAATTTCCACTTCAATTTTATATAAACCTTCCGGCAGATTCTCAAAACTATATTCACCGTTTTCGTTCGGAACAGTGGTAGCCAGCAACACGTAACCTCCAATGATGCCTTTTTTCGTGGATGACGAGTCCTTCATTTTTATATAGAGATTCACCCTCACGTTTCCGTTTCCGGTATTGGTTACATTTCCATCGATGGTCGTTTTTCCCGGTCCGATGACCGTTACCGTACATAAAGAATAAATTGCACCGAAAGAGGCTTTGACTTCAGTAGTTCCCGGTTGGATAGCATGTACTGTTCCAGTAGGGTCTACAGTTACTATACTTACGTTTTTGCTCGTCCATGAGATAAGATCGGGGCTGATCAAGTAATTGGCAACAGAAAATGCGATCTCTTCCGAAGTCCCTGTTAACAAATACATATCATCATTGTCAAATTTTATTTTGACATCAAGCATCTCAATGTTTTGAAATTTTTTCCATATTGTGGCATTTCTGTATGCTTCAGCATCAATTACCTTGAGGATACAGTTGTTGAACATTCTTTCATCAAACACATTATCAATTGACGTTTGTGGTGTCGGATTGAGATTGATGAACTCAACAAGATTGTAACAATTGGTAAAAGCAATTATACCAATCTCTGTTACCGTAGCAGGAATAGTGATTGAGGTCAGATTAGTACAAAAAAAGAAACCATTTGATTTGATGGATGTTAGATTAGAAGGTAAGATGACGGAAGTCAATTTCGTACATTTATCGAAAGCAAATTCGCCTATGATTTTCACTGACTCCGGAATGGTGTAGCTTCCCGACTTTCCGTTAGGACAGGTAAGAAGTATGCTCATATCTTTGCTAAACATAACGCCGTCTACTGAAGAAAAAACCGTATTGGCTTCATCTACGATGATGTTGGTTATTGAAGCGCTTCCCTGTAGAAAAAGCGGGTCGATAGTTGTTACTGTTGCAGGAATGTAAATTTCAGTTAATTCCTGAAAAAAAGAGAATGCACTAAAGCGAATTTCGGTGACGGAAACAGGGATTGATACCGAACGAATCATCCGGTGGTCGTAAAAGGCATAATTGCCAATACTGGTAATACCATTGCCAATATCAACGCTTGTGATGTTCGCACTCCAATTGCTCCAGGGAGCAGGACTTCCGACAATTGGATTATAATCAGGTATTTTGCCGGCGCCGCGAATGGTGAGCACACCATCGAGTAACCCCCATGTGATTGGGCCGTCGATGCCTCCATGTGCAAGCGCCACTAACGTATACGAAGCATTAATTGAACCGATGGATGCGGTAATTACAGTCTTTCCCGGACTGATCACTGTTACATCCCCGGAAAGGTCAACTGTTGCTATATCTGTATTGCTGCTTGACCATGCTATAAGGCTGTGGTTGGATACATCACCGTTAAGAATGACGCTAATCTCCTCTGTTGCAACGCCCTCAACCGGAAATATGCATATCTCCTGCCTGTTGAAAGATATGGTGGCATCGATGGCCTCTATAGGTACAAACATACCCCATCCCCATCTATCGTCCTTGTATTTACTGACAGAAGTTTCAGGCACCCTGAGTGTGCAGGTTCCTGTTGATATACCCGAAAATGTTGCACTGCTAACTGTGATTGGTTCCAGACCGGTATTGATGAACTCTGACACATTGTAACAACCAATAAAAGCCCAGGTACCGATTTCTTTTACTGAAGAGGGGATGGTTATGGAAAGCAGATTGACGTAATTAAAGTAAAAAGCGCTGTCGCCGATATGAGTTATACCTTCGCCTATCTCAACTTTGTTGATATTGTTCCTCCAGTTGAACCATGGAGCAGGATTGCTGATGCTATAATTTGGCATGGCTCCCTCGCCTTGGATACTAAGTACGCCATTGACGATTTCCCACTCAAGCGGGCCGGCTTCGCCACTCTGGGCAAATATTGTTCCGGCAATACACAGATTAAGATGGAATAATAATACTAAAAACTTTTTCATACTACATTATATAATCATGTATACGAATTATATCAAGTTAGGATACATTTTTTTGAAAATTCGCCAATAAAAAAATGCTACCCAAATTTTTGGACAGCATTTTTTTAATTGTTCATTAATGTGGTTACAGTTTTTTCGTTTACAATTTTGGGTTTTGATTGCTCCTCTTCGGGCGTTTCGTCTTCCTCTTCACGTCGTTTTGCCGGAGATTTTTTTCGTTTGAATAGATCTCTTACCTGATTGAAATCTTCGCGAAATAGTAGTCCGACGCCTTGTGTATATGCGCTTTGCGAAAGATAGGTTGCATTAGCCCGATTGAACATTTTAAACATTAGTTTATTGCTATTTCCTACCTTTGTTTCCAAAGAAAATTCGCCAACATTATCTGATGTCTCTGTGGCCACCTCGTAATTCACGCGGAAATTTACTCTGTTGGTGGTAATTCCACCCTCATATACCTGTCCTGTATTGAAAGTGCCGGGACGAACAGAAAAATCGATATCGATATCTTCTCTCCATTGTGAAAGCAAGTGGCTTAACTGACCTGTGAGAAATTCCGAAGCGGTAGCTAATCCCATGGTTTCAAGCCCTGAACCAGCTGATCCGCTATTTGCTACGTTGGAAAAACGATTGGCCGCTACCAAAAAAATAAACTGTTGCGACATCTCTTCTTCCGAAGCAGTAGCAGCGTTCAAAAATGACATTACTTCCTGACTGGCATTGGGTATATCCAATTCGAAACGGATGTTTGGATTAGTCATCTTATTGGTGATGTGTAAAATACACTGTACTGGAACAGACCGTTTGAAATTATCTTCTTTCATCAAATCGTAGAGTGAAGGCCTGGCAGTATATATTGCTTTCAGATTCAGCAATGCACCCAATGGATCGCCGCTCCATGTGATGATCCCTCCTTTTTCAATGGAAAAATGCTTGTTGGATAGAAGATTCTGTAACGTAAACAGGTAATCTCCTTCCTCAATGATGTAAGTTCCTCTCATGTCGAAACGGTTATTGGCGATGTTCAGTTTCAGGTTTCCGTTACCGCGCGCTCGTATGATGTCGCCGATTTTAGCGTCGAAAATCAGTTGTGCTTCTGCATCAGGCGTTACATCCATAGTAATATTGATGTTGAATTTTGTTGCTTCGGGAACTGGTTCGTCATTGGAAAACATCAAGGCGCGACTGCGTTGATACTCCGACGATCGTCTTTGGGCGCGCGGTGTATGATCAACAAACGAGATAAAGGCGGTTTTAGACAATTCGTCGCTCGACGAAAGCGGAATGAAGAATCGTGTATTTCTTTCTGTTTTGGCAAAAATATCCAATTGCATATCTTTCGGATTCCCCCTGATCCGAATGCTGCCGGTGGCAAATGCTCTGCCGTAGAACAAATTGTTGTCGCGCACGCCGGTATTCAACACCTCCAGATGGTTTGCCTGAAACTGCAAATCATAAGTAATATTTCTAAAACGGTCGATAAATAAAAATCCGTCAGTAATTTTGCAAGAATTTCTAAATTGGTCGAAAAGTTCAATATCCTTAAATGAAATGGAATTGTTTTTCACGGTTGTGGCTCCTGCAAAACTGTACCTTGTTTTGGTATAATCAAGGGTCATTGCCGCATTTTGTATATCAATCGAACCGTTCATCAAAGGGTTGTTGATTGCGCCGGTGAGTCTCATTTCACCGGAAAGTGTTCCTTCTAATCCTGTAAATACATTCTCAAGATAGGGTTGTAAAATTTTTACCGGCACTTTTTCCAGGGAGACATCAAAATCCAACTCCTGATTAGTGATATAGTAATTCCCCTTTGCTTGCAGGGTACGCAAATCATTCAGAAACGATTTGGTTTCGATACGAACAGTTCGATTGGCACTGTTCCATAAAGCGGTTAGGTCAGTACTGCCAAACGGACTGTTGTTCAACGAAAAATCATCGATATGAAGATCTGAAACGAACACGGGAATCCCGTACAGATTCGACAATGACGCCGATCCGTTGGCAATCCCACCAAACAGGAGTTTATCGAATTGCAGGGACGAGTTAATTACCGGCAGACTTAAATCTTTGACGGTTATATCTAACTTATCCTGTTCTTTTTGCGAAATGACGCCTGAAACTAATATTTCCTGATTGTCCATCGACGCCCGGATGTTGTTGATTCTGACAGTAGTAGAATCAATAGATATTCCCTGATGCGTCAATGTCCATATATCGCCGGCAGTAACGATCTGGCCGGGTGATGAAAACACATGTATCACTGGGATTTGTTGTTTTGGCTTTTTCAGGAAAAAAATCTTGGAACTGATAAAACCACGGTTAAGTAACGAATCCCAGTTATTCCACCGGAAATCCATTCCTACGCTGTCGCCGCACGCACGCGCCTTCATGGTCAGATGCTCAAACGACAGATTTTTGTTAACACGGAAGACTTCACAACCCGATTCAACCACAAAGGAGAAATTTTCCACATTTCCGTTCAAATAAAAACCTTGCCATTGTTTTCCGTCAAGCCCCATGTAGGGGACATTCAGTACAAAATGAACATCACGGTGCGCAGGGTCGTAAACTCCATCTATTTGGGTGCGGCGCGACACATAAAATTCGTTCACAAAAAAATTGGTTAGCTTTTCGGTATCCTTAAAAGTTGCTTTGAAACGAAAATTATTGTTCGACAGGCTGTCCGGACTTACCGTAGCAGGAACCCAGGCTGGCGCAAAATTTTTCACCATCGAAAAAAAAGATTCGGGCAATTTCAGGAATTGGTATTTTCCCCTGATTTCGGCGTCGAGAATATCCGAAAGCAGAATAAACTGGTTGGTATCACGTATTTCTTTGGTGAAAAGCAGAAGGTTATTGATTTCAATCTCACGGCTGTTGCGGCGAAATAGTGAGTTTTTCAAATCTAGATCACCTGAGAGGTTATCAATGTTGTTGCCCGAAAAAGTAGCCTGGATACTGAATGCAGCAAATGAAGAGGTGTCTTTTTCCACTAATTTAAGGTGATACAGTCTGGCACGTTCCACATTTGCCCAAAAGTCAAATGCCGGAATTGTCTCCGTCAAATCCACTTTTCCTGAAAAATCCATTTTGATGTTTGGCTCATCTACGCTCAACTGTCCGTCGTATATCCGGTTGACCACTGTTCCATTGATAGCAATGTTGCGGTATTCGTAACCTTTCAGGTCAATACTGCTTACATTCCCTCTCAGCAGAGCATGGATGTTGTTTCTTGAAGCTGAACCTTCCACCATCCCGGTAAGCGTTATCTCGCCAAGGGCTGGCTGTGTCAATAACTTGCCCAGATGGAAACGTTCGGTTTTCAGAGCTCCCCTGAAAGTAAACGTCGTATCTGTATCTACGCCTACCAACGGTTTGATAGACACGTCGGTGGATAGATTCCCCAAGTTGGAAGTGAAAGTGCCATAAGTTACAAAGTCGTCAAAAAAACCGGTAAAATTGCCTTTAAAGCCGATGGTTGTGATTTTCTGCATGGTTACGGGCAGGGTCACATGACCAACGGGCGACTTCGGAACCTGTACCCGTTCGATGTCCTGCGGACAGGTAACAAGGTCGGTAACGTCGGCATAAATAAGCGATGTCCGTATATTTGGCAATCCTTTCAGGTCGAAATTTCCGTTGATTCGCGTCATTTCTCCGAAAAGAACATTGATTTTTTCACCTTTCAGATTATCTACAGTTCCGGTTACTTTGCCGGTTAGCATCACCTTGCCGGTGTACATACCAAAATACGGTGCAAACTGCGATAAATCGCTAAACGCTACGTCAGACTTTCGTATGTCTATATCCATGAATACTTCGGAAATAAAATTGTCGCCGCTGAAATCCTGCCACGAGTCGAAATGGAACGATGTTTCTTTAGCTGCCAGTTCGGAAAGCGAAGTCTTGATATACACGTTTTTGAAGGACATGTTTTGATGATTTACCAAAAAATCGGCCGACATGAATTTCAAATCCAATCCGCACTTTTCAATGCACGATAGCCGCCGGATACGAAATTTGACGCCACCCAGGCTGCCACCCGGACGGAAATCCGACAGCACCAGATTGAGATTTGATACATCCAGACCGGAATAGTCCATTCCAAATGGTCTGTCGAATATTTTTGCAGCATTTTTGAACGTAAACCGGCAATCGTTCAGCTCGATGGAACGTATTCCAAAAATCCATTTCGGCTTGTTCGAGGTAGTATCTTTCGATTTGAGTTGATCAACAATAAATTTGATGTTGATCGCATCGATTTCAGGATCAATGGAAAATCGTATATCAGCATGGTTGAGTACTGCCTTGCGCACTTCAATATTCCGTGTTGAAAAAGCAAGCAAATTCAGCCGGCCAATCAATTCTGGTGTTGACAGGATGGTATCGCCATGTACATCAGTCACTAATAGATCATGAACAGTTACCCTGTTGAACCACGATACGCGAATATTGCCTGTGGAAATATGATTACCCAATTTTTCCGACAACATTGCAGTAACTTGTTGTGCCAGACTATTTTGTACCCATCCATTGTTGATCGCAAAAAACAACAGGGTCGGTATCGAAACAACGACCACGATAACAATCCGGAATATTTTACTTACTCTTTTGATACGGCTTGGTTTTTTACAAAAAGAAAAGCAAATATCACACCATTTTATGGTTTTTAGGTGATATTTTTCAAAAATATGTACAAAAAAAGAAAAAAATCGGAATTTGTTATATGTATGTACATTTTCTTCATTGCTTTTCAACTTTTTCCTCAATCTTCGAGGATATTCTCATAATAGCTTCGGTTAATTTTTCTTCGGGCAGAATAACATTAAAATCTTCCCAAAACGAAGCATCGTATACGTAGTTGGTTTCTGACAGGATATTTTGTGTAGGTTGACTTTCGCGAAAAGGAAAGCGTTTGGCATTGAGTGTGTCAATATGGCAGGTAGCCATTTCGAACCACGTATGTACAGAGGATGTTCCGGACAGGAATTTCTTTTTCTTGATTTTGAAAATGAGGTCGCCGCGGGTGTGGTTTACGTAATATTTGCCGTTCCAGTGCTGGTAGGTCACCGTGTAACTGGCTTCCTGCGGGGTTATTTCTATATTTTTGTTTTGTTTTACCACCAGCATGGACTGCGCTTGTTTGATGAAATCCGGATGTATCTGGAATCGTGCATGAAGCAATGCAAAATTTTCCTCGTCGATGTACAGTTCCCCCTTGTACAGAGGCCCGATAATACCCGGTTTTTGTTCGAAAGCCACAACATGAGCTAACCGTTCGTTGGTAACAGCCATTGCTATTTTTGTGTAATGGTACATGTTTTCGTCGTTCAAAACAAGAAAATCAGGTGTATTTTTAATAATATCGAGCATCAGACAGGCGCCAACACCGGCTTTCATCTTCATTACCACCGTGTCAGTGAGTTGTTGGTTGCTGATCGTCCGCATCTTTATCATTTTCACAAGATCGGAATTTTTGCTGCTGTAACCTGTTTTATATACACGGAATACTGCTTCGGTAAGGTTGGCGAAACCGCGTCTGTGGTCGATACCTTCGCGGTAGAAAGTGGTCAGGTAATGAGGTGCGTCGGAATAGTTGAGTGCCCTGGCAGCAAGCATGTCCTTGATTAGCTTTTGCGGATTCACTAAGCGTATAATAACTGCTTCGAGCGGTATATAACGTGTTTCGAGGTATACATCCGCTTTGCTTTCGGCCAGCAGGTTTGCCGGTACGAATTGCGTCTGGTAGCCGATGTGTGAAAAATGAATATAGGTGTTTCGTAACGAATCGGGCAATTTGAGGGAGAATTGTCCGTTTTGATTGGCTACTGTGCCCATCCCTGTTTCTACTATACCCACTGTACAAAATGCGACAGGCTCGCCCGATTCCCGGTCCTTTACAGTACCTTCGAGGGTGATATGCATGGACGTTTGAAAGTTTGAAAGAGAACTTTTAGCCGGTACAGTATTTTCTGTTTTTTTGTAGAGCAGAATATGGTTGCCGAATAGCTTTATACGAATTTCATTGTCGCCCGTAGCCCGGACAATAGCATCTTTCAGGGAATATATTCCGGAGGGAATCCTTACGGTACGGTTACTGTTGATCATCTTGCTATCGTACATAAACAGATATCCCGACAGATCAGAGATGTGGTTCAGCATTTCGTAGGTAGTTCCTTTACGACTGGTCAGTTTGAGGGTCCGGTCGGGTAAGTCGTCGCTTTGCGCCTGCAATGGAAGGCAGATAAGCAAAAGGAAAACAATGGGTAACAAACAGGATATGTATCGCAAGATTAATGATTGAATAACAACAATTTTACGACACAAAAGTATGAAAAAAATCTACAATAAAAAAAGGGGTAAACATTTCGAACACCTAATTTTAAGCAACGGTAATTCAAAATAAATTATACCCAAAACCAGTTGTACCACATCCTCCTTCTTCAACACGATTGACTGGTTACAGAATTGCCTTATCCGGCTGTTCATTTCGTTCCACTGTTCGTAATCGGTTCGGGGAAGAACGCTGAAATCCGTTTTGTAAACGACGTCGATGATGATATTCTGTCCGTTTTGTGTTGTTTTTGCTGAAAAGGCGAATAGCGGATGTTCAAAATTAACCTTTTCGGGAAGGTATTCCACGCGGTAGCCTGCGGGGATGGCAATGTATTGCGTCCAGAGGTATTCCTGACGGTCGCTCATCTCGAACTCCTGCCTGCGTTTTTCGGGGTCGATATATTCGTTGGTTGGTATGTTGAGAAACATTTTCAGGTACATCATTCCGCCGCTTGCCACGGCGTAATCGGTGAGGCGGTACGATGCGGTCACTTGCAGCGTATCGTCCACTGCATAGAGGTCGCTGTGTTCCACCCTTTCTACCGCCGATTTGGCAAAACCGTCGGAAGCTAATCTCCGCTCAAAGATGCGTCGCTTTTCTTCGGCGGTCTTGTGGGCGTTGGCGTAGGCAAAATTCTGTCTGAAACTTCCGGTAAGGCTTTGCCGTGTGCGGATATTCAGCGTGGCGCCGTTCAGTTCGACGGTTATATGTTGCGCCATCAGGCTTGACGAATAGGGGATGGTCAATATCCGGTACGTCGCGCTGTCGATACCCACCAAACATTCCTTGCCCTGTATGTACGGCGGCGCCGACGCGATACTCTGAAATTCGGCTGTGGCGTCCAAAATCCAAGGCTTTCCCGTGTCGTCGAAATAGCATAAAATCATGTGGTTATCCGCAACAGGCGAAGGTATCTCGGTGTATTTGTAGGGTAGACGGTTGGTGCCTACCCACGTGAGATGCGAACGTATGCCTGCTTTGGCGAGCATTGCCTGCATCAGGTTCGACATGCCTTTGCAGTCGCCGTAGCGTTTGCTGAACACCTGCGCAGCAGCGTCGGGCACTAAACCCTTTTCTCCGTCAGCGATAGCTACATACCGTATGTTGTGCTGCACCCAGTAATAGACGGCTTTCACCTTGTCGAAATTCGTACGGCAATGACGGGTGATGGAATCCACCAACGGTTGCAGGTGTGAATCGTCGCTTTTTTCAATGCTTTTCACGAAACCCCAATACAGTCGGTACAAGTCGTCTAACGATGACAACACGTTTACCGGATGTTCACTGCCGGGAACATAATAGCGGGCGATACGCGGAATAACGCGCGGGATATTGCGGATATAACTTTCTACGTTACTTTCGGGTTTCAGGGCGGGAATACGTTCCAGTTCCTTTTTCACGACAACAGTCTGTCCTCGCGTTTTGGTATCGCTTTTCAGTTGTCGCGGTTCAATGCCCATTTCGTTGAACATCATCTCTACGGAGCGATCATATTCAATGATGAGTTCAGATTTTTCGACGGCATACCAATGCGCAAGATGCAAGGTGTGAAGAAAATGAGGGTTATCCAACTTTTGGCGGACATGATACACCGTTTTGCTACCTTTGGTCAACCCCGGATACACGAAGCTGCACGCTTTGGTATCGTCGTAGAAGATATAACTCGAAAAATCGGAAGAGTGCGCAAAATCCTTTACTGCTATTTTCCTGTATCTGTTTCCTTGCGGGATGAGCGAATATGCTTCTATTTCAACAATGTCGTTATCGGGCGAATAGTACACTTTTTCGTTGGCGAAAGGGGTAACGCGGTCGGTAAGAATAATGGTTTCCACGTATTTTTCGGTAAATATTTCCGGTTTACCGTCCACGATGCGTATTTGCAGCGTTTGCCTGCGGAGGATTTCTACGGCGGGTTCGTCGGGATAGTTTTTATTGAAATAGATGAAGTCTTTGGCAGGCTGCGCAAGAAGAGAAAAATGACTGAAAATCAGTATTGTAATATACAAAAATCTGTTCATCTGAAATAATAAGCACGAAGGATAACAGCATTCAAGCATTTATTAGTATTGAATTCTGTTTTTGCGCATTATCGCGATTTACCAATCTCTGCCATAAAGAATTATTTTCCAAGCTTTTATCTAAATACGCACGCAATTCAGGAAAAGTCATATCCTTTGTCTTTTCATAAACTTTTGCCTGAATTTCATCTTTCATTTTTAAACAATCAAATCTCTTGTCCATAATCTATTATATCTTTTGGGTTTCTAATTTCAAGCGTAAAATAACCATTTTTAAGATTTACAGCATTGTATCCCTTTATACGATTGAGGTTTACAATGTGTCTAAAGTTCCAACTGACCAAAACATCTACTTTGTTGATCGTTGCAAGCGCTATATGTCTGCAATCATCCAAACTTGTACTTCCTACAACATTTTCAACAATGTATTTATCGGCAAGTTGCCTTGCTTCTTCTGTTAAAACAACTCTTTCCAAAGAATTTTCGTCATAATTGTCCAACAGAAACTTTACATTTGACGGGGCGTTTTCCAATTCGTCAAAAAGCACATCCGATACTACAAAAATAATTTCTTTATTTTCAAGTCGTTTAAAAAGCAATTTGGTCTCTTTTTCAAATACGGTATCGAAAAAGCCGCCAACTATCGAAGTATCTATATATATTCGTTGTTGCTTCATTTTTATTAAATATACGGGTGCAAGGTTACGATTTTTTTTGCATTTATTCAAAAAAAATAAAAAAATCGCCTTTATTTTGTTTCCCCGACAAGCCGCCCGTTATCATACGTTCTTGTATATTTCAGCCGACCATCCACATTATAATACGTACAAATACCGTGCAATAATCCGCCGCGATAATTTTCGTCGGAGGCTAATTTCCCGTTTGCATGGTATGATTTCGATGGTCCGTTCAGTTCGTTGTACTCGTAAAACGAATGTTGCAACAAAACGCCGGTACGTGAATATATCCTGTATTCGCCTTCGCGCAAACCATTCACATAATTGATTTCTTTGAATTTTTTCCCGTTTGAATGCCAAACAGTGCAGGCGCCTTCTTCCCATCCGTCTACATAACGAACTTCAATGGATTGATTGCCATTTGGGTACCATGCTGTCAAACCGCCGGAACCTTTGTCAAACGATTTTTCGACAAGTTTTCCCGATGCGTCTAAATATGAATAATCCAACAGAGCGCCTGCATGATACTCATAATTGCATATCAATTGTCCATCGTCGTCGTATTCGGAAAAAGTACCGTTGCGCTGGTTGTCCGAATAGGTGCGTATCATTGCCTTGGCGCCATTGTCATGAAAATCGGTGATGCGAACTGCTTGACCAAGAATGTATTCCGATTCCTGCGCTAATTGTCCGCGTGGATGGTACGTTTTCGCAGTTCCATGTTTCTTGCCGAGGATGTAGTTGGTTTCAGAGATTTTAAGCCCGTCGTCGTTGAACGTCTCGCAGACGCCGTCTTGTAATCCATCGATATAATTACACCGGTAAATCAGCGTTCCGTTGACATTGAACATCTGTAACGTGTCGTTGTACTTCCCGCCAATAACTTTTACTTTCATATCTGTTTTCCCGTTGGGATGCTTCACGTGCAACAGTCCGTTCCCGTTTTTGAGCCTGCTACTTCCCGAAAGGTTGCCATCGGCATCGAACAGGCGTAATTCATTAAAATAACCGTACTCGTATATTTCTTCGCGCTCTATTTTTCCGTCGCAGGTGAAATATCTCTGGCAACCGTTCAATTGCTCGTCTTCATCGAAATACAGTTCCTTGGATAATTGACCGTTGGGATGATATGTTTTCCACGAACCAATCTGTTTACCTTCCTTGAAATATCCTTCCCGCAAAGGTTTTCCATTTCTGAAAAATACCATGGAAAAACCATCGGGCTGGTCTTCGCTGAAAAAACTTCTTTCGAAAATTTTTCCGTTACCGAAATAGTCTAAAAATTTGCCATCGCGTTTGTTATCTTTAAAAGTTATCTCTTTTTCCAAAATTCCCGAAGCATCATACCATTTCCACAACCCTTGCTTTTTACCTTCGGAAAACATTCCTTCGGCAAGTTTTGCGCCATTGGGGTGATACAGGTTTCCTTTGCGCTCGCCGGTACGGTCTTCGACGCTGACGATATTTCCC
>Ga0209628_10001737_pt1 | contig 14353 bp, 5 predicted proteins | sample TergutCu122P4_FD_187285 | JGI IMG/M metagenome (GOLD analysis project Ga0209628, IMG submission 187285) | Cubitermes ugandensis P4 segment gut microbial communities from Kakamega Forest, Kenya - Cu122 P4 (SPAdes) (version 2) | ecosystem: Host-associated > Arthropoda: Insects > Digestive system >...
CGTTTATCTTCGATTTGGAAGACCATCTATGCCAAATTTCACTCCATATAATCAAGAATTTAAAATAGGAAAGGCACTTATTTTGAACGAAGGAAACGATGTAAGTGTTTTTGCAACAGGACATTTGGTTTACCCCGCATTACAGGCTGCCTATATACTCGAACAAAAAGGAATCAATGCAGAGATTATCAATATACACACAATTAAACCGCTTGATAAAGAGCAGATATTAAAATCGGTACATAAAACTCGATGCGTTGTTACAGCAGAAGAACATCTTATTAATGGTGGTTTGGGTGATAGTATCGCACAAATTTTAGTTCGAAATTTCCCTTGTCCGCAAGAGTATGTTGCTGTAGATGACCGTTTTGGCGAAAGCGGAACTCCGTCTGAACTAATGAAACATTTTAATCTTACCGAAGATGCCATTGTTGACGCAGCAATAAAAGCAATTGCACGAAAAGGGTGAAATAAATTTTTTTTGATAAAATTCAACGTAAAATGGATCGTTTGTTTTTAAGCATTCAAAATAATTGTCATAAAACAATTGTTTTCCAAGCAAATGTAAATAACTTTCTCCCGAACAATTTACTTCTTTCTTGTGAGAAAAATGATAAACTTTTGTTTTTCCAAGTCGAGCAATCAATTCGTTTCCACAACTAATACAAAAAAAAACTTAACAATATTTCTGTTTGTTTTGTCTAAATTGTTGATGTTAATTAAATTTCCCGTTTCGTCTTTTGCATATTGATATTTAATCATTCGACTTTACTATTTTCATTTTTTTTCGTAGGGAGTTGCCCTACGCTATTGATTTGGAGGCTTTCAGCCTCTAACTAATCACTAACCGTTAATCATTAACCACTAACTATTTCCCTTTCTTCTCCAATTCCTCTATTCTGGCGATGTATTTGGGTAAAAATTTAAAAATAGCATACGATTTTATGCAATCAGACGCATTGAAAGCGGGCGTTCCGAGCAGTACGGCATTGTCTTTCACGCTGTTGCTGATGGCACTTTGAGCACCAACTTGTACGTTATCGCCGATGTTTAGGTGCCAATTCACGCCTACTTGTCCGCCAAACAAACAATTTTTTCCAATTTTGGTAGAACCCGAAACGCCGCATTGAGCCGCCATAACCGTATTTTCGCCAATTTCGCAATTATGGGCAATTTGTATAAAATTACACAGTTTCACGCCTTTACGGATAATGGTAGAGCCTAACGTTGAGCGGTCAACGCAGGTTTGAGCCCCAATATCCACATTATCTTCAATAATTACGTTTCCAAGTTGCGGAATTTTCACATATTGGTTATCCTTTTGAGGTGCAAATCCGAAGCCGTCAGCACCGATAATCGCCCCTGCGTGCAGCGTACAATTATTTCCAATAATGCAGCCATGATGTATCTTCACGCCCGGATTTAAAACGGTATTATTTCCAATCGTAACCCCTTCTCCGATGTAGCAATGCGGATAAATTTTTACGTTGTCGCCCAATATCACGCCCTCTGCAATAGACACAAAATCACCAATATAGACATCTTTTCCCATTACCGTTCCATCGGCAACGGCGGCGTGTTTGGAAATGCCTGTTTTACTTTTCTTTTGGTGGTAAAACGCCATCAATTTGGCAAACGAGACGTATGGTTCTTCCGTCCGAATGAGCGTGGTTGTAAGTGGACGAGTCGGCACAAAATCACTGCTTACCAACACTGCCGTAGCCTTTGTCGTGTAGATATAGGGCGTATATTTTGTGTTTGCCAAAAACGACAAACCACCTTCTTCTCCGTCTTCTATTTTCGAGAATTTGGTAATTACCGCATCGGGATTTCCCTCTATCTTCGCCCCGATAACTTCTGCAATTTCTTTAACTGTAAATGTCATATAAATTATGATTTAATTTTTTGCAAAGGTACATATTTTTTGTGAAATGCAATATGGACAAAACACGCCAAAATTAGCATTACTTTTAGCCATTAGACCTGAAATATTTATATCCGTGTTCGAGCCTTATATTAGATAAAATCATTTGTTTTTTTATAAATATTTATTTTTTTTGAATTCTGTTAATCTTTAAGTGTCAGATTCATATTAAATTTTATGGAATTTTTCAATTCCCTATCACCGTTACACTTCCATTTTTAAGCAGAGGTTTGTTGGCAGATAATGGCGTTGCTTTTACTACCCAAAAATAAACACCGTAAGATATAGGATTTCCAAATATATTTGTTCCGTTCCACCAGAAAGAATCGTTATAATAATCGGGGCAGTTTGGGTTGGTACAGGAGTTTTTCCAAACAAAATTTCCCCATCGGTCGTAGACTACTATTTCAAAATCTTTAAAATAGCCTTTTTCTTCGATCGGACGGAAATAATATCGTTTTCCATCGCTGCCAATAGGAGTAAAAATACTGGGAAAATCTAAACTTTCTAAAATTAAAACTTCGTGGCTTATGCTGTCTGTGCAGCCATATTCGTCTTCAATCCACAATAAAACAGTCATATAGCCCGATGTTGTGAGATAATTATGTGTCGGATTTTGCAATTCGCTTTCCGTACTATCCCCAAAATTCCAATACCAATAAACCAATTTTCCATCTCCTTGAATGGATTTATCAATAAATTTAATTTCTTCCCCGTAACTTACCGTTTGTGGATTGGGTTCAAATTCTGCCGTTGGAAAATCAGGAACCAATACTTCAATGGTGTTAAAACTTGTTCTCAAACAATTTGATTGACCGAAAGTGATGAGCAGTTGGTAGGAATAATTTCCTGAAGAATAGAATGTCCGTGATGCAGGATTTCCATATAAAATTACACTATCATCAAAACGCCATTCGTATTGCGGAGCGAGCCTGTCGGGCAGTTCGTCGTCAAAATTAGCATCAAAAAAAACAGTCAGTTCCGTTCCGCAAGAAAATGCTGAATCAGGTCCCGTATAAACGGTATCTACAATATCCACAATTTCAACAGATTTTGATAGTTGTTTCATACAATTTTTGGCATATACGGTCATAGTTACGTTGTAAATGCCTGTACTGTCGTATTGTACATATCCGTCAGTGGTGCACAAAGAGTTTCCGTTTCCAAAATGCCAAATTGTAGAATCAAGCCACATCGGTTGCGGTAATACGGTTGTTGTATTCGGAAAATCAACGGGAGAACGGGAACAATAAAGTGAATCCGTGTCAAAATTTGGAACCATATCTATCACATAAATTGTGTCCTTTCCAGCCCATTCAACAACACACCGTATTGAATCATTAGTTATTGTATCTTTTACCCATTTTATAATATAAAAATAAGGAATATATTTATTGGGCAGTTTATACGTATAAAATAGTGTATCATCGGCTTTTGCGTCTTGCGGATTTGCTCCGTCAGGGTTTACAATTACGCTGTCTGTATTTATTGTTGATGGCACAAAAACAACACTATGTTCAACGCAACCGCTTAATTCGCCGTAGGTAAAATTACCAATCGGTCCGTCAATGAACACGTGTTGGGGAGCAAAAAGCGTATCAGCACAATTTTCAGCATCTTTAACAATAAGCATAACATCGTAATAACCAGCACGTAAATAATCATGTACAGGATTTTGTAAATACGATTCGTTTGTACTGCTAATTGTGTCGCCAAAGTTCCAATAATAAGATATCTTATTTCCTGTTGAAGTACTTTGAAAATGGATAGGTCTTCCTTTATCGGGGCAAGGAAATTGATTACCATCGTCAATAAAACTGGCTATTGGTCCTGCAATTACCACCTCACTAACAAAAACATCAGAACAAATACTGTCTGCCCATACAGTAAGGGTAACATTAACGGTAGCAGGTAATTTTTGTAAATTATAGGTATGATACACTCGTTCACTCACGTTTGTATTGGTGAATGTAGGACTGCCGTCTCCAAAATCCCAAATATACGTAAATTTTGCATTACGATTGTATTCACGCGGTAGAATATATGATAAATTATAAAATTCAACCTCCGAATGATTGCAATACCAAGGTCGCCCTGGATAGAATGCTGCCGTAATTTTATTGACAAGAATTTGATTTTTAAACACAGAATCGGTTGTACAGCCGTATTCGTTTACGATATGCAGACTCAAATCATACATTCTCTCTTTTGTTAATTTTGGAAATATTGGATTTTTCAGGGTTGAACTATCTATTGCAATAAATAAAGTATCTACCTCAAAAGGCGGCTTTAATACCAACGTATCATATCCTATTTTCCATTTCCACTGAACAATATTGGTAGAACTGAAAGGCGGCAAGGTATAGGAAGAGTCTCGAAGATAAAGTATATCGGGATAATTTGCACACAATGTATCTCTTCCTTTTGTAAAATGAACATTATCTTTGCCCGAAACAAACGAAATTTTACTTTGCGGATAAATGCTAAAATTAATGGTATCGCTGCGTATGCAACCAAACTCATCAATTGTATTCAAAATTGCTGTATAATTATCCATATTTTTGAAAATTAAAGGAAAACCATCTCTCTGAATATCAATATATTCAGGTGGAGGCACAATAATGAACGGGGACGGATAATTTGTAAATTCATCTATGGAGTACCATAATTTATCCCGCATACCAGCGAAAAGCCACGAACCATAGCCTGCTGTATGTTCATTATTAGCGGGATTACTTGGATAAAATCGAAGCACCCACGCTACTACCATCGAATTATAATACCCAGAATCATAAAACCGTACCTCATTTCCTTGACAAACATTTCCTGCACCGGTAGATAATTTTGGAAAACCCTCTGAAATAAAAAAATAACGTACTGCTGTATCTTCACAATGTCCGCAACGATTATAGGTAGGACTAAGTTTATTTGTATCATCGTTAATGGCTACCAAGGTTAACCTAACTCCTGGATATCCTGAATATTGAAATAAAAAAGGATTTGAATGCGAATACGTGAGTGTAGGATTTTTATTTGTATCGGTCGTTTGCTTATCTAAATCTTCTGCATCGCCCAAAAACCATAAATAAGAGGTTGCTCCTAATGAAATATTATCCAATTTAATTTGTGCTGGATAATCGCAAAAAACAGGAGATACCTCAGACATGCCTTCAAAAAGAAATCCTGCCCAGGGTGGACATAAATAAGAAACTGAATCTTGAAAAACTGTATCGCCCGGGCAATAATTATGGTACGGCACCATAAATATATGCTGATAACCTGTATCACAAGCCCGCAATGTTGTAGTATCTGTATATACTACCCATGGACAATGCTTTTTTGTATTAGACCAATACCATGAATTTGCAGGACAGGCAATACGTTTCCCTTGTGCGTCCACACTATCAAAGGCTTGCACAAAAGTAAGTGCGTTTCCCATATCAGAAAGACAAGCCATTGTATCTTTCCACGTAAACCAAGCCTTAGGTGGACACCCAACTGCAGTAGAATCTATTCTCGTATAAGTACAGCCCGCAAGATTGGTAAACGTGAGAGTTACCATAAATACTCCTGTATCAACATAGGTATGGTATTTTTTTGGCGGACCACATACACAGGGTACCCAAGGCGGCACCCAACCCGGACATCTCTTACACACGCATAAGCCCAAAAAATTGGTACAACATGAATCTCCACTTTCATCATATATGGATTTCAATTGCGACCAATTTCCCCAATTGTTTAAAGGATTCCAACAAGTTGTATCCCAATCGTATATTGTATCTTTAGGGGTTCCATCTCCCCAATCCAATATAAGTATAACTGCTTTTGAATCCCAACATTCTTGTATAAGCATAGCCTCAGCGTTGTAAGGGGCGCAACCTCCTGCTGAAGAAAAAAATTTAACAATCGTATCTGAATGAAACCAAATGCTTCTTGTTGTTTCTATGGGGCAGCCATAAGGAGTCGTTATCCGCATAGTAATACGATAATAATTTGTATCACGGCTAAACTTATGAGAAACTATATTGTATCTCATCGCACTATCTCCGTCTCCAAACCACCAAGAAGTAGAACCAAAACCCCAATTATCAGCAGTAGGATACTTTGTTACATCTTTAAACGTAACAAAATTAGGATATTGAAAGTCACACAAAACGGTATCCCAATGATAGGTCGAGCCGTTTATGGAAAACCAAGGTGTAACACTGTCTTTTTCATATACATGTACTCGTATTGTGTCGTAGGCAAAGCACATTCCCATATTATAATCGGCAATAAGCGTTACGATGTACGTTCCTACCGTATCGTAAGTATGCTGGATAGGAAAAAAATCCGATTGCCCTGTTCCGCCATCGCCAAAATTCCAAAAATATTTAATATTGGTGGACGGCGTAGGAACGGCTCTAAACGAAACACCAGCAGGAATGGAACAAAGTATGGTATCAGATGCCTCTATATTTCTCTTAAAGTCAATAACTTCTACCAATCGGGTTTTAGAAAGCGTGTTTGAACAGCCTTCTGGACTTGTTACCGTTAAACTTGCAGAAAAAGTTCCAACTCCGCGAAATGTTTTAACAGGATTTTTTTGCGTACTTTGAGTGCCATCGCTAAACTGCCACAAGTACGTATTGTTTGTTGTTACCGTAGTAGAGTCGGTAAAAGTAACCACTGCAGGCGTATCAGGTACACAAAAAATTTGCCTATCCACGCCAAAATTTACTATTGGCTTGGGTTTTACGTAGATATAGTTCACTACGGAGTCTTTACTACTACAACCGTTTGTATCGGTTATTGTCAAAGAGACTGTGTAGCGAACAGGTTGATTTGGAACGTTCATGTATGTATAGGTGGGATTTGCCGCCGAACTGGAACCACCATCGCCAAAATTCCATAAATAAGAACGAATAGCATTAGAATTTGACGGATAAGTAACCGTAGATGAGAACGAAACGCTTCCGCCCGGACAAACACTGTCATTCAACTTCCGAAAACTGAACGCAGGTGGTGGAAGTACGGTAATTGTTTGCGAGGAGGTGCTGGGTGTACTGCCGTAATACGTTGTTAGCGTTACGGTATATGTTCCCGCATTTTGAAACGGGTGTTGCGGGTCTTTGGTAGTAGAATTGGCAGTGCCGTCGCCAAAGTCCCATAAATAACTGCTCGGATTTCCCGTAGAAGTATTGGTAAACGTAACCGTTGAGGGGGCACATTTTGACGGCTGACTAACCGTAAACCCCGCCTGCTGTGCCTGTACACTTACAACACACAAAACGAAACCAATATACAACACAAACTTTCCCATCGCTGCAAAGTTACTAAAAAAACAATGCTCTCTTATATAGACGTAAAAAAACAAAAAAAGTTGTCATTTACGTAAAAATTTTTTCTTTTTTTTGTAACTAATTGATTATGTGATTATTTTTTTCAAAATATTAGAAAATAGTTTATATAAAAGCACTAAAACTTTCATTGTTTCTGTAAAAATCATTTTATTTTTACAGAAAAACATCCATCTTTTTGGTCAAAATAGAAAGATTCGCTGCTGAAAATTTGTTGTAACTTGCTCGATTGTATTAAATCGTTGGGAATGCCGACTTCTACTCCTTGCAAATGTATAAGCCAAACAATATTAGCAACTTGCATTGCCAAATCCAATTCATGCGTGGAAATAATAAAGGTTTTATGCGTATTGACTGATAATTTTTTCAACAATAACATAATTTCGATTCTGTTTGGCAAGTCCAAATGTGCGGTTGGTTCGTCTAATAATACCAACGGTGTATCCTGTGTCAATGCTTTGGCGATGATTGCCCGCTGTTTTTCGCCGTCAGATATTTCGTGCAAATAAGAGTTTCTTTTTGCAGTCAAATTGACTTGTGCGATGGACGTATTTATCATTTCCATATCTTTTTCAGACAAAGAGCCAGCCCAGTTGGTGTACGGAAATCGCCCCAAAGCAACGAGGTCAAAAACGGTCATATTATCTTGGTCAATGGCATCGGTCAAGACGAAAGAAAAAATAAGAGAACGCTCATAATGAGACAGTTTAGATAGGATTTTGCCCTGAATTGAGATGTTGCCGTTCAACTGTTTTTGCAATCCGCCCAAAGTTCGTAAAAGTGTAGATTTACCCGACCCATTTGTACCGATTAAGCATATCAAATTTCCCGCCTCTGCCGATAAATTCAAATCGTGCAACACCGTATAATTTCCATATCCGATTGATAATGAGTTTGTTTTTAATAACATTTTTTATTTCTCCTTTGCTGAAAAATAATCCTGCAAAGGTATAATTTTTTATAATAAATTACGAATATTTTTTTAAAAATTATTAAAATATAAATTTTCAACAGGAAACATCAAATTTCCATATTTTTCCCAAGAAATATTGCCGTGATTTCTATTTTATAGGGAACTCCTAAAAATTCAATTCATCATTGCGGGCTTGGTTACTGAGCGGACTTGTGCTGAGTGGTGCCGAAGTAGCCGAAGTATGACCCGCAATCTCCTAATAGTGTATTTAACAAGGGGATGCTGAAACAAATTCAGCATGACGGGCTAATTTTTAGGAGTTTCCTATACTTTTTGAATTTCGATAAATCAGCACCAAATCGTAGGGCTTTTGTCCTGCATTGCTTTTCTTATTCTGATTGAGCATCTTCAACTCAAGTTCCGTCCTATACATCTCAAAATCAATTACTTTGTGCAACTTTTCCAACGGATTTTCTAATTTAGAAAGTTTAGCAAAAATTTCATCTTTATCATACAAACCCACGAGACCAACGCGATTTACTAATTTCCTTTTTCACTACTTCACATGCCCAAACAACAATTATCCCCGACATAAAAAAACAAAATATATTATTGCCTTTTTCGTTAACCAAATAATGAAAAAACAAATTCCAAATATAATTACGTTATTTAATTTAGCATCAGGCTGTTTTGCAGTTTTATTAGCAGTGAACGGACATAAAGAGGAAGCAGCGGCTATGGTTTTGTTGGCTTCCGTTTTTGATTTTTTTGATGGATTTGCTGCCCGGTTACTACACGTAAAATCAGAAATAGGCAAAGAATTGGATTCGTTGGCAGATGTGGTTTCGTTTGGACTTGCACCCGCTGTAATTATGTATCATTTGTATCTAACAACGAAAGTTTTTGATGTACAACTATATGATATTCAACTAATTCCTGCTTTTTTAACTGTTTTATTTCCTTGTTTTGTCGCATTTAGATTGGCAAAATTTAATACAGATTCTCGGCAGACAGATATTTTTTACGGATTACCTTCTCCCGCAGCGGCATTTATGCTGATTTCCTTTGTGTTTTTCCCGCAAAAAGAGTATTTGTTTTGGATTTATACGGTTGTAATTATCTCGTTATGTGTGTTTATGTTGCTAAATATTCCGTTGTTGTCGCTCAAATTCAAGGATTTTAAATTTCGGAACAATATTTTCCGCTACATGCTTATTTTCACGGCAATTATTTTGCTTACCGCATTGCTCTTCCGTGCGATACCATTTATAATTTTGACGTATGTTGTTTTGTCGTTGGTCTATAATTTAATCAACAAATTAGGAAAAAACTTGTAACTTATAACTAAAAAAAATAGTACCTTTGCAATCCTTTTAAAAAGAAAGTCGAAATCTATTTGTGATGAAGCAAAATAAAAATCTAAAGCGAAAGGGAGTAATTTATCTGATTGTAAGTCTCGTATTTTTGGGTATTAGTTCTACGGTGTACCATCATGAGAGATTATCGCTATCGGGGAAAGAGCGGTATAAAAAAATTCAAGCCGATTTTTTGAAAAAAGAAAAACAATTTAATGAATTGTTCAATAAATTAACGACCGTTTCCATTGAAAATACGGTGGATATGGCTGATTTTTGTCAAAAAAATAAAGTAAATAACGATTTTTTTATCTTTTTTGTTTACCAAGATTCTGTTATTGCAGCGTGGTCATCTAATGAAATTATTCCTTCCAAACGATGGAAAGGTAACGTTGCTCAAGTTTTACAAATTGATAATAAATGGACCTACGTACAACAAAAAACATCTTCTGAAACGCAATATATTGGCTATTTAGTTCTCGATGATATTGTTGGTGTAAGCGAGAATATTGGTGTTATTAATTGTACAGACCCATGCGACATTCTTATCAATGCACTTAAAGAGGAAGAAAAAACCTGTTATACAATTTATAATCTATCTGATGAGGCAATTTTTTCGCTTAGTATGCCCGATGAATTGAAAAAAAGCAACATCATCGCATTTATTGAAATAATTTTATGGACAATCACTTTCACTGCTTTATTTTTTGCATTAATTAACTTTTTGCTGCGTATAAATGTGTTCAACAAAGATAAAAATCGTTTATTTTTGATTTTAATATCGCTTCTTGCTCTATTTCCGTTAATTATTTCGAATACATTTCATTTTTCTTCCGATTTATTTTCCCCACTTTATTACTCCTCACATTACGATTCGCTTGGAATATTGTTTATCAATTCGTATATAATTTTGGTCGGTTCTATCTTTTTTATGCAATTTGTTAGTATAAGACCTTTGAAAAAACACTCTCGAAAGTTGGGAATAGGTATTTCTTCTTTTTTTATTTTTTGTATATTTCTTATTCATGCAGGTATTCATTCGCTAATAACGGGCATTACAAACGACAGTGTTGTGGTGCTAAAACCAACAATGATTTATCAATACGACCTGCTGAGTATTATTGCTATATCTTCCATTATATTTATTTTATGGTCGGCATTTATTATTACATACAAAATACTGAATGAAGTTTTTTCCTTTTTGCAAAATAAAAGAATATTTCTTTTTATCATTGGAAGTTGGGTAACTATTTCTTTTTTTACCTCTGCTATTTACTATTTTTATTTTTCAAACAAGGAAATAAATTTGTTTATTCCTTATTTGTTGTCATTGTTATTGATAATTGTTACTACAATTTTTGTATTGAGATATAAAAAAAGGCACGGATTGCTGTATTATTGTATTATTTATCTGATTTTGGGAGGAATCGTTCTTTTTACGGCAAATCAAACGGTGGACGAAAGAGAAAAAAAATATAAAGAATCAATGGCGGAAGTAGTTTTATCTATGGAAGACCCCTTTGTTTTAGATTCTTTTCGAGATTTAGCACTTGAAATAGAAAAAGATACTGTTTTAACCTCTATGTTTGAGGCTAATCCATTGGTTATAGATGATATACGCCAATATATTGTTTCAAAATATGCTAAAGAGTATTCCGAAGATTATCGTGTGAACGTTAGCATTAATTGGGAGCCTTTTTCTAAAGAAAATGTACGTAAAAACCAGACACTTAGGGCTGCTCCCCATACGGAGCAAACAAAAACTAATAGTAAAGTCTCATTCCGAAGAATTGGATTTGGACGGTCTGAATATACAGTTCGTGCAACCATTCCGGCAAAAGAAGAACTTGGAAAAGGGGAAATTATACTTGTTTTTAGAATGTATATCGCTTCTGAACAACAAACAGAACTGGAAAAAACGGTTCAAAAAGAAATGTCAGACTATTGCTATGCAGGGTATGAAAATGATATTTTGATTATGGATGCAGGAAATAGAACAATTTCCTACCCATATCATTTATCTGATTATAAACTTGATACGCTATACTCAGGAATGGAATTTATATCCGAGAACATCACACATACTATTTTCAAACACGACAACATAGTTATATTGGTAAGTTCGGGCGAAGGCATTATTTGGGATAAAATTTCGTTTTTGATTATCTTATTTTTTGGGCAACTTGTATTTACTTTATTGCCGATATTTTTAGCCAATCAACACTATAATCCTCAAAATTTAGGTCGATTTGGATTTCAAGAATCTATTCAACTTTTTGTTATTATTCTTATTACAATAACGATAACTGTAGCCGCATTCCTTTTCTTTCGATTTTTTAGAATACAGAAAAGCAACGACCTTGAAAATACGCAAATCCGAGTATCGCAAAAAACCAATAAAACAGTAACCTCGTCTATAATGGGAATAGACAGCCTTACCGACTTGTCTAACGGGGCATTGGCACGAATAAACGAAGAATTAAGCCATTTTTATGAACTTGATTTTTTAGACCTTAACCTATACAACAAAAAAGGAGAAAACGTTGGGCGATATGGAAAGGGAATTTACATTAATACATTTATTAATCCATATGCTATTAAAGCACTTACACTCAATAAAACAGCATCATTTATTGCCATTGAATTTTATGGTGGAAAAGATTATAAATCAATGTACGAAACCATATTAAATAAAGATGGAGATGTAATTGGCTATACCAATGTACTTCGTTATAAGTATAAGCAAAGAGAAGCAATTGACTACAAACAGTCTCAATTTATGACACAATTTATGCTTACGTGCATTATTATTATCCTATTAACAGTTGTTTCATCAATATTTTTACTACGATATCTTAGCCGTCCTCTGTTGAAGGTAACAGAAAGATTGTCAAAACTAAAAATTGGCGAAGAACTAAAAGAAATAGAATGGGAAAGAGATGATGAATTGGGCGCCTTAGTAAACACGTACAACATATTGATAGACAGACTAAAATCAGGTGCAGAATTATTGGAAAAATCATCGCAGGAAATAGCGTGGAGAGACATGGCAAAACAAGTTGCACACGAAATTAAAAATCCGCTAACACCTATGCGATTAACTACCCAACATTTGCTAAGAGAATTAAATAAAAATAAAAATATTGATAAGGAAAAATTAGAACATTATTTTTCTATGATTATCCAACAGACTGATACGTTGACAGATATTGCAGGTTCGTTTTCCAATTTTGCCAAAATAAATCAACAGGAAGGTTGTCCGAAAAATTTAGTTCCAATTATCCAAAATACACTTGCTTCTTTTAGCGAAAATCCTGACATTTCATTCCATTTTGAAAACAAAACAGGTGTGGAAAATGTAATGTCTTTTGTAAACAAATCGCAAATCTCGCAAGTTTTTAATAATCTGATAAAAAATGCAAGACAAGCTAAAAAACCAAACGAAATACAGTCAATTAGTATTGAAATAGAAAATCACGGCGACAAAATGTGGCAAATAAAAGTAATTGACACAGGAATCGGCATGACAGACGAGGTAAAAAAGAAACTATTTTCGCCAAACTTTACTACAAAAACTTCCGGTACGGGACTTGGTCTGGCTATGGTACAACGTATAATCGACACTTGGGGAGGCAGTATCACCTTTGAATCTATTCACAAAGTAGGAACAACATTTTTTATAACTTTGCCAAAATATGTGGAAGGATAGGTTGAAAATTACAAGTTACAAACTATAATAAATCATCTCTACCGCAAGAAAAAATACTTGTAGTAGAAAAATCGTAATTTGCAACAAACACAAGATAATTACCTTTTTTACGTTTATCAAAAAAACAGCACAATAGTGAAAAATATTGCAAAAAAGGCGGGTAAGGTTTTATTATGGGTATTTACGTCCATAGTAGCGTTATTTGTTTTATTTTGTACGGTGATGATGATTCCGGCGGTGCAGACGCGTGTTGCTCATAAAGTTGCGGAGGTTTTGTCTGAAAAGATGCAAACGAAAGTTTCTATCGGGAAATTGAGCATAGATTTTGGTTTAAATATAAAAATTGAAGACATAAAACTAAACGACCAGCACGGAAATAATCTAATTTCGGCGAAAAAGGGCAGTTTGAGTTTCCCGACTTTCAACACGGGGACTGCTAATATTGAAATTCGTAATATTGTGTTGGAGGAGGCAGACGTTACTTTTCGGAAATACGACCCCGATTCGGCACTTAATCTTCAATTTTTTATTGAGTTTGTGCGACCAAAAAACAAAAAAGAGAAGCCAAATGTTATTGATTTGCGGAAAATTCAATTAAAAAACAGCCGTTTTCAGTTGAAAAACGATGCTTTTGCGGGGGAAACGAAAGAAGGTGTGTGGAATTATTCCAATATGATTGTCGAAAATATCAATCTTAAACTTGATTTGCTTCGTATCATCGGCGATAGTTTGAATTTTTATATAGACCAACTTTCTGCAAGGGAACGTTCTGGTTTTCAGATAGATAAGTTTTCGGGGCATTTGATTGTTTGCCGAAAAGGACTGCATTGTTTGAATACAAATTTTATAACTGCCAATAAATCAAAAATAGAGGTTGATTTTCGGTTTGATTATACAGATTTCCCTGATTTCCAAGATTTTATAAATAAAATAAAATTCAATTCCGATTTGCATACATCGCATCTGAATACCGCAGATTTGGTCTATTTTGTGCCTGCTTTTAAGGGAATGAATAATTTTGTTCAGGTTGCGGCTACGGTTAAGGGTACAATTTCCGATTTTAAGATTCGGAATCTTGATTTATCTTACGGGCAACTCACTGAAATTAAA
>Ga0209628_10001738_pt1 | contig 14334 bp, 6 predicted proteins | sample TergutCu122P4_FD_187285 | JGI IMG/M metagenome (GOLD analysis project Ga0209628, IMG submission 187285) | Cubitermes ugandensis P4 segment gut microbial communities from Kakamega Forest, Kenya - Cu122 P4 (SPAdes) (version 2) | ecosystem: Host-associated > Arthropoda: Insects > Digestive system >...
TGTTAAAAATATTTTTGTTTGCATCAGCCATTGCGATAATGTCTTGGCAAGATGTGACTCAATCTTCCCACCGCTCAGGTGTCAAGGAGAGAGGAACAAAATATGCACACAACTTTCTCTTTCCCAAATCCTCTTTCAGAATCCAAAGAACTACAGTCTTGGAGATGTTCAAAAATTCTGCTATCATTCTTGATGCGATTAGGTGGTCATTTTTGACCAAATAAGCAACAGCAGCAATGTTTACATCAGTTCAAGACAATTATGAACAGCCACCTCTCTTATCATCTACCAGCTCCCTTCCATCTCGAAATCGATAATACCACCTAAAAATGTTTGATCGTTTCACAGTCTCATTCCCATATGCCTTTTGCACCAATGCTAGTGTTTCTGTCGCAGATAGACCGGCTTTGAAACAAAATTTTATGGCAACACTCTGTTCATTTCCACCATCCACGACGTGTAAAGAAAACTGACCTTACAAGACAAGTTATAACTCATACACTGTCAAAGATAAAAAAAACAAAACTCGGTGTGTGAACTGATGTTGGTTGATAGTACTTAGTTAGTGGGTTGGCCGATAGATCGCTCTAGTTCTGTTATTTTAAAAAATCAGTCCTAAAACTTACGGATCGCACTGTGTATAACTATAGGTAAAATATTTTCAACACCTTTACTATAATGCTTCAAGGATGGTACTCATTGTAACTTGTTTGTATGAACAACTAAAACAAAGAGACAGCAGTAAAATAAAAATGCAAAAATTTCTCTTTACAACAAACGACATGGAATTGTTATGTCTCATATATAGGAAGTCCTACTTAAAGCAGAACCTTATCATAGGACCTATATTAGGAACATAATTTTATAGTGTAAGTTACCACATATTAAAGTGGTTGTTGGAAATGACCTCCTTCAATTCTCAACACATGCTTGACCCTAGTGAAAAAATTATTAAAACTGTCTGAAGATGTTACCTACAATTACTGATACTGCGCACCTGTTAATTTTTTAAGTGAGTACTCTGTGTGTGAATTGTTTTTATATACACTGTCTTTCAAACTTTCCCACAGATAATAATCATATGGCATCAAATAGGGTGGGTAAGCAGGTCACAATGGATGACCAATTATTGGATTGAAAAAAAATATATATTTCTAAGGCAGTAAGGCTATCACTGAATTATGTGGCTGCATGGGTGGTTGCTTGCAGCATCTTGCTGAAAGAAGAATAGGATTCCTTGTTCTCGCCATTTAAATTTTCAAAAACTTGTGGGAGAATTTGCCAGTGCAGCTCTCTAAATTTACTGTCAAAAAAGAAAATTGGTACAATTATTCTTGGTACACTGCCAGCATGCCATACTCCAATACTCCAAATTTAATGTCACACACCAGCAACTTGTGTATTTATGTGGCCAATGAAGTAAAAAAACAGTTAGCACTGGATTGACTTCACCGCTACACACTGCCTCTCAAGCATACTCTTGCAACACAGTCCGCCTCTTGCAGTTCCTGCATGACTATAAATCTGTATGGTTTCAAACACAGCAATTTTGTGGCTGCATGTACAGATGACTTTGATACACTGGTTTCTTGGGACAACCATCTGAAGATTTTTGTGGAGATGCTTCTACCTGCACTCCAAATTACCCGATGTTTTTTTTTCTGAAAGACCATGTTGTGCTCAGTCTCATATCATTTTTAACAAGACACTTGTTGATTGCAGTTTGTTCAGCAGTCAACATACTGCTGATTTTGACAGGAATAAAACACTGGAAAACCAACTTCTAAATTTGGTGCAATACTTTTTACAGGATTCCTTCCTTATATAGGTTTCCACAACAAAACCCCTCTACATTACACAGTTGTCCTCCTCCTCCTAATCTGTTGTCACCCTTCCAGGTGTCAGTTTTCATCAGCAAAATCTGTATTGCTTCCCTGTCCTTCATCAGCCCAGTCACCTCCTGTAAGGTCTTCCCTTTTTTCGTCACCTTCCACACAAGCTCTTCCCATTTTATCCTTGGCCTTCCTCTTCCCCACATCCCCTGAACTCTTGCATCCCATACTTGCCGAGGCTTCTTATTGCTATCCATCCTAATTAGGTGCCCAAACCATCTTAGTTCTCTCTTGTCAACCATTTTAGTAACTGGTTCTTGATTTAGTATTCCTCTATAATCTATTTCTAATTCTCTCTCTGCTTGTTTTCCCCATGCATTTTCTAATGCGCCTCATCTCTGCACCTGTTATCCTACTTTCATGTTTTGTTAATGTTGTCCACATTTCTGAGTCACAGAATAGTGCTGAGAGACAAACCATACTATAAATTCCCATTTTAGTGTTGTTGATTCCCTTCTTCCCTACTATTGTTTGATTTATTTGGTAGTAAATCTGGTTTGCTTTTTGCACTCTATTACTAATTTCTTTATCAATTTTCCCATTCACACTATTATGCATCAGTATTCAATCTTCACCACTTTTCCATCCTTTCACCCCCCAATACAATGGTTAATCTTCTCTCTATCCCTTTTGTAATATGCATTGTTTAACTCATATTTATGTTGAGTTCCATTCCTCTCTCCCTACAAGCAATGGCCTGGTCATTCTATCACTGCTCGTTGTAGTTCCCCCTTGTTGTCTGCCAGTAGTACTATTTCACTGGCATGTATTAATGCCTGAATGTGCACAAGCTGCATGTTCCAATACCCAGTCCATATCTTTGATGTTCTACTCTTGAACTGTTTAAAAATTCAGTCCATAACTATGACAAACAGTAATGAGATCAGGCTAGTAAAATGCACTAAATTCCCAGTTTTGCCTTAGAAAAGGTTTCCATATCAAAGCTAGAGAATGGGAAAGACAAAAGAGTTCAAGATACAGTGACACCAAAAACTCTTTTGTCTCCACATTGCCACACATCTGTACAAAGTTTCGTGAAAACTGGCTAGTAAGTACAACAACCACAACAGTGGAGACAAAGACAAAAAACAAAATGTACTATAAACCTGGCCTTTAACATAAAATAAGGAAAAGTTGTGTGTGAAAGAGAGGAAGGGGGTTGGACTCACCTGTCACATACCCATTTTCCTGAAATTCCTTCCACACAAAAGGATAGATATTTACAAATGAAGCCTTATCTCCCATTCGTTTTCGTGTTTCTGGTAGTTCAAGTTCTGTTCTCCCTGAAATATAAATCATACAGTAGTAACTATAATAACAGGCAAATTTTCAAATCCCTGACTTAAAATTCAGCGCAACATTATGTCCACAAAGTAAAGAAATAAATGAACAGACAACACACAGGCAGCTTGTCAGTGGGGGTGCAATAAAATAGAAATCCTCCTTTGGGACTCTATAAGCTTCAATCTGGCTCAGTAAGTTTGCACTAAACCAAAACTAACTGAATGTACTAAAGTCTGATGAAATGAATCTAGAGCCATAATAAAAACTGACCATCACCTTACATAAAATACCAATTTGGAATTCTGAAAAACTGTCATCACATGAAGCAAGTTTTGATATCATACTCTTTTATTTTAATAAAATACAAGTACAAATAATACCTTAAATGATATCAACCAATGAAAGTTAGTAATTTCAGTCCAACATTTTTAGACAACTGTGTATAATATTCACTAAATCAAAAACTTTCTTCAGGGAGATGATAACTTTTCATATAACCAATAAGTCTTGAAAGATGGCCATTCACATAAAAAGGACTTCCCACACCTTTCTAGCAGCAATAATAATACAAAATCTGATTTGAGATATGCACCGATTTCAGACTTAGGAGTAGATAAAAATGTATGAGGCAGGCAATGTACGTATAACGTAACAATGGGGCGCGTTCATGAAACCACTGTTGCAGTGGAAGAGCAGTTTTACGAGTACATACTCTGAGTGTGTGTTTGTAGCCTTAGGTATCCAGCATACAATACACATGCTCCATACAGTCATCTATGGCCTGTCTGGCTCTACAATATTTTTTCACATTATCTCATAAATGGCACAATTTCTTAATAAATGTATTGAACATTAAATGTGTGTTTTGATTATATCTACAACTTCTGCCCAAACATTTCTCCTTCTAAGAACTGCGCGAGATATGATCAGAAATGTCTATTGGTCTCCATGTATAGGACCTATTATTCTTGCAAGATTTTAATGAAATTTGAATTTTCTTAATAGATTTTCGAAATTAATCAAATATGAAACTTCACAAAAATCTGTCCGATGGGAGCTGAGTTGTTCCATGTGGATGGACAGACAGATAGACAGAGAAACAGGATGAAGCTAACAGTTGCTTTCTGCAATTTCTCGAACACGCCTAAAAATCTGTAGTTGGACTGAAGTTCAAATTCAAAATTCATAGCAATATTTGAATATGAAACTAAAAATATGACATTTCACACATCTTAATTTTGTTAAAAGGGACAGCACATTACATTCCAGGGGTGGCCAAAACGTGGCTTGCACACAAGTGGTATGATTCACCACAGTTACAATTAACAAAATAATTGCCAGGTTGCTTACGTGCACAGGAGGCTGACCATAAATGGAATTTTGACAGATGAGACTCACAACTAATGGAAATTGACCTAATGTAGTTGGAAGAATACAAATATAAAGACATCAAATAAGAAAAATTATTTTATTACTCTTTATCATCGTAAGTGATCCTATGTTGGTCTCCAAACGTATTGGTGAATGGCGATGCATGCCATGTGCTGGTCTCTGTGTATGTATGGTAACAAATTTAAATGTCCGTGCTAAACCAGCAAACTCAAACTGTCAAGGGATACAATTGGCATTAACATCCATCTCTTAAAAGTTCTTGCATGGCTCTTGCATCACTTGTCTTTTAAAGCGAGGCTCCTGAGACGCAAGTAGCTGGCCACCCCTGTTATATTCTCACTAATATTAAAAACACCATAACAGTGAAAATTACATGTCACCTTCCTATTTTAATAAATTACTATGTATATTATACTTTTTTGAGGATAAGAGTACCAATAACCATACAACCTAGACACAATGTATTTGCCTTTCTATAGTTTCAGGCACACCTGTGAGGATTGGTATAAGAGCTTGCGGTGTTCCATCCCCAACAATATTGTAGCCACGTAGGTCAATCATTTGTAGAGTCTCCCGAAGGTAATGGTATGTGCGTGGTAGATGACGCTTGAACATGTTACGTGACAAAGAGTCAAAACCGAACATTAACACATTCAGTCGCAAAGCATTATGTGGGAGCTTATCAAAGCCTGTATGATCCAACACATCTTGATCATGGCGAATTCCTGCCATTATGTTTCCCCATCTGAAAGAAATGTATGTTCTATTCAACACCCACTGCAATTATCCAGTTTTAAATTTTAACTCACAGTGTTAGTACATGTATAAGCATAATGGTATCTGGAATAGAACATCTTTTGTGAGACTGGCATGGGTTTAGGTTTACACACCGGCCACCAGTAGTGATGTGTCTACTACAAGTATGTTATATTACTCAATTACGTACATAAAAAAACAGGTACAAATTTTGCTCTACAGTACAAAATATGGTGCTTTGCTGTAATCATTTCAAAATTATGAAATGGGGATTCTGTCATTACCATTTTAATGAATGGTGATACACACGAGCTCCACAATACCACTATCCATGGATCAGGGGTCATACAGTCCATATGGTATAAGGAATCAGGTTCAATTTTTTTGCCCTTTTCTTTATGGAGTTCCATGTTTCTATATCCTGAAAAAGAAACTACTGTCTTTATTTCATGGTTTAATAACATCATTATAATCATATTCATCTTCATCCAGCTAACATGGAGTTGGGCCGGCCACTTGTTGATCTGTTCTGGTTTCACACATCTGAAAGTCTCTTTAATGGTTTCCCCTGGTTTCTTCTGCCTTTTGGGTCTGTAGTCTTTTATTATACTTGGTAATCTATTATGAGGCATTCTGTTTATTGCTGCAACCAATTTCTTCTGTATTTCTCTATTCTGTCCAAAACTGAGGTTATATTTAGTTCTTTGCAATCTCGGTGTTTGTTTTATAATCTGCCCAAGTGTATCTTCCTGTTTCTCTCATATATTTCATCTCTGCTGCTGTTATTCTTCTTGCATCTCTTGCTTTAATGGTCCAATTTTCACTACTGCATAACAAAGCTGAAAGAGCTAGTGTATTGTACAATTTTATTCCTGTTTACGTTAAAGTTTTCTGTGGTCGAAACATATCGTTTATAAAGCATGCTATTTTCAAATAGTTATTCAATTTGTTAAAATGTCGACTTCTTTTTCATAAGATATCAGACTTCCCAGTAGTTAAAGGAATTTACTTGTTCTATAATTCTGTTATCTATTACAATTTTACTTCTAACTGACTCTTGTCCTTTTTATGCCATCAGTTTTGTTTTTTGTGCAGATGTAGTTAAACCATGTTCTGTTATGATTTAATTTATATGTAGCTTTCTGCAAGTTATCTTCTGTGTTGAATATTATAACTTGGTCATCAGCAAATAACAGTGTTAACAGTACCTTATTTTTTTAAAGTGGAATTCCTGTTACATCTTCTTTCTGCCATTTAGTTAGCATTTCACCTAAGTGTATATTAAATTGTGTAGGTGAGAGAGGGCAACATTGGTGTACTCCTTTATTAATTTCAGCCAGTTTTGATAGTTTGGAGTTGGATTTTATTAATATTTTGTTTTGTATGTGTATGTCCACTCTTGTCTTTAATAATGTAATTGGAATATTTCTAGACTTTAAAATATTAAATAAAATCTGGTTTAATAACTATGTGATTAATGGAAAGGGTATAAGTTGGAGTGAGTGTAGGTATTTCAACAAGTGGCTGCAGAGCTCCCACAAAGCTTCAGCACAAAAGCACTCAGTTAAAACAAACACAAGGTCCCCTCTTTCATTTTAACATATTCTTCTTTGTTCAATCAAGTACAGTTTTCAAGTGGCGGTATTTATTATGTGATGTCTCTTTAGGAAGTGAGTGAACACAAATTTTGGGCAACTTTCATAATTACCCTGTACATGAAATATATCTCACCTATATAAATATGTTATAATGGCTCTGCAGAATGTGCTCTGTTCTACACTCTGCATACTTATGGACAGCCCTGCATACGGTACAGTTAGATGACATAACTACACACAACAGCACACTTGACAAAGGACCTTCAGTGTAACGTGGCAAACCATGACAGACAAGCATTATGTGAAATCTATATAACCATGTAATACACCACAAACAAAAATCTCTTTTGCTCATTTTACGCATTCCACTTGCATGTGAAATAAGCTATAAGTGAATGGTGAATTATATGAGGAATGAAGCAGTAGACCTGGAAACAAATAGATGTTCTGGTCACAAAAATCATTCCTAAAAAATGGGACAAGAAAATGAATTCAATATTTCACAAATAAGCAGCTGAAAAGAAGATCACAGTTTCCACAGTCATAATTATGATGTGGCAATGACCATGTGAAGTGGCCAACTTTTTGTGGTAACAAATTGAAATCACTGACTTTAATTTATGATTTGTTACTGTACCTTACAGATCTAAAAAGACCCAGTTACACCACACTAAAATGAAAAAGCATGGTACGTCTGTTGTAAAATGAGTTTAAACGTGTAATAATCCACTTCATCTTTATTATCCAGACTAACAAATGCACAACATACAGATTAATAATATTTTCTATATCATAGGCATTCCTCACATTTCAAGCATCTGCCTCATCTGCAGGGACTTTTAACCTTGTACTTTGCTAAAGTTACAATATTATTCAAATCTCAGCTCAAAAAAATTATTAGATTAAAATGTTCATGAGATCACTGTTGAATGATAAATTACAATCTGTAAAACATTGATAATTATAATATGTGGAAGTTGATTGCTTTGGCTGCATATGCAATCTGGACAGTCTTATAGGTGTAATCCCTATACTAATGTTTACTGTATGCTGGTATGAGACTGTATGTGCAGCCACCAAGCAAACATCTTCCATGTGCTACAATTATGAATGTTTTACAGATTGTATTTTATCATTCAACAACGATCACGGGAACATTTTAATCTACTAATTGTACTGAGCTGTACTTTTAATAATTTTGTAACTTTAGCAAAGTACAAGTTTCAGACTCCCTGAAGATGATGTATACGCAGTGAAACACGTAGGAGCATTTACGGTATACAAAATATTATTAATATAATATATGTTGTGCATTTGTTGGTCTGGATAACAAACTGTACAAGATGGATGGTACATACATTAAAACAGTATCCACTACATCTGTCTAAAGTTTACAAAACAAAGTTCACTTAGAAGAGCTACTGTACATACGTCTCCCCTTTGCTTGTCTTGCACAAGACTCGAACAAAGTCACTTTCTTCCAAGTTGTATTCAGTGTGGCTTTGTGTAGTGACTCCATCATGTGTGCTGTGGTCATTTACTCGAAGAATATCTGTTTCCAGATTTAAAAAATACCTAATTAGCATAAGAGAATATCAATTTAACTTGTATAGAGCAAGAAAAACTATAAATGGAGATGCAATAACGTCACAGCCACTTGGCATAGAATAACTATCAAATATTACTGTTCTGGTAATGGCAAATACACCATCAGTAGTCACTCACTACTGGCAACATGCATGCTATATGCTTTCTTCTGGGTAATTCCCTGGTGTCTGAATTTTGTATGCCAATGTTTCGGAACACTCTTTCTGTTCCATCTTCATAGGCGGATAACTATGAAGAATGACGAATGACTAGGGTTGAGAATTTTACATTCATGTTACCGTGAATTGTGAGAGATTTCTTTTTAATAACCATCCCGACTCAGCTTGGAAAAGGTCATCAAAAACCTGCATGAAACTTACCAGAGCCGAATGTACAGTACAGAACTCCTGATGATGGGCAGAGAGGATGCCCGACACATGTAGAGTTTTATAACAGAATAAATTTGGATAATTAGTGCAACTGGTTGGTTATTAAAAAGAAATAGGGTTGAGAATGTTGGGGTATTTATACAGGAAAGGGTCTGGTTCGAAAATAGCCTGAGCCAATCTGAAGGAGGGTGACAGGGTAAGGGCGGGTCCAAGTAGAGAAACAGGCTGTGGAGGGCAACAACCCACATGGAGACCACAGGCGTGTACGTGAAGGAGTTACGGGGTGAGCCATGGGATGGTAGAGGTCAAACTATTGTGTTTGACCTCTACCATCCCATGGCTCACCCCGACATGTGCTCTATCTCGGACCCGCCCCTACTCTGTCACCCTCCTTCCGATTGGCTCAGGCTATTTTCGAACCAAACCTTTTTCCGTATAAATACCCCAACATTCTCAACCATAGTCATTCTTCATACCTACCCACCTATGAAGATGGAACAGACAGAGTGTTCCGAAATGTTGGCATACAAAATTCAGATGCCAGGGAATTACCCAGAAGAAAGCATACAACATTCAGAACACAGCGAAAGTTTGAAATCAAGAATATGCATGCTATTAGCCAAAGTATCCACAATAAACATAGGTTACAGTCTTCACACAATAACGAAGTACATACAGCTGAACAATGTGATTTCAAAAAGTTATGGACTTTAAGCCTATGCACATTATTTATTTCAGCTATCAAGTGTAACTTCACATCCATCTGTATCATACTGCCAAAGGAAGCCAATCACTCTTAAAAGGCAGATATTGCATAGGCACTTAAGTTGTGGAGTCCCATGCAGAAACAGAAGCTCATAATCACTATTTTGATAATCACTTTCCATGCAGCACGTTTAGTTCCTCACATTATATTCAGACATCCTGATTCAACCATGATTTACCAAATGTAAAATCCAAAATTTGGTTCTGGATTTTAGTCACAAGAAAAGCATCAAAAAGTGACACTCATGGAATTCCAAATTTATTGGCTTCTGCATTACATAACCAGCATTTTTACAATGTACAGTCTTTATTGTCATACTAGTAGTCATTCTGAGTGCCATACCACCAACCAGAATTATAGCTGCTTTCAGTACTACATATGGAGGTTAACTGCCACCCTCCCTATAGCCCCAGTGTTGTGCCAAGCAATTTTCATTTCTTTGGACCTCTTGAGGACCTCGATAGCAAGCAACATGCGACATAAATATAAAACAAGTTGTCACCTCCTGGCTACAGACATTTGGCACTAAATTTTTTTGAAACTAGGAAACATGCCTTGGTGTCATGGTAGGACAAATACACACAATGCCAATTATGATTATGCAGAGGTCTGATGTGTACCAATCACATGGTCTACATACAGCAAAATCAGAAGAAAATACTTGGCATCACAGTGTTTGTTAACTTGATTTTTTGAAACTTCTAGGTATTTGTGAAAGTAACTTTCTTTTTGCTTCTACACTTCCCAAATATTCCAACTTACCACATTTTGTAAGAATTTCTTAGCTAGTTTTATGTTAGAATGTCGTACTGCATTCTGATAACAAGACATGAACTTATTTCTACCTATGTATGTCATTTAAAGCACCAAACAAGACAGGCAACATATGTATAATGTAACACCGTGGTGTGTTCATGTAAAGTTTGTACCTCCTCAGCCACACCCTAACAGCATGAAACCATGTCACTCAAACATAGTGCTTTTAATTTAATTTAATGTCACCTGCAACAATAAAATGACCTTAGGCATTCATGTAAAGTGCCAGGTACTTCTGCCTGATTTTAGCCACATTTGGAATTTCTCAACAGATTTTCATAAAAATCCCCAATATCAAATTTAACATAAATCCATCCAGTTGGAGCAGCAATGATACGTGAGGGTGGATGGACAGAGAGATGGGCAGACAGACAGACATGACAACGGGAATATGTGCTTTTGTGAGTATGTTACTTTTTGATGTACACAACAGGTAAATTTTAAAGATATCTTGCATTTTAGTATGATGTCACTAGAATGGTATAACCAAATCTAAGTGCTATATGTGAGGCTGGCTTTGGACAGAGAGGCCAAATAAGTGAGTACTGGATGTCTTTTGGTTTCAGCTGACCTGTAAATGCACAATGGATGTCACCGTGCCTTGCCCGAGCTTCATCTGTGATAAAGACAGTGCTCCCATTAACTTTCACCCAGTCTGTATTATCACCACAATAAATAGGAGGGACTGACTTAATAAATTTCATTACATCTGGATTGTGCAGCTCCAGGTGAGGGTGCCGACATGCCTGGCCTCCAGCTCTAAATTAAATAACAATAATTATAATTAGTCAGCCTTATAAAAGAAACAAAAAAGGTACATAAGTAATAAAATGTAAAGTAAATGTTACTTTAAAAAAAATACAACTAATTTAAACATATAACTGCTGCACAAATGTAAACATTCAGACACAACCTATGGGTAAAATTATAACATGGAAGATGATAGTTTTCAAACATCTGTAAGCAAGTAAGAAGTTTTCAGAGACAAAATATTTCTAGAAAAGTTGCTTTTGTGCATGTTTAATGGTAGAAATGTGTTTCAAAATTTCTAATTTGTGGAAGATTATACAAGTGAACCATTACATACAGTATAACCATCTCAACAGTCCACTTATGCTTACACTTGCATTCTGTATACATCCTGTGAAACTATAGAACTATAACAACTCTAAATTAACTACTTGCTGTCTGCACTGAACAGTACTGGAATGCATTTGGAAAGAGACACAGTAGATTATCCTTGTGATCTGCATTCATTTCTGAAAAACTGGGTGTCACAAACAAGGGAGCTTGACGGTATATATGTACAGTAAGAATGTAATGATAAAAACCCTAATTCTAAGCAAGATCTGACATTTTCACAACAGTGACTATAAAAACATACTGTTCTGGGATGAGACACTCTGTCATCTGCTGGGTATGTATTGATGTTGCAGAAGAACTTGACCCACATGCATCTTGTTCATCCACCGTGATAATGCAAGGAGCAGGTTCTTCTTAAATATTTGTATACATGTATGAGACTATATGGCATCACATTCCAGAACAGGGTCATCTTCATAACCATAAATCTGACTGCAGGTTGGATTGCACTTCAAGCAATTCCAGTAGAATGACTTAACAAGATGAAAAGTAAATAAGCCAGAGTGCCACAGTTAATCCAAAGAGCATATAACTACCCTTGGATAACAGAGAGCATTGTCTACAAGCCCAGGTTGATAAAAACTTCTATTCAACAAAGTTCAAAAGTCTGTTACGTATATTTTTATTATATCTGATATGATGTTACCAACTGCACAGTTTTATGCATGTTTACTGCCACTAACATAGAAGTTAATCTGATGAAGCTTCAGAACTCACGAGAGCTTTTTCCAGGTTTCCACTGATGAAGTGCGCAGCATCATGTTTATCTGCTTCCTGTCACAACCATAAAAAATCAATATTTTAATTCACACACACACACACACATAATAAAAACAACTGCAGTATACATAAGTGAGTATGAAGATTAAGTCTTTATGGCAGCTGCTAAACACCTACAGTTACCAATGATTCTTGGTAAATGACCAACGTGACACACAATTCTTTTCTATGTATTTATTTTTATTTTTAACTCTCTACATGTTTCGAGCACACCATGCTCATCATCAGGAGAGACAGGTGTGTGCATGTCCGAAGTGAAGTTCACTTCCGACCTGCACACGACATGGCTGCCGACACAGAGTGACAGCTACCAGAGGTTGTACTGACACAGTCAGTCTCTTCTGATGATGAGCATGATGTGCTCAAAAATGTACAGAGTTAAAAATAAAAATAAATACATAGAAAGAATTGTGCACTACAGTCATTTACCAAGAATCATTACATGATGCACGGTCAACAAAATATAAAATGTTACTTACCAATGTTTAGATGGCCTGTAGTGCCTCACCTCCAGGGTCAAGCATGTTCCTGATCCAGTGAATAACTAGTAAATGACCATCTTCATCACATTTTCCACATGTAAATGTAATTATCATTTCTGGGGTCACTAAGTACAGTAATGGTAAAGAAATAACCTCCAAATTTTGGGGACTTTATAGGTAAAAATTCAGAATGTTATTCCAGAAATAATGGAACATAATCTTCAGTGTGTCAGAATTTATTAAATTACAGGAAATGAGTTCTGATGGAGGACACAACTTTCAGCAACAATTTCATATCGTAGAAAAAAGAGGAAAATTTGACAGAAAAGAGGAGATGTCACCTTCCATCTGTCTTAATACAACACTACAAATTTGTCTGAATACTTCCAAGCTTGTTAGAATCAGGCAATGTAAATGAATTCCAAATACTCAGAATATATAACATGGATAGTAACCATGTAATCTCATCAGCAGCACAAGGATGAGTGATTTATGACACATTACTTTATACACACACTACAGCATTGCCCAGATACAATGTTTACCCACACAATAGGTTAGATTTTTGCAAATGCTGCCAAAACTTCCATCAGAATAGTGTCCAAGTTTCCTGTCTATGAAATTCATAAACATTTTGGCACTTGATAATTTCATTTTTTTTTTATTTTTATTCAAAAACCCCCCATTCACTATTTTAAAAATGCTTAGCAACCATTATTCATTTCTTGATGGTTTAAATGTACCACTGTCAATAATTGAATAAGGACCACGTCATTGTTTGCACACAACCAATCCACAGTCCACTTGTGATTTGGCAGTTTTGGTTATTCATCTTTTACTAACTGAAGCATACAGATGTTGCAGCAAAATCTCAACTGCAGGTGTAGTTTTAAAAATTTTTGTGGTGGTACATGATAGGGTATGACATTTGTGAGCACTGAAGAACTGTGAAATTATAGCCCTGAGATGGAGGGCACAGTAAGGTAGATGAAGAAAGAGCATCTGTGTCACAGCAAATGGCTTTGGACCTGCACTTTGTAGATGGTCCATTGTGACTTGTAAGTTACGAACTTTTCTGTAGCACCAAAGTTACTGTGTATCAAAGTCACCCTGATCTTTATAAGTCAAATATTATGAAATAATTGCTTTGGATTAAAATACAAAAGTGGATCAAAAGAAAGACCCCAATTTTTACACGTCTACAACAAAAAGTTGATCTAAATAATCACAAAATATGAACCAAAAATTCACATTTTCTAAATTAATTATTTTAATGTTAAATTTTTGAATGTATTCTACATGTTTCAAATCCAAGGGTTCATCTTCAGGAAGACAGCTGTATATACAGTTATGGTATGGTATGTTTTATGTGCATGAGTATCAACAGTCTAGTAGGTAGAAGTAAGTGTTCATATTGAACACACTCTTCTACCTACTAGACTGGGGGGG
>Ga0209628_10001739_pt1 | contig 14334 bp, 23 predicted proteins | sample TergutCu122P4_FD_187285 | JGI IMG/M metagenome (GOLD analysis project Ga0209628, IMG submission 187285) | Cubitermes ugandensis P4 segment gut microbial communities from Kakamega Forest, Kenya - Cu122 P4 (SPAdes) (version 2) | ecosystem: Host-associated > Arthropoda: Insects > Digestive system...
AAGTCGGTCTGGACATCGTGTTCTCCAGTCTGTTGCACTGGAAAGATATGATCGCAGAGATGAGAGCTTAAGTAAATGTTTTAAAGAAACGAAATACTACTACCAGCTCCGCCGCCCGTGTTTTCTGCGGCGATGTAAGACGACGCCGAGGCACCGAATGCGCGCGGCGCGTTTCCGGCGCTCTCGCCGATCCAGACGATCGTGCGTTGGAGCGTGGCGGCGAAGGGGTCGAACTGCGGCTTGTTCGCGCCGAATGTAACGGTTCCGGCGGCCAGTGTTGTTGCCGCCATTTTGAAATATTTTCGGGGAATGCCGGCCCATGCCTGCTCGCCGAACGTGACAGATGCGCCGACGCTGATTGTTGACGTGACGGCACTTGAAGCGAAATCCTTGACCACGCCATCGCCCGGGTCGACGGTGATGCACATGGTACAGTGCGCTGCGATGCCGGTGGTTTTAAGTTGATAGGTCATGGCGGAAAAATCCTGAAACCCTGCACGGGCGTGTTATGCGTCATTGGCCAAATGAACATATCGAGCCGGGGTATATAGCGGAACTTGGTGAATGGCGGCGTCACGAACTGCCGCGCCGTGCCGGCCAGAGGCTGGCTACTCCACTGCCATGCACCAGTACGCGGGTCGGCTGGTGCGGTCAGTGTCCAGACGGTATCGGTTCCGGCGAAGCAGACCATGGATCGCCATTTTTCCACCCACTCAACGCCACAATCGCCGAGCGGGTAGGGTCCGGTCGGCGCGGTTCCCAGCGTCGGCGGACGGTAACGACGGCCAGCAACCGGATCGATAACATTGAATTCTAGGCCGCTAGCGGTCAGGCGCACGGACAGATAGAGGTCGTCGGCGAGCGCATGAAATCCGACGTGGTAATAGGGTTGCATTCCAGCGTCTTCGACCGGCCAGGTGATCGTTCCTGCCGCGCTTGTCGACGGATCAACCCAATACAGGTTGCGCGAAATGGCGTCTCCGTAGCCATACACCACGCGCCGACGCAGCTCGTCGAAAAAGGCGAATGAATGCGCCGGACGAATTGATAGCGGCGAGCCACCGAAGGTCCACGGCTCTTTGCTGCCGATTGCATATTTATGCGGTTGCTGCGTGCCCTTCTGGCCTGGCTGCGACATAGAGCCGCGCCCTGGCGTGTAGAGGAATCCGTTCGCGCCGCCAGGCAACACGCCTGGCGGAATCCAGGTCAACCAAGCGTAGGTATGTGCGGCAAACGGCTCGCCGACCTGCAAGCCGATGCCGCCGGCCGACGCCCACATCCAGCCTGTAACCACATCGCCGATGTAGTTCTCGGCGTCGAGAAACTGCTTGGCCGGCGGGCGTTCCTGACTCCACTTCCGCGAGGCGATGTCATATATATAGACCGCATTGCTGTCGAAATAGGTATGGCCGCCCGTGTGGAATATCAGCGACCCAGCCTCGCCGTGTGTCTTGGCGAATGAGGCGCCAGCCCAGGCATCAACCTGCTGCTGCATCGCCGCGTTGGCTTCCGTGCTGCGCACATCCCACAACGTGTTGAGCGACACGTCGACAATCTCGCCGATTGCTGGCACCCAGTCCGGCAGCAGGCTGCGACCAGCAGCCACCGCCCCATTCAGCGGGCAGGCGTAGACATCATCGGATGGCGTGGCCATGGGGGATCAGTTGTCGATCTGGAATTGCAGATTTCCGGCTGGGAAGCGCACTGTGAACGCGGAACCAGTCACATTGACGTACTCGCCGGCATGGACGATGCCGGCCGGCTGGTGCTTGCCGCCGGGGCCGGTGTAGCCGCCCTCGGCGAACATCATGGAGAACAGGCCGCCGAGCAGCGAACCGCCGCCGCCCGAGCCGCCGCTGGCGCTGGCCGAGGCCAGGATGGAGGCGGCGGTGGTGGCGCTGGCGACCAGCGCCTGGCCGGCCGTGACGCCGCCGCTAGCCAGCGAGCCGCCAGCGGCAGCGCCGCTGGTGGTCAGGGCCGTGGCCGCTGTCGTCGCCGCGCTGGATGCGGCTTTGTCGCCGCCAAAAAGGCCCATGACGCCTTCGGTCAGTTGCTCGGAAAGGCGCTGCGCGGCGATCTTCGCCATGCCGTCGACGATGCTGCGAACCAGCGCGGTGACGGCGTTTTGCAGGTTCATCGTGCCCTCGGCCAGGCCGTTGATGGCGTCGGCGAGGCCGGATTGCAGGCCGTTTTTCAGCGCCACCTCGTATTCGTTGCTCGTCTGCTTCAGGAGCAGGAGCTTCGTTTCCAGTTCCTGCAAGCGCGCCAGCGCCGCCTCGCCCTGTTCGCCCCCGGCGGCGGCGAGTTCCCTGAGTTTGGGGATTTGCGCCTCGATGGCCGCCGCCGTTTTCCGGTGCAGGTCGATGAGCTTTTGCCGGGCGTCGATCTGCGTCAGCAACCCGGCGCCGACCTGGGCGTTGAGGCTTTGTTCGTCGCGGGCGTTCTGGCTTTCGATCTTGTCGATGGCGGCCGAGACCTCATCCAGGCCGCGCCGGGCCTCTTCCAGACCGGAGAGGCGGATGATGGCGTCCAGCTGAACCTGGGCGGTGAGGCTGCCGCCGGCCACTTCCTTTTGCAGGGCGGCGCGCAGTTCCTCATATTTCTGCTCGAACTCGCGGCGGGCGGCTTCGGCGCTGCGGCCTTCGAGTTTCAACAGCTCGATCTCGACGCCGGCCATGCCGCTCTGGATGCTTTCGGCGCGCTTTTTGGCCTCGGTGAACTGGTGGTAGGCCAGGGCCACGGCGTCGACGGCCCGGGCTTCGGTGCGCAGTTGGTCTTTCTTGCCGGCGCTGAGCGTGGCGGCCTCCTTCGCGGTCTTGAGCCAGATGTCGAGCGCGCTGGAGGATTTGTTGGTGGCGTCGGCCACGCCCGCCTGGGCGTTGGCGAGCTGCTGCTGCGCCTCGCCCAGTTGTTTGGCGAGGTCGCGCTGCTTGTCGGCGAAGGGGTCGGTTTTCGATCCGCCCGCCGATGGCTTGCTGGCGGCAAGCGCCGCATCGAACGCCTTGGCCGCGTCGATCAGTTGCCGGGTCATCTCGGCGCCGATGTTGCCCATGCCGGGCAGCGTGTTCCTGACCATCTTGCCGACGGCGGAGGGGTCTTTCAGGTCGGCGATCTGGCGGTAAATCTTGTCGACTTCACCCTTGGCGTTGGCGATGTCGGCATCGTTGACCCCAACCCTGACCTCGACCTTGACCGGGCTGAGCTGCGAGAGATCAGCGATGCGCGCCTTCAGGTTTCTGAATTCGCCCACATTTTTTTCCAGCGAAGCCAGGAGATTGAGGTTTTCTCGTCGCTGCGCTTCGGTCAGGTTCGTATTGTTCCGGATGGCCTCGCCCATGGCGTCGAAATCGGGCTTCGCGCCCTGGATCATTTCCCGCAGTTGCCGCGCCACACCCTGCATGGCGCCATCCGAGGCGAATTCGTTTTCCAGCGCGCGGGCCATGTCGCGCGCCAGGTACTTGGTGTCGACGACCAGCTGGTCGCGCACCGCTTTCATATTGAGCAGTTCGGCGGACTGTTGCGTGGCGCTCAGTTTCTGGAAGGCTTCCCGCGCCTGATCCGCCGTCAGGCTGATGTCGGCCAGCGCCGATTCGGCCTCCTTCGTGTTATCGCGGAACAGCAGCCAGCCGGCGGCCAGGCTGCCCACCGTGAGCGCCAGGCCAACCGGGCCGCCGAGCACGCCAAGGAGGGTGCGCCCGATGCCGGCCATGCCGGTTCCCGCGGCGGCAGCGGCGGTTTGCGCGGCGGCCAGGCGGGTCGCGGCCGCGGCGAATTGATTGGCGTTGGTCGCGCCGAGCACGGCGGACTCGGCGGCCGCCAGGTTGCTGGCGGCCAGGCGCCGGGCGGAAATGGCCGCGGCGATCTGGCTGACGTTGGCCACGGCCAGCCCGCCCGACCAGCGGGCGAATCCGGCGATCAGCGCAGCGACCGCGCCGCCGGCCAGGGCATTGATATGCTCGGCCAGCACGGCGATGCCGGCGGCCAGCGTTCGGGTCGACAGGACGCCCTCGTTGGCCTGGCCGAGCCAGGCTTGCAGGGCCGTGCGCAGCCGGGTGAAGGCATCGGCCACCGTCGTCGGCATCGCCGCCGCCGCCTGCCGGTTTTGCTCGACCGAGGCGCGCAGCCCTTCGCTCAGTTCGGCGATGGAGAGATCCCCCGCTGCGCCCAGCTTCCTGATTTCCTCCGCCGCCTTGCCGGTAGCCAGGGCGATGGCGTCGACGACGCTTGGCGTGGCGGCGAGGATCGTCTTCCAGCCCAGGGCGTCGACTTTCCCGGTCTGCAAGGCCCTGGAAAAGGCGTCGATGGCCCCGGCCGCCCGCTCGCCGGAGGCGGCGTTGGTCACCAGCAGGTAGGAGAGGCTGTCGCTGACATCGAGCGCCTGGGCGGTGGTGTACCCCAGCGAGCGCAGCGCGTCCGCCGTGCGGATGTAGGCTTCCTGCGCCTCGGCCAGCGGCCGGTAGGTGTTCTGCGCGGTTTCCAGGAGCCGCGCCTGCACCATTTGATATTCCTCGGTCGAGGAAGTCGCCATCTTGATGCGCGAGGCCATCTGGCCATACTGGTCGGCCAGGTTGATGAGCGACATCGCCTGGGAATAACTGATCCAGGCCGCCCCGGCGCGCTTGACCAGCGTCTCGTTGCGGGAGAGCGTGTCACTGATGGAATCCAGGCCGCGCCTGGCCGTCGCAACCGAGCCGTCGAGCCGGCCGAAACCGCTTGTCAGTTGCCCGAGGCTGTCATAGGCTTGTTTCAGGTCGGCGCGAATCCTGAGCGCCAGTTCGAGGTTATTGGCCATGAGCGATCATTCTTTCGATGAACCCGACAAGCCGGTCTTGACCGTGAAGCAGGAACTGCTGGCGATTGCCATTTCCCTGCTATTGCCCGGCGCGCTGGTTGCGCTGGGCGGCTTGTCGGCGATGGTGGCGCTCATGGTCATCGGCTGGGTCATCTGGCTGGTGCGCGGGTTGGGCCCGGTCTGGACGCTGCTGTTGATCTTGTTTGGCATGTCGAGGTAGGGGCGGGTTCAAAACCCGCCCCTACGCCTCCTTCGAGAGCCGTTTGACCGCCGCCATCGCCTTCTCACCGCCACTCGCCCCCAGATTGGCCGCCACGATGGCCGCCGCCTGCATGGCGTTTTCGTGGGCGACGGCTTCGCGGTAGTAGAGGCCGATCTGGTTCAGGGTGTAGTCCATCAGTTCGGATTGGCGGTGGCCGTGCCGGATGAGGGTGGCGAAGACGCGGCCCCAGCGGATGGCATCGAAGCCCTCGCCGCCTTTTCCAGGGCTGGATAGACGGCGAGGCGGCGCACGAAAAAATCCTGGTTGACGCTCCAGAAGAGCGCCAGCAGGTCTTCGCCCTGTTTGTCATCGAGGCTCTCGATCCAGTCGCCCGGCTTGCCGGTGGCGGCTTCGAGCAGTTTGAGGATGCCCTCGCCGTTTTCGCTGAAAGCGTCCATGAAACCGATGACGCCGCGATCTTCGTCGTGGGCCGCCTTGATGGCGTCGGTCAGCCCGCGCAGCTCCCGGCCGAGGCGAAGCTGCTGGCCGAAGGTCAGGGCGCGGACCATGATGGTTTCGCCGCCGACGACCATCTCGGCATCGGGGTGCAGGATGTCGAGGTCGTCCATCACGCATCCGCTCCCAGCAGGTCGACGCGCATGAAGGGGCCGTAGAGCGCGTCGTTTTGCAAGGCATCGACATACAGCGCGGCGCCGGAGAGTTCCAGCGTCGCCTCCTCGTCATTTCCATCTCCAAGGTTGAAACCACCGGCTTTAGCCGGTCAGCTTTAGCGCCGCTGTCTTTGGCGGCGGTTGATGCTCCACTGACGGTTGATGGGGCGGGTTTTAGCGCGGGGAGCGAAGCGGGTGGACTTCAGTCCCCTACGACCCGCGCGAACCCACCTACTTCAGTAGGTGGTCGTTCAGTGATCCAGCCGAAATCGCCGCTCATGGCCAGACTGATGCGCGGCACGATAACGCGCACGTTCTGCCCGACCGAGTTCACGCCATTGAAGATGATGCCGCGCTCGACATTACGCGCCGTAAAGGCGGGGATGTTGGTGTAGCCGTCGTGCGCGTAGTCGATCCTGAGCGGCTCGACGTGCGTCGCCGGGTGGGCGAGCAGCTTGAGACGCGCATGCTGGGCGGATTCGATCTGATAGTGCGCGCCCTCGATGTAGGGCGTCGGCGTCGGCGAACTGTCCTTGATGACGACACTGGATATTTTCGGGTGGCGCGTCGTGAAATAGTCGCCCGCCGCCAGGCTGGGCAGCGGTTCGGCCGTCACCGTCCCGGCGACTTGTTCGATGGCGCTGCCGAGCAGCGCGGCGGCCAGCGTGCGGCCATTGAACTGGACGAGCGAGAGCGCCACGTTCAGCGACTTGCTGGTTTCCAGTTCGGCGAGCGGCAAGCGACTGCCGGAGCAGGACTCCATGATGGTCTTGGTTTCGCGGCTGACCGTCGTCGTCAGCGTGCGCGTGCCGCAGCCGATGCGATAGAGATCGACGAGAAAGCCGTTGTCCGGCTTGCCTTTGACCGGGTCATAGCGGCCGATCATCACCGGCCCCTGGCCGGAGTAAACGAAGGGGGTGTCCTGGATGGCCATTACTTTGCTCCTTTTTTGGCGCTGGCGGTGTCAGGGGCTGCGGCGTCAGGGGCGGCCGGCTCGGCCACGCCCTTGCCGATCAGCCATTGCGCCTGATCGTCGTGCAGCGTGAGCCGCGCGCCGGGCGGGTAATCGCGCCCGCCGTGACGATGCGGGCGCATGAGGGTGATTTCAGTCATCAGTTCGGGCATTGTTCTCTCGCTAAAGTGATGCCGGCCGTCCAGGCCAGCGGCAGGTAGTAAAAGCCGGCGCCATCGCTGCCGGCAGGGAGTGCTTCGGCCAGCTTCAAGCCGCGCGCGGGCGTGAAGCGGGTTTGTTGCAGCGCGTCGATCACCGGGATGGCGAGCCGGCCGGCTTCTTCCCGCGCTGCGTTGCCGACGGCGTGGTTGGCCGCGTTGCGCACGGCGATCACCGTCAGCCAGGTCTGCTCGACGCTGGCGAATGCCGGAACGCTGGCCTCGGTGACGCGAAAGCGGCTGTAGATGACGAACACCGCCGGCACGAACTGGACATTCATGTGCGCCAGGTCATACGCCTGCGTCACCCGCACCTCGGCCGGCAGCGCCGCGCGCAGTCGATCCTCGATGGCCGGGCCGAGGAAAAGGAAGTTTTCCGGGGTCATGACCGCCCCCACGCTCGCGTAAAACGCTCGCGGCCCACCAGGGGGGCGCGATTGGCTTGAAGCGCTTCCACGCCAATCACCGGAACACGCCATTGGGCCGGCGGCCAAAGACCTTGGCGCCAGGCCTGACCACCACGGCCTCGCCATTCGGCTCGACGAGGCCAGGCAGGCCGAGCGAGGCCGTGCCATTGGCCAGCGAGCGCAGCAGGCGCAGCGCATCCTCGTAGCGCCGCCGCACCTCTTCCGGCGCGGCGTTGTCGAAGAGCCGGTAGCGGGCGATGTCGCAGGCAACGCGCCGGATGACCGGCGGCGCCGGGTCGAGCGGCAGCCGGTAACGGTTGGAAAGATAAATGTCGATCTCCGCCGTCGCGTCATCCAGCGCCTGCTCGATGACCTCGCTGCCCGCCCGTTCGGCGAGCTGCATCATCTCGGCATCGCCGAAACGATCCATCATGTCGTTGGCCGTGGCGTACATGTCAGGGTTCAGGTTTCAGCCGGGGCGATGGCGACCACCGCCAGCATCGGTTCAGCCAGGAGTTGCGCGATCTGCTCTTCGGTGAGGGCGGACGCCGCCACCTCGATGCCCGCGCCCGACGGCCACCAGCGGCCAGCGCGGCGAAAGCCACTGGCCGGCAGGGCGCGAACGAGGTAGCGGTCGGCCGGCGGCTTCGCCGCCGCCGGCTCGTCCCCTTGCAGAGGAACAGCCGGGAGCGTTTCCGTGGCGGCTTGCCCCGCCGTCGGATTCGCGGTCTTTCTGGTCGCCATCCCGATCACTCCAGCCAGGGCGAGACGTGCAGTTGCACCGCGCCCTTCCAGATGTTGGTGCTGCCCTCGATGAACTCGGCGTTCAAGAGTTGCCGCGCCGCCATTTCGTTCGTCGGGCCGCAGACCAGGTGCGTCGCCATGACGCCCAGGGGGCTGCCGTCCGGGCGGAACTGACCGGCCAGCATCTTCCGCGCGCTATCGAAATGCAGGGCGGTGAGCGCCTCCCGAACGCCGACGGCGAGCTGGTGGAAGCCGAACGCCGCGTTGTAGCGGGCATCCGCGCCGAATAAATAGGTGTTGTTGTCGAACACCGTTGGGTCGGAGGCAGCGGTGCGGGAGACGAATTCCGGCGTCTTGCGGCTCTGGAAAATGAGCGGCTTCATCCAGGCGCGCGACAAATCCATGACGAACCACGGCGCCGTCGCGGCGTTGCCCAGCGCGTTGCTCCACGACACCTCCTCCTTGTCGCGGTTCCAGCCCTGATGATCGGCGTCGAAGAAGGGCTGGCCGTCGAAGCCCTTGACCGTGAAACCCTCTTTCAGCAAGCCCCAGACCAGATCGTCCGGGTGGCGGGCGACGTTTTCGCCCTGCATCGAAAAGCGTGGCGCGTAGAGGCCGATCTTGTCATCCTCGATGTCGTTGCGGTTGACCGAAATGGTGTGCTCCCAGTGGCGGTTGCGAATCACCGCATCGGTCGATTCGAGGTTGTTGTAGACGCGCTGGCCGATCCATTCGCGCATCCCCGGCAGGTCTTTCATCCAGCCGTAATTCTCGGCGTCCGAGGTGCTGGGGATGGTCATGGCGACCAGGCCATAGGACGACGGCACGCTCTCGAAGCCGCGAATGAAGGCGGCGTTGAACCCCTGATTGAGCAGGCGCAGGGTATCGGTAGTGATGTTCATGTGGACTCCTGATTAAAACCCGAACGGGCCAAAGGCCCAGACGCCGCCAGCATCGACGGCAACGACCGTCAGCGCCGTCGAACCGCCGGCAGCGGCCGTCACGGTGCGGGCATCCTTGGCGTAGCACGGCCCGCCGACGTGGGCCTGGGTGACCGGGTTGGCGGCGGCGTTATCCCAGCGGAAAATGCCGCGCCGCACCGGCACGACCACCGGCTCGCTGCCCGCCGGGCCAGCCGTCACGGTGCGCTCGGCGCGGCCGATGGGGATGGCGGCAGCGCCCGGTACATTGGTGGCGAGACCCGCGGCGAGCAACGCCAGTTCGCCCTGGTGGATGGTGACGCCGGCGGCGACGGTGAATTCGAGGATGTCGCCAGCGCGTTGCAGTGTATTGCGGGTCATCTCAGCACTCCTTCCCTGCTTTTTTGAATTGCTCGGCCGAGAGGCCCATGGCCTTGCAGATGGCCAGTTCGTCGGCGGACGGGCCGCCGCCGCCGCCCGGCGCCTTGCCGCCCGATTGCATGCCGGAGAGGGCGGCGATGTCGGGCGCCTTCTCGATAAACGCCTTCAGCGCGCCGATGGGCTGCGTCCGCGCCCACTCGATGAGCGCGCCGGGAATCTTGCCGGCGTTGGCGGCGATCAGCGCCTCGCGCTCGCTGGTTTCGATCTGCCGTGAAAGCGCCGCGATCTGCGCCTGCATCTGCTGCGCCGCCTCGACCGGCACGGTCTTGGCCGGGTCGGCCGAAGCCTTCAGCGCGGCGAGTTCCGCCTGGGCGCTTTCCGCCCCGGCCTTCGCTGCGGCCAGTTCAGAATCGCCGTTGTCGGCCCTGGCCTTCAAGGCCGCGACGGCGGCCAGCGCCGCCTCGTCGTTCGCCGTCTCGGCCAGGCCGAGCGCGGCGAGCAATTGCTTTTTAAACTCCATGGAACAATCTCCTGCATCAGGGGTGGGTGAAAACGCGCGCGCCTTCAAGGCCGCCCGCACCGACTCGTCGATCGCCGGGTCGTTGGTGAGCGCCACCGATTGCAGTCCGGTGACCTCGCCGGTCGATGCGTCATAAAAAAAAGTGGGCGACAGATAGCGGTATTCATCGGCCGCAATCAGCGCCGCCGCCGCCGCCGTCCAGCGGATTTGGCCGTACAGCCCGGGCGCTGCGCCATCGGCGCGAAACACCAGCGAGCGCGGGTCGATCCAGCCCGCCGCTGGAACCGGCTTGCCGTTTTCTGAAGCCAGCAGGGATTGATGCTCGTAGTCGATCAGCAAATCGGATGTCCGGGCGGCCTGCGCCGCGACGATCCGCGCCGCGCCGTCGGCCGTCAAAAACCACGGCCCTTCGCCCGCCAGCGCCCCGCGCGGCGCTTCAAAGCGCCCGGCGGGAATGAGCCGGATAAAACCCTGATCCGCCTGCACGCTCAAGGCGCAGGCGGCAACCGGAAAAAAACCGCGCCCCGCCGTCACATCGACGGCGGGGGCGGCGAGGGCCACGGGAGGAGTCGTGGCGGAGGAGAAGCGTTGATCCATGCCGGCCACTTTGCCGGCCGGCGCGCCCGGCATCCATTAACCCCGGTTAGTAACGGGAGCGGCCTGTTCAAACCCCTCGCGCGCGGGCCGCGAATGCCCTTGCGAACGATTCGCATGGGCGCGAACGCCGCTGGCAATGCCCTGGTAGCCAAGCGAACCGATCAGCGGCTTCTCGGGCCGCTCACGTGTCATTGAACAGTTGCCCCTGCCGCTCGGCGCGCAGGGCGGCGCCGACGGTCTTGATGCGGCGATAGAAGTAGACCACGGAAAAACCATATTCGCGGGCCAGCTCGACGTGGTTGCGGCCGTTGAACTTCTCCCACATCTCCAGGTCGCGGCGGGCGATGTCGATGGCGACGCCCTTGGGGAAATAGATGCTCTCGCCCCTCCAGTCGTCGCGCATGGCCTCGCCGACTTCGATGCCGATCTGCGCGGCGGCCTCCGGCTCGACGCCGCGCCGCTCGACCGCCGCCGCCACCTTGTCCGCCAGGTCGGCAAGGAGTTGAGGCGCGCCGCGTAAACTCATGCCGCGCTCCGCCGCACCCGCTTCAGCCACCGCTTCAGCGCCTCGATCACCGCGCTGGCCTCTCTGCTGGAGAGCCATTGCAGGGCGTCGACGCCGGTCTGGCGCTTGACGTAAGCGCCGAGCGCCGCCTCGGCCGGGTTCCTGACCGCGCCGGCCGCATGCAGTTCGAGCCAGAGGGCGCGAATCTTCTTGCTCGGCGCATCGTCGGCCAGCGGCCGGGTCGACTGCGGGTCGCGCGGCCGGTAGCCGCCCTGGCGGTTGAGGTGGTCGAGCACCGTCGACAGCTCGCCCGAGTGCATGTCGGCGAGGCTCGCCTTGCCGGTGAGGCGCTGTTGCAGCGCCCGCCGGGTGTCGTCGTCGATGGAGAGCCGTCGGCAGGCGGCGTGCACCGCCTTGATGCGGGCGGCTTTTTGCAGGCCGATGAGGCTCATGTCAGTCATCCTCGCTGGGCGGATCGGGGATCATGCGCATGGCCTGTTCTTCCACCTGGTCGGCGAGGTCGTACAGTTCGCGCTCCAGCGCGCCGGAGACGCCTTCCCAGGCTGCGGCCATGCAAAGCAGCTTTTCGCGCATGGCGCGCAGGCTGCGGCGCTGGCCGGCAGCGGTGCAGTTCGGGGTGCTGTAGGTCATCACGCCACCTCCACTTCAAACGGCTCGACGATGAAATCCTCGACGCCGGTGACGATGGAAATGCCGGCGATGCCGGCGACGGCCGTGGGGTCGGCCAGCATCGCCTCCTTGTTCGGCTCCTCCTTCTCGCGGATGAAGCGGGCGAGGCCCAGGCGGCGCAGATTCTCCAGCACCTTGTCGACGGCGCGGATGGAGACCGAGGGCGGGCGCTGCCGCCATTTGACCAGACCGGTGATGAGGTTGGCTTCCTTGCCGCCGCCAGTGAGCAGTTCGGCCCGGTGCGCCTCGCACCAGCCCTGGATGCCGGCGGTGAGCGTCTCGATGCGGGTTTTGAGGGCGTCGATCTCGTCCTTCCTCGCCGCTGTGGCGGCGGCGATCTGGTCGTTGATGCCGGTTTCGATACGGGTCAGGGCGCGCTGGGCATCGCCCAGGGCGCGGATGGATTCCATCGCCTGATCCTTGCTCTGGCAGATGAAGGCGGCGGCTTTGGCTTTTTGCTTGCTCATTTGAAAACTCCTTTCAGGGGCGTAAGGGCTGGTGTCGCGGGCGTCGGCGCGGCAGGGGACGCACAGGCGGTTGTGCGGTCAGGCGCGGGCGTTGGGACGGCCGCGGGCCGCGCGGTGGAGGCGGCCTTGTCGATGAGGCGTAGCAGGTCGGCGGTGCGGCGCGACATGGTGAAAACTCCTTTCAAGGGGCGTACGGGCTGACATCCCGGGCGCGGCATTTGACGCACAGGCGGTTGTGCGGGCCTTCGGAGACGAACGGTTGGCCGCAGCAGAGGCAGGGGCGCCTGGCGGCCGCGCGAAGGCTCGCCGCCGTGGCGGGTTCGGCATCAAAGCCTGGCGCGCGCTCCCCCAGCCACTCGAAGGCCACCACCCGCTGCCCGGAGTGGGCGAGGACACGGCTGACGGCGATTTGCCCGGCGGCGATTTCCGGCCCGAGCGCGTCCCGCAAGTTGTTTCGACCCACGCCGGACAGTTCGGCCAGCTCGCCGCTGGTGAGGGGGGCGCCGGCCTCTTTCAGGATGACGATGAGGCGCTCGGCCACCGGGCGGATTTGGGGGCGCTTCATGGCAAATTCCAGGCGTTGCGCGGCTCGTACCCCGCCTTCAGCCAGGCCAGATGCCAGGAATAGTTGAGCCGGTGGTAGTAGCGCCAGGCGAGACGCAGGCGTTTGACGATGCTCATGACGCATCACCTCCCGGCGAGAATTCGGCGGGAACCACGGGGACGCCGTAGATCGGCGAGCAGGCGGTGAACATCGCCGTCGTCATCGAACCATCGGGATACACCTGCTCCAGCGTGGTCATGCAGCCGGGGTCACGGTGAAAGGTGATGCTCATGCCCTCGGGCAGCAAGCGCCCGACGTTGATGATCGAGGCTTTGAGCGTGGCGAGTTTTTCGGCGTCGTTCATCTCAAGCCTCCTTCACAATCGCCGCATCCACCAGCGGCGCGCCCAGGTGGGCGGCGAGGTTCATGGCGGCGGTCAGCGCGTTGGCGATGGCCAGCGGGTAGGCGAGGCTGACCCACTGCGTCATCACGTTGGCCGATTTGGCGTTGCCGGTTTTACGGGCGAAGGTCAGGCGCTCCTTCAGGGCCTCGATGCCTTCCGGGCTGATGACCTGGCCGATGTCCGCGCCGACGCGGGCCAGCTTGAACTTGAGGTAGTCGGCAAGCTGGCCGTCGAGCGGCGGCAACTCCACGATGTCGCAACGCTGCGCCACTTCGCGCACCTCGGCGTTGTTCACGGCCAGGCGGTTTTTCAGTTCCGGCTGGCCGATGAGCACGATGGCGAGCAGCGGGGCAAGGCCATCCCTGATTTCGGCGAAGCGTTTGAGGTGTTTGAGCGTCGGCGTCGGCAGGCAGTGCGCCTCCTCGATCAGCAGCACATGCCGCTGGCCGGCGCGGTGGCCGGCGGCGAGCAGGCTTTGCAACTGCCGGGCGCGGGCTTCCGCCGTGCGCTTGGGCGGCACGGAAGGCGCGACGGTGGCGATGATGGCCTCCACGATGGCGGCGGATTTCAGCGTTTTGCCCTTGCTGTCGTTCTCCTCCATGTAGAGCACGGAGGGTTCGATGATGAGCACGTCGCGCCCTTCGCGGTTGAGCCGATCCTTGAAGTCGGCCACCACCGTGGATTTGCCGCTGCCGGATTCGCCGACCAGGGCCAAGAGGCCGCCATGCCGGGCATGCTGCCAGAGCGTTTCGCGCACGAAGCGGATGTCCGGGCTGAGGTAGACGTCGCTGGCCTCGGCGATGTCGTTGGCGAAGGGGTCGGCAGCCAGCTTGAAGTGCCGGCGCGTGGGCGGGTGCAGGGTTTGCTTTTGCAGTAACATGTCAGTCTCTTTCGATGGTGGCTCTTTCGTGGGAGATGCCGCGTCCGGCACAGCGGGCGCGGCGGTGGAACGCCCGGCGTTGCAGCGCCGGGTGTTTTGCTTTTCGGGGCGAGGCTCGAAGGCCGTGGCGATGGCGGCATCGGCAGCGCCGGCCCGGCTCAATTCGGTGGCGATGGCGGCCTTGAGCGCCGGCCAGCCCTTGGCTGGCTCGAATCCCCAGTTGAGCATGTCGGCCAGGGTGCCGGGGCTGATGCCCAGCGTGGCGGCGAATCGCGCCTGGGAGACATTCAGGCGGCGCAGCAGCGCCTTGAGCCGCAAGGGCGCGGGTTTCTCGGCTGGATATTTCATTTCCATCTCCAAGGTTGAAACCACCGGCTTTAGCCGGTCAGCTTTAGCGCCGCTGTCTTTGGCGGCGGTTGATGCTCCACTGACGGTTGATGG
>Ga0209628_10001740_pt1 | contig 14333 bp, 17 predicted proteins | sample TergutCu122P4_FD_187285 | JGI IMG/M metagenome (GOLD analysis project Ga0209628, IMG submission 187285) | Cubitermes ugandensis P4 segment gut microbial communities from Kakamega Forest, Kenya - Cu122 P4 (SPAdes) (version 2) | ecosystem: Host-associated > Arthropoda: Insects > Digestive system...
CCTTTCAAGTTCACCATGTCTATCTCTCTCTTTATAATTTACTATTTACAATTTACAAAATGTTCTATCTTAAAATAGGGTTATAATTGCTATTAAATATATTGACACAAGCTAAAAAACGTTAGTAACAGCAAACACAGCGCGTAAAGATAGAACTGTAATGAAACAACACGGCGATTCATGGTGAATTTCACATTTTGTTTGTATGTTGGTTATTAAGTAAAAGGTTTTTTGATTGTGGTGTTGAGAATGTTATACTATGTTCACAGTTCCGTTGATGTTTTTCAGTGCGCCTTTAACTAATTCGTGTACTAGGCACCACCAGCATTTTTTTCTGTATCTGAAATGTGATAAATGCCATATTTATATGTAGGAACAAAATTGTTTTTGCGATAAAACAAAGGGTTGCCGCATAGGAAGACTGCTGTATATCCCAAGTTTTTTGCGGTTTCAAATGCAGCTTTCATCATAGCTCGTGCAATGCCCTGTCGAAAGTAGGAAGGATGAACACATATGGGCGATAGAACCAACTCTGTGATTGTTTCAGTAGTCGTTTTGATGTTTGTTTTGTATAATACTATCTGCCCGATTATTTTGCCGTCTTCATGTTCTGCAACAAGGGATAGCTCGGGTATGAATACATCCTTGCGTCTAAGTGCATTTAGGTAATCTGGAGTTGTTGTATCATCATCAGAATTAGTGGAAAAAGATGTTTTTACAAGTTCGTAAACTTGGGGATAATCAGAAATTTGTTCCTGTCGTATCTTCAAAGAAAGCCTCCCATCACTACTCTGTACTACTCTGCATTTAGTAGGGGTTTTTGTTTTCCAGTAAAATCTGTTGAAACTATTTTGAACACACATACGCTATTTGCTTGTTCGGCAGTGAATTTGGCATCTCTGTTGGCTTGGTGTTTGAAGATTATAGATAAAGCATTGCATTTTTCATCCATGTCATCAATGAAAACTACTTCGCCAAAACCTATAATGCTTGCAAAATAATAACCAGAGTTGCATGGTGTTTCTGTTTGAACTGGCTTACCCTCACGGGCCATCTCAAAACATACTTTATTGTTGTGTTTTAAAACAGTCAGTTTTTTGCCTTCCAGTGCACTGTGAAAATACAACTCCAAAATATTTCCAGGAAGTATTTGATAACCATAACTCAACGGTACAACATATGGTAAATCGCCGTCAATCATTGCAACATGGCACGTTTTGCATTGAAGCAAAATTTCCCCAATGCCAACTATACCCGTTACTTCACGATCGTTTCGTCTCATATTTGCTCTCCACAGCATAATACGCTATGTTTACTGCAAGCAACTAGGAGCTAATAACGTTAACGAAGTGCTTCTTGGAACGTTAGTAGTTCAACACTTGTAGTTGGTTTAACTGCCTCAGAAACTCTGGATGCAACAATTCTTTTAGTTGCTTTCTCAACAGCAATATCAACAATACGTTGTGTAATGATGCCATCAAAAATGATTGTATCAACACCTGTGGTTTGTTGTAGTTTTTCTGCTAATTGACTTACGGGTAAGCGTTCAATTTGCTCAAGCTTATCGTTTAACAGCACTGCTTCAAGGGTACCTTGTAAAACTTTAACGTTTTCTTTGATTTGCTCAGGGATAAGCTTCTTTGGAACACGTGCAGGCGCACGTTCAACTGGTTGTGTTTGCTGTGTCTGTTGCGTTGTCTTTTTTTGTGGTTGTTGTGGTGTGGGTTGGAGTTGTTGTTGGTGTGAGGTTTGTTGTTGTGGGGGTTGCTGTTGTTTTATGAGTTCGGCAATTGGTACGCGGTTGTCTATGGCTTCTGCTATTTCTTTACAGTTGCATTCTTCGATTTCTTTTCCTCGTGGGGCGCGTCCGGCATATTTTATGTTTGTTACTTGTAGGAGTTCTTTTAGGATTAAGTCGCCGCCTCTATCACCGTCTAGGAGTGCTGTTGCTTCGCGTTCTTTGGTTAAGCGTTTTATAGAGTCAGGGACTTTTGCGCCTTCTAGGGCAACGGTGTTTGTTAGTCCGCAGCGCATTAGGTTTATAATGTCTGCGCGTCCTTCGACTATGATGATTTCTCGTGAGTTTTCAAGTGTTGGTCCTGCTGGTAGGTCTTCGGGGCCGTATTTTTCGACTTTGCCGACTTTTATGGTTTCGCTGATTTCTTTATAGACTTCGTCTACGCTTGGTAATGCTTCTATGTTCCATCTGTGGAGGATTTCTTTGGCGCGGTCGATTATGACTTTTCGTCTGGCTTCGCGTATGTCTTCGATTTTTTCAAGTAATACTTTTGAGCCACAGGGTCCGATGCGGTTTATGCTCTCTATGCTTGCTGTAATAAGAGCTGTAGAAACGCGGTCTAGACTTGTGGGTATAGTAATTGTTCCTGTTGTGCGGTCGTTTTTAGAGTAGAGATCAATTTCTATTCTGCCAATGCGTCCTGTTTTTTGCAGTTCGCGTAAGTCAAGTTCTGAACCGAAAAGTCCTTCTGTTTGTCCAAAAACTGCGCCGATCACATCGGGTTTTTCGACGATACCGTCAATTTCAAATTTAGCATGTATAACATACTTTATAGTAAATGTTTGTGATGTCCCCGTAAATATGCACCTTTTTGATTATATTTTGTAAGTTTATTTTTCGTTAAGTTACTCAAAGCGAGCTAACTCGCTATGAAAACTGTTACTCAATTACCATCTTTATACCGATTTAATAACGTGGCTATGTTATAATACTTTTGGTGTAAAATAAAAAAACGTGTAACTAATGGTTTTTTGCAATGTTGTTATAACTTGGTTGTAGTACCTAAATTAGGTACTACTGAGAATTATGAAAAAACGAATAATAACGGTTATTTTGCAAGTAGGAGCTAAAATTTAGGAAATAAAGAGAAACGTGTTGTGTGTAGTACCTAAATTTTGCGGAGTTTAGGAAAATACAAAAATAATAAGCACTAAAGTTTAATTTATAATTTATAAAGAAAAAAAGATATGTTAATTCACTATTCAACGAATTAACATCAAATTTATAGAGGCAAGTCTTTTTCTTTGAAAACCTTTACAGCCAACACATAAAGTACTACACCTATAATGGCAAGCACAATAAACTGAATACCAAAGCTGCCGCCCTTTACAATAGCATATGGATCATATAGAGTATTTATGGAGAAATACTTGAGAAATTCTAAACCTTCACCAAAACCGCTCATCATATGCAACAAATAGAAAGCAACGGGTATACCTGCACCAAACGCCATTGAATTATTTGCTGAATTAAATAAGCAAGAGCAGAAAAACGCAATCGCGCTGATAGCAAATATTAAAAGAAACGCCCCAAAATTCATCATAAAATAATCTTGAACGTTAAAAACTAGACATTCGTCAAGCATTAATTGCTTTGAAGCAAGCTGTGCATTAATAACACCAACAAAAGCAGCTTTCTGCATTTCAATAGCCACTGCTTCATTAGGAGCTAAAGCTAAGGTTTCTTTAGGTACTAAATCTGCAGCAACAGCTGCTGCCGTCAATGCGGGTTCATTATGTTTAATTTTCGATAAATCAAATGTTAGCGAAGAAACGTCCACATCAAGTACTTCTGCCGCAGCTGTAATACCAACTAGAATTTTTTGCTGAAACTCTGCTGCTTCCCCAGGAGACATCGGATTTTGATTTGAACCGCCACCACTTTTTTGCTGAAGATACAGGCTATAAACATCTGGATCGATTTTTCGAGCTGTTGCACCTATTGTAACAGCTTCAGAGTTATCAAGAATCATGTTTAAGTTGCTAGCTACTGTTGCCTTATCCCAACCAAACTCTTTTGAAACCTCTTTAACATCTGCTGTATACGCCTCACCAAAAACGTTTCCATGTGTTACTTGAACAGCTGCAACACTTACAAGACTAAGAGCTAGAAACATGCATACAACGGCAACAATTAGATATATTCCCTTTGTTGCCGCAACTGTTTTTCTCTTTATAGGCGTTGATAACGTATATGCCATTGAACCTCTATCTACTTGCGAGGCAACTAGACCATTTGCAGTTAGAACAACATAAATTACAGGCAACACAACAGCTATCATACCATAAAAAGTACGAGCTAACGTACTGTTTAACGTTATAATACCGATGCTACTAAGCACATTACCGAAAGCGTCACCAAGCACGCTAGTAAGCGTTTCCACAAAACTATTAAGTTCAACGGGATCAAAGATTGATATACTTAAAACACTCATAACACACAGAGTTAACGTAAATATCAACCAAAGTTTGTAATTAGATTTGAATGTATGCTTAAAAATTGTTTTATTAAACATTATTTTTTCTCTCCTGATATAAACTGTTAAAATATTTTTCAAGAGTATACTTAATTTCAGTCATAAACTTTATTTTATATCCTTTCAAAACTGCCAAAAAATCATTAATATTACTATCACAAACATTAACAACTACTTGGTTTCGCTCAGCCTTTTTTTCCTCAAAAACAAAATCCAAAGCGATAAAGCGTTTATAATCTTCCTTTGAAATAAACTCAATTTTATACGATTTATTTTCGTTATGTCTTATCTCTTTTGTAGACTTTACATCAATAATTTTGCCATCCTTTATGAGGGCAACTTTATCACATGTATCTTCAACTTCATCAAACAAATGTGACGACATAAAAATAGTTTTACCCTTTTTCTTTTCTTCATTCAAAATATCTATAAATCTAACACGCATTAACGGATCAAGCCCAGTTGACGGCTCATCAAGAATTAAAATTTCACGATCACCCATAAATGCAGCAACAACAGCAGTTTTTTGTTTCATACCCTTTGACATACGATTCAACTTCGCAGTAGGATCAAGCTGAAGCTGCTCAATAATATAATCCGCATAAGACATGTCTTTGACACCAAGCAACTCTGCCTGCCCTTTAAGAAAACCAGTCCCAGTAAGTGAATCAGGAAAAGCAATTTCTCCCGGTATGTACCCAGTTAACTTTTTTATTTCAGCCGAATCATTCCAACAGTCAAGCCCATTTATAAGGGCACGACCCTTATCAGGCTTCAAAAAACCCATCAAATGTCGAATCATCGTAGTTTTCCCAGCACCATTTGTACCAACAAAACCAAACACTTCACCTTTCTCAATTTCTAAACTAACATCAAAAATACCACGCCCATCACCGTAATCCTTTGTCAAATTAACTATTTCAATTAACGGCATTAATGACATTACCTCCTTTAGCAACAATGCTGGTTTGTCTATCTTTATCATAAAAACTCATGAAATAATCCTCAAGGGTAAATTTAATCTCCGAAAAAAACTTTAATTTATATTCAGATATCAACTCTATAAATTCATTAACGTCCTTATCATCAATATGGATATTTGCCTGATTTCTCTGTTCTTTTACCGATGCAAGTTCATAAGGCAAATTTGTCTTTTCCAACTTTAGATGACTTTTTTGAAACCTTTCAAACTCTTCTTTAGAAATAAATTCTATCTTGAAAGTCTTAATTTTACTATGACGTAATTCGTCTGCAACAAAGGTTGAAACCAGTTTTCCATCTTTTATAATAGAAATCTTGTCACATGTCGCATCCACTTCAGAAAAAATGTGAGAAGACAAAAGAATTGTTTTACCCCTGCGCTTTTCCGATTTTATAAACTCTATAAATATATTTTGCATAACAGGATCAAGCCCACTAGTGGGTTCATCAAGAACAAGCACAGCAGGATCATGCATAAAAGCAGTTACAATAGCAAGTTTTCTCTTCATACCAAGTGACATACGCTTTAACCCACCAGACGGCTCCAGTTCAAATCGGTCTATCAGAGTCTTGGTATACGTCATATCCGTCATTTTACGCAATTCCGCCATCATTTTTATAAACTGCGTGCCTGTAAGAGAATCGGGCAGAGCAATCTCTCCAGGCAAATATCCAAGATTTTCTTGTATCTTATAATAATTTTCCCAACTACTCAAACCATTCACAAAAGTACGACCCACTTGTGGACGCGAAAAACCCATAATATGACGAATAGTTGTTGTCTTTCCAGCCCCATTTGGACCTAAAAAACCATAACACTCGCCTTTTTCAACATTAAACGAAACGTCAAAAACACCACGACCATAACGGAAATCCTTTGTTAAATTTTCAACCTGTATAACGGGTATATTTATTCCTCCTTTACTTGATTTGTTTTAAAATATTTACATTTCATTTTTTCTATGACGTTTTTGTTCACTTCTTCTAGACGGTTTAAAAGTGTAAATAATTGTTTTAGATAATCTTCGCCTACAGCCTTAATATACTCAGTTAAGTAATCATCAACAATACAATCAAGATGCTCAATAGCTTTACAGCCCTTTTCTGTTATAGTTATGACGATTTTACGACGGTTGTTTTTATCTAACTCGCGTATAAGATATCCTTTTTCTTCAAGCGCAGCAAGCATTTTAGAGACTCCTGATTTTGAAAGATAAGTGTTATTTTGGATGTCTAGCAAATTGAAATTATTTTCAGATTCAGACTTTGCTATGTTATGCAATAGAAAGAACTCAGACAAGTTAATATTTAGACCAACTGGATATATACTATCCATTTCAGCTATTGCAAGTATACCATGTCGCTTAATTTTTAATGTTAACTGCACAAGCTGCTTTTTTATTTGATCCACTTTAACACTCAACCCACCTTCTTAGTTCACTACGCAACAGTTGAGCGGTAAACAATTAAAAGATCTTATTATACATTACGCTTCGCAAAAAATTCTGCCTTCTATAGACATTGCACCAAAAAAACAAAAGACAAATACGGCTCTTACACGCCAACGGAACAGTTTTAGTGGTACTACATTCGGAGCAGTTGTAGGTTAAAAAACCATTTTAGGATCTCTGCAGTGGAGCATTTTTTCAACTTCGACAATTTTATACTGTGAGAGGTTTGGGTTCATGACTTTGATTTGCTCCCAGTTTTGTGTGAGCGACAGAATGTTTTTGATGACAATTTTGAATGTCGCTGCCCTTCAAAGCGGAGGGCAGCTCAATTATATAATTCGTTAACAACAAAAATTTTTTTCATCATCACTAAAAAAAGTAAAGAGTTCAAGGGTCTGTTTCAGTTACTTTTGCGTCTTTTAAAATGTGTACTTCGCCTTTTCCAGCTGTAACATAACCTGTTTGGCAGTATTGGATTTTGTGTTTATCAAACTCGCTTTGTAAATCGTCAGCGTTTTCTTTGGCGACAGCCATTAATATTCCTCCCGCAGTCTCTTTTGCTTCACCTGTTAAGAGTGGGTAACCGAGTTGTTTAGATAAGACTTGAGTGCCTGAGATAACATAGAGATTGTTGATTATTATGTCAACTTTGCTTAGTGTTGCCATGTTTGCTAAATGACCTTTTAAACCAAACCCCGTAATGTCTGTTGCAGCATGTACTGGCACCTTTTGCATTACCTGCGCCGCTGACTTATTAGAAGACACCATACAGTTTATGGCTTTGTTTATAGCGTTCTCAACTAAATCAGCAGGAACATCTGCAAGTAACTCTTTACCTGTCTCCTCTTTACGCAACCGATATGCAGCCATGGCAGGTGCAACACCTAAAGGTTTAGTTAAAAACAGCAAATCATCTAGTTGAGCTCCACGAGTATAAATAATGTTACCTACACTATCTACGCCAGTTGCTGCGCCACCTATTATAGGCCAAGGATTGCGAATTGTATGTCCACCAGTTAAGGGTATGTCCATTTCGTGGCAAAAATCGTTCAACCCTTTAAGCATACCAACAGCTATCTCATCAGGCATATTTTCAGGATAAGCCAGTATAGCAAGCAAATTAACAATATTAGTTACACCTAAAGTATAGATATCACTTGTAACATTACTTGCCGTAATTCTACCCTGAACTTCAGGCTCATCAACCATAGGCGTAAAAAAATCCAAAGTATTCAAAACAGCAAGCTCACCTGCAATTTTAACCACACTACTATTCTCCCAAGCCCCAGCTAACACATCCCCCCTATAACCACCAGTTAAACCTACCTTCTCCAACAAACCACCCAACTGATACTGAGGAAGCTTACAACTACACCCATGAACAGAAACAGCGTTAGTCAACCTATAATTCAAGACTATTTAACACCTAAATAAAAAGTCAAAAAAGAAAAATAAAAGGCTTTAACTCAACAAACAAAAAGCCCATAACAATCTGCTGCTACAAATAATGGTCACGGGATAAAGAACGTTATTTAGCAACATCGTTATCTTTGTAAACTTGTTCTATACTGTGTTTAGGTTTTAACCTACGATACAGTTCTAACCCTTCAAAAATGAACAAAATCATCGTTACAAAAGTCATTACAGTCAAAAACAAGAAACTTGCTTCAATTACTAAATCTTTAGAACCTGTCCTCAATAACTGAGTCTCCTGAGTAGAATTGTTGAGTGTGCTATCATTATCATGTTTTCTTCAGATTTTGTGGTTATTTCGTAGTCTTTAGATAAGCGTCTAAACCATGTTAACCAACTAAAAGTTCTCTCAACACACCATCGCTTAGGCAAAACCTTCCAGCCTTTAGGCACGATCTTCTCCGAAATATCACATTTTCTTCCCAAGTCTTCTACAAACCTAGAAAACGTTCCTCGAAAACCCTCATCACCACAAACACCCAAAAGCGAAGGAAACTTTTCCAAAGCAGCCCTAAACACCTCACAACCTGCAATAGTGTCATGAATATTGGCCGCGCCAACAACCACTTTTAAAATACTGCCCATAACATCAGTTACTAAGTGTCGTTTGCGGCCTTTGATTTTTTTCCACCATCAAACCCTCGTTCTTCAGAACCAGCGGTTGTTTTCACACTTTGAGAATCAATCAAACCATAACTTGGATCAACATCTCGACCAGCGCTCAACCGTGTTTTTTGTACCAGCAAATCCATCATTTCTTCCCATAACCCACTTTTTATGGCACGAATATAGAATGAACATACTGTCTTATAGTTGGGATATTCTTTGGGCAACATACGCCACTGACAACCCGTTTTTGAAATGTAACGTACAGCATTTATTAATTCGCGTTTACTGTGTTTTTGAAAATGCCTACCCTTTCTTGCACGAATAAATATAGGCGAAATTATTTCCCATTCTTTATCAGTCAAATCACTATCATACACCAAATAATTAACCTCAACAACTTTTACACACCGCTAGTTAAAAACTTATTGAAGACAGGTTCTTAATAACTAAACTAAGTAATATTATACTTACTTCTGCGGCAAACGCACCCAAAAAAAAGAAGGAATAATACATCAACCTAGGCACGAGGTTTTTGCCGACCCACACGTACCCTTTGATGTTTACTTTCTGCTTTAAGAGGTAGTTGCCGTAGCTGTTTTTCTCTATAAAACCCAAATTCTCAAGTTTCTGAAGATGACGATACGCAACGCTGGTACAATAGCAGACATAAGGTGAACATACTTAGTGATAACCTATATGAATTTAACTCAACGTATTTTAATTGATTTAATTGCGTTGGTTACTCGTTCTCGTTTGGATTGTTTAGCTGAGAAATTTATTTTTCCTACAGGCGGAGGTGTTTCTTTTGTAATTTCTTTCCACATTAAGTCTTGTTCTCTCTTAACGCCGTCTATTTGATGAGATTTACCCGCTTTTACTGTATATTCTTTTGAAGGAAAGCTCTCTACGTAGCTAATTCCTAAAAAGTAATCGTGTCTCACTTCGCTAAATGGACTGAAATTTCCTGCTGGATACGCCGGAAGACTTAATTCGGAAAGAGTCTCTGCTACAACACTGTGCAGATAAACACTTTCTCCGCCGCCTATTCTTTGCTCGAGCTTGTCGCCCAACAATTTGGTCACAGTACCCCAATTTCTTTCAATCCTTCGTGCGCTTGGGCTTAATTTTTTCTTTCCGTATTTACGTATTTCGTTACGGTGCAAAGTTCTAATCAAGCCCTTAATCCACACAACTGTTTCGTCCACGCTTTGATATTTCGACACATATTTTCCTTCTTTCCACCAGTTTTTTATTCTTACATCTAATAGTGTATCATGTCTTTCCAAATTTGTCAACAAAAAGGAAAACACAAGAAAAGATGAGAAAGAATAGTTGCGCCCTTCCCACACCAACGCCTAAAACCGCTCGGTCATGGCGTTAGAGTGCTACGATGCGAGCGATTAAAGTTATGATAATAAGGACAAGCCCCACTTTGACTGACTTTTGATTTTAACACTATGACAAAAAAATGCCCCTACCAAGAGCGCGTAACACTCACGACAGGAGCAACCTTTTTGTAAAAATTCAAAGCTATGCAATATAACCGCTTTCGCTATCGTAATTTAGCCCGACCCACTCGCAAATCGTTTCAGGCTCAAAACACAAAAGGTCATTCAAATCCGCCTCAGTCATACCCCCACCAAAATAAGCGTTTGCAAGAATTACCTTTAACGCGCCAACCTTGTTATACCTACGCAATGCGTTCCATGTATACGCCGCTCCGTCACATGGCTCAAAATCCGCAAAACATTCCCTTGTTTCCGCTAACTGCTCAAAAATAAGTTTCATCATAACAACCTCCCTTCAAGTATGTAGTCAACCGTTTTCTGCGCCTGCCCCACCGCCGTTACAATTACTTTTTTATCCTCTTGAAATTTTTCACTCCAACCATGAATATACGCCGCGCTGTTTTTGAATGTCGCAGGCTGCTCTATTCCCGCCATATTCATCAGCATAGTGGAGGATAATTCTGCAATTAATTCTTCTTTAGAATAAGTTTCCGTGCTAAAACTCGCTAATTTGTCAATTCGGTTTAATCGGTTTTTGTGTCCTGTAGAGTGCGCCATCTCGTGAAAAGCCGTTGAATAATACTCGCTGCTACTTTCAAATTGACTCCTTGTGGGCATTATTATTTTGTCAAATGCCGGAGAATAATAGGCGCGGTCACTTCCTGCAAAATGAATGAATTTCACATTGGAACGTGATACATAATCCTCAATAATGTTTTGCGCCGTTTCGATAGGGTTAGCTTCCTGCATAGGCTCTAATTTGCTTGTGATACCTTCGCATTGGCTGATGTGAAAAACATTGCTATACTTCAAATAGGGGTACTCCGCACGCTCGCCTGTTTTCTCGTCGGTGCTTTCAATCATTTTAAAGAAAACAATTATGTGTGATTTTTCGCTCTTTTTGATCTTGCCTCCACACTCTTGACATTGCTTAAATGTTAGATACTCCCCGCCGTGCGGAAGTAAAAAGAGATTTGTTCCTCTGTACGGCTTGCGGGTTAGGTAGTTGATGGGTGCGGAACCGCTCCAAGTTTTTCGCCAAGGAATCACCCCCTTTTCAAGCTCTGCCAAAATTCGATTTGTTACCAGTTCATAGACGTTTACTGCCATAAAATAAAACTCCCTTCTTTGCCCCGCTTGGTTACGGAGTGAAAAAAGAGAGTTGACAAAAACCTAAACACAAGTATATAATAGACCTGTCTTGTAGGTGGTGAAGCCCTTCTTCACTTCCGCACCGTGTGAATGTTCGAGCACTCACACGGGCAAGGCATTTTTAATTTTTTTAACATCTTTATTATACCATGCATTATTAATTATGTCAATACATTTTACTAAAATTTTTACTATTTTTTAATAATTATTTTGGCAGTGTTCTGTGTCGAATAAAACTTGATATGTCCATTTCAACCCTCGCGGCATTTGCTTTTATCGTTTCCCACTCTTCGTCACTTGCCCTAAAACTCCGCGCCTTCCTCAACTCCTCTACCCCTTTTCGCTTTTTATAATTCCCATATACACCCGTAGGGCGACCCCTTTTCACAACCACAACGCACAACCCCTCTCGCATTTTCGATATATTTCATTATACAATGCAATCATTAAATGTGTCAATACAAAATTAAAATCAAATTTTCAATTTTAGCAAAAAAATGTTGTACATTCTACAGACTTTTCATTGACAAGGGGGCATACTTGTCGGCGGAGATTTTTTCGAGTGCTTTTTTCGAAAAAATACAGCCGCTTGCCCCTTGACAACGCACCATAAAATACAATAGTGCATGGGCGTTTGACGCAAACCTGCGGCAAACCCCATAACTACAAAAAATTTTATCCAACACATTACAGAGTATCACTTTGTATTACTTTTACAAATTTACCCCGTTTCCCTTTAGTAAAAGCTGTCATTTGTGTAATTCTTTTATGGTCTTAACTATAAGTGTAAACAACTAAAAGCACAGCATAATAATATTTATATAAAAATAAAAAAAGGGTGTTGTTTATTTGCTTCTCTTTTTAGCCACTAATATGCCAGTTGCCGCTACTGCCATAATTGCTACAATAGATATGCCTAGAATTAGCGTGTTTGAGTTTGATGTAAGTGCTGTAGTGTTAGTGTTGTCAAGATTGTCAATTCCGCCAGAAGCCATATTGCTATAAGAGATAATTTCGCCATTATTAGCCCAAATAAACGCTGTAATACCAAATACGTTACCAGGGTAAACTTCATCTAAATACAGTCGAACATCATAATACGGTCTAAGCTCATAATTAACATAATCAATAGGACTTACCTCTAACGAGACCATAACGGCGTCTTTGCTTACTTTAAAATCTTTAACTATTGACCCATCAGGCATCGCATAAGAATACGATTTTAAATTCTCTATTGCTATGTCAACTGCTTGCTCCAAGGAAATATTTACTGAAGTATCACCAATCTTGTAAAGCGCCCGAGTATCATAAATTGAAAGAAAATTACCCTCCTTATCAAATTCAAGACTTATTCCAGGATACTCTACACTATTGATTACCTGTACCCATGTGAATGTTGTTTGGTATCTGTCTAACCAGTAGTCATTTTTTATTGTGAGTTTTGTGTTTTCTGTGGTTATTATGGAGTCTTTGTTGATGTCAACGTTTTCTAACATTGCTATTAGGTTTTTTGAGTCAATATTTGTGTATGTTTGGTGTTTTTCAAGGAAAGCTTTTGTAGCATCAACTGGATTGTTGTATTGTGTATTAGTGATAACTTGCCCCTCGACTGTACTAAGGAAGCACAGTGTCATGCTACCACGCTCAAAAACAAAACTGATACGTAGTTCCCTATTTTCTGCCGTTAATTCATACGTTACTGAATTTTGTTTTCGGGTGACACCATTACTAAGTACATCTTCTGTTGTATAATCGTTTACGAGCTTTATGTTATATTTTGATAAATCAATTGGTAGCATATTTTCTATGAAATCAATAGCTTTTTCCTGCGCTGTAGTAGTTTGACCTATAACTGGCGTGGGAAGGACACTTAAAGATGTTGCAATTAGTACAGCAAACAAGACGGCGAAAATTTTTGTTAAATGTTTTTTCATCAATATTCCTCCTAAGGTAGCCTATTGTACATATTTCCGTATACTATTAACCAATCTTTTAAATCACTATTTAAAAAATTGGTTTGACCATATATTGACGTAGATAGCTTGTTCAATGCTTCCTGTACTGAATCGCCTTGACTCATGTGATTCCAGAAGTTTTTGGCAATGTGTGAATAGTCAAAGTATGGTTTAATTCCCCATTCGTACTGAGGAGAACCAACAACAGAACCACCAGCCGGATTCGTTATATAGTTATATTGATTGGTTGTAAAGTTATACACTAGGAGCGATTGCTTGTTTTCCCAACCTAAATAAACTTGGGCACCAGTAGTTCCATATTTAGCCATACTCGGGTTCTTTGTAAATGCGTAAGGCATTCCATAAGGATTGGACGGATTTGCACCTTGCGGATAGTAACGCGCTGTTTCACAGTGCCATATAAAGGTCACAACATTTTTTGATGATGTCCTTGCATAAATGTCATTATCAAAAAAGTTCTTAGTATTAGGTGTTGCCGTTCCCTCGTTTGTAATAAGGGATATAGAAGAGTTACCGTTAAGTCCGCCTCGGTGCCCTTTTGAATAGATGACAGCTTTGTCATAATTTTGTAGATAACTAACAACGCTTTGATAATTGACAAGGTTGGCTTGGCTTCCATAAGCATTGAAATAACTAGTGGGGTATTTGTTAGCCATATAACCTGTTATATCTTGAGCTACTGATGTGGATATTTGCATTTCATAGGCTGTATCAAACCCGTTGGGCCAGGTATAAGAAACGTTTGGTAGGAAGTTTGCTGCGCCAGTAGCGGCTGAAGCGAAATTCCCAAAAATCAACGTAGTCGATGAAAGCACCATTGAGCACATTAATAATATGCTCACAATAATTATGGGTTTTCTCATAATTTATTTTTCCTTTTTTATTGTTTTATGATACATATACATCAAC
>Ga0209628_10001741_pt1 | contig 14325 bp, 9 predicted proteins | sample TergutCu122P4_FD_187285 | JGI IMG/M metagenome (GOLD analysis project Ga0209628, IMG submission 187285) | Cubitermes ugandensis P4 segment gut microbial communities from Kakamega Forest, Kenya - Cu122 P4 (SPAdes) (version 2) | ecosystem: Host-associated > Arthropoda: Insects > Digestive system >...
AAGTAGCGTTTCGAGTTCGGCAATCCGTTGGTCTTTGACATCCATGTGTCACAGTGTACTCCTTTTGCCACTTCGAAACAAGACCAATTTCATCGATTTAACGCGATTAGGCCGTGAACGGCTACAATTATTCCGCATGGGTAAATCCCAAAATGCTTGCAACGCCGACGGGTATTCGGGTTACTGCCACGACGAGTGATTCCGTGTCGTTGGCCTGGTCTCCCGTAACCGGCGCAACCGGTTATGACGTTCAATGGTGTGAGACCGGTACCGCAAATTGGAAAACGACAAACGTTACCATCGCCGGTGCTACGGCGGTCGTTTCCGGCCTCGACCTTGCGCCTGACAAGGGGTACGAATTCCGCCTTCGCGCAACGAATGAAAATTATTACGATTATTCCGCGTGGGCAACCCCTGAAATCATTTCAACATCGCATTTTTGTTGCACCGCCAAGACGGATCGTTCCGTGTCGTTGGCCTGGTCTCCCATAGCCGGCGCAACCGGTTATGAAGTTCAATGGCGTAAAACCGGTGACACCGAGTGGTCCACGACAAACGTTACCATCGCCGGTACCACGGCGGTCGTTTCCAATCTTGTCCCCGGAGCGCGATACGAATTTCGCCTTCGCGCCACAAACTACAAAAGCTATAGCAACTCCGAAGGATGGAATACGCTTATTTACATTCCTGACATTACGATTCTGCCTCTTTCAATTCCGGAGAATTTTCGTAGTACCGCCAAGACGAGTGATTCCATATCGTTGATATGGTTGCCAGTAACCTACGCAACCGGTTATGACGTTGAATGGCGTGAGATCGGCGCAAAAAAGTGGGAAACGAAAAATGTTACCATCACTGGTACCGAGGCGGTCGTTTTTGGACTTGATCCCAATACACGATACGAATTTCAACTTCGCGCAATAGGCCGTAACGATAACAACTCCAGATGGACAACACCGCCTCTCCCTGAAAGAACGCTCCTGCAAACACCAGCGGATTTTACTGCCAAGATGAAGATTTCCGCCGTTCCACAAGTATTTTTGGGCTGGTCTTCCGTAAAAGACGCAACCGGTTATGAAGTTCAATGGCGCAAGACCGGTGACGCTAAGTGGTCCACCGCAAACGTTACCTTCACGGGGCACTGGTCGGCGGTCATTTCCGGTCTATCCAGAACGCGATACGAATTTCGCCTTCGCACAATATTTCGCACAATAAACAGCAACAACAATAACGACTCCGAATGGACAACATTAACGTTCAATGACCACGACTGGCAAAGGGTCGAAAGTCAGGGACTACTCGGTTGCGACCCCACTTGGACGACAATCGATGGTGAACTGCGGCTTACTATAATTGACGTTTCCAGAAAATACTCGTCGGGATCACTCGATCTGTCCGGCTGTACTGCGTTAAAATGGCTGGATTGCAGCTACAATCAGCTGACGTCGCTGAATGTCTCCGGTTGTACGGCGTTAAAATGGCTGTATTGCAGCTACAATCAGCTGACGTCGCTGGATGTGTCCGGTTGTACGGCTTTAGAATGGCTGGACTACAACTCCAACCAAATGACGTCACTGGATGTTTCCAGTAACACTACTTTAGAATATCTGTTTTGCTATAATAACCAACTGCCGTCGCTGAATGTGTCCGACCTTACGGATTTAAAATGGCTGGATTGTTTCTCCAACCCACTGGAATCGTTGAATGTACCCGGTCTCAGTCTCACTCGACTGAATTGCCTGCCTCCGCCAATAATGATTTCCGGCCCGTTGCCGCAAGACAAACTGCACGAAAAATCGCTCACGTACTGGGAATTTTGGACGGATTCGCCGTCCAACCCCATCCGGGACTGGGAGGTAAACTGGGGCGACGGTTCGCAACTCACGCTAATCCTCGGCGGACCGCGCAACCGGATTAACGTAGAGCATTTCTTCCGCAAGCCAGGAACGTACACCATCACGGTGTCAACGACCGACTTTTTCGGTATTTCCATGACCGCGACCATCGGTACGTACATGGTTAAAGCAAGAAGAACCGCAAAACCGGCACCGGAATTCACGTTCCAGGAAGAGCCACCGGCGGTGACCATTGCCGCTTCGCCGTTACCGAACGAGAGCCGAATGGAGTTTGTCGAAGAGAACACCACGGAAACCATGCGTTTGCGGCAAATGCTCGATCTGGACCAGCGAAATTTCGGACAACAATCCAATCGTGTTACCGACGCGATCTTTGCCGACGACGAGTTGTTCGAAGACGAATGGTTCGATTTCAGTGAAGAGCGGAGCGATTTCTGGAACGACGTTTTTGAGAACGAACTTTTGTCACTGAAATCAGGTTTTTGACCTTTGCCTACGCGACGACCTGGTTGTTCTGCCAGTCCGTCGACAAGTTTACGATTTTTACTGATTTTACCGTCATTTCGCTTCGCTTCATTCCGGCTTTTATTGGGGGAGATGAATAAAAGCCGGAATGGAGCATCGCGAAATGACGGTCTCGATACAAACTTGTCGACGGACTGGTTGTTCTGCCAACAGGACTCGTTCCGGGATTGTGTTTTGAAGAAAAGATGGTACGATGGCCCGGAGTTTGATCGTATCATCGTCCCCATTCTCCATGCCGTATTCCGACAACTCCTCCACAACCGCCGCCGAACCAGGCCCGAAATCCGAAACCGGTTGGTGGACGAGGCCGTGTGGCGGTTTCGAAGTAATGCGATATGCGATCCCGCTGATCGTCTCCGCCGGATCAATGTCGCTGATGAACTTTACGGATCGCATGATCCTTTACGTGATCTCCCCAACGGCAATGTCGGCGTCGATGCAGGGGGGCCTGCTCTTTTGGACGCTCGTGTCGCTCCCGATGAGCGTTGCCGCCTACACGAACACGTTCGTTTCCCAATACAACGGCAGTAAACATTTTCACCGAATCGGCCCGGTCGTTTGGCACGGAATCGTTTTCGGAATTCTGATGATGCCGCTTCTTTTGCTTTTGGAACCGCTCGGAAAGGTCATTTTCCTCTTTTTCGGACACGATCAGCAGATTCTGACATTGGAATGTTCTTATTTCCGCCTGGTCCTTCTCGGAAGCGGAGCGGTCATCGCCAGCGAAGCCGCCGCGTCGTTCTTCTACGGTCGCGGCAAAATGAAAATCGTGATGAACGTCAACCTCTTTTGCGTGTTCGTAAACGCTTACCTTGCCCTCTGTTGGGCGTTCGGAGTACTCGGGTTTCCCCGTTGGGAACTCGAAGGGACCGCCGTCGCAACCGCCCTCACCCAGTGGATTCGCTTGGCCATTTTTATCGCGTTGATGCTTTTTGCCGACGGAAAGGAAAAACAGTATTGCCTCACTTCCGGCCTGAAATTCGATTTTCCGCTCTTTAAAAGGCTTATGTATTACGGCTTGGGGAGCGGTGTTCACATTTTTCTCGATACGCTTTGTTTTTCGTTGCTCATTTTCCTGATCGGCGGATTGGGCGAAGAGGCTTACAATGCGACAACGTTCGCTTTTACGCTCAACACGTTCACGTTTTTACCGATTGTCGGCACAGGGGTCGCCGTTGCGACTCTCGTCGGAAATCAGCTTGGCGACAACCGACCGGACTTGGCCGAAAGAGCGGTCAACACAGTCATCGCAATCGGCATGTTCTATTTGTTGATATTCGGCATCCTGTTCCTCTTTTTTCCCAACCTGTTTTGGGCATGGTTTGCGTTCAGTGCCGACATGGAATCGTTCGAGAAAACCCGGACGATTGCAACGTATTTGCTACGATTCATCGCGTTTTATCTTGCGTTTGACGGCTTGGGAATCATTTATTCCTCCGCAATCAAAGGGGCGGGCGACACGAAATTCGTGTTTCTCGTAACGCTTTGCCTTGCTCCCGCCACTCCGCTGTTGTGTTTCATCGGAATCCGGTTTTTCGGACTCGGACTTTATTGGTGTTGGATTGTTTTAACTCTCTGGGTTCTTCTCACCGGCGTTATCTTTTTCGCACGGTTTTGGCAGGGACACTGGAAAACGATGCGGGTCATCGAAAAAGAATTCTGGCAGATGTAAGAAAAGGTGCGGCAACCTGGCGAAAAGAGAGCCCCGATTTTTTTGTTTTTGGCGGGCCGGGCTGTCAAAACGGAGGATTTCATGATACACTCTGCTTGGTCGTTTGTCGGGAAAATGCTGTTGCGTTTTTACCACAACTTGTTTTATAACAACATCTTACTATTCAACGCCAATCAGAGCCTCGCACAATCAGAGCCACGCACAATCAGAGCCGCGCACGGAGTAAGCGGTAATCCCGGTGGTAACGTGAAAACCGCTTACTCCGTGCGCGGCTCTGACTGTTTGCGGTTCGTTGACGAGTCCGATATTTCCTGCCTTTGGTAATTCCCTAACCATTCTATTGACCATGACAACACGCAGACAATTTTTACAAACGGGACTCTTCGCTGCTACGGCCGTCTCGTTTCCGGGACAAAGGCTTTTTGCGCAAACCGCAAAGAAAGCCGCGATCTCTTTGGCGGTTCAAACGTACACCCTTCGACAATTTGATTTTGAAGAAGGAATCAAGAAAACCCGGGAAGCCGGGATCGACGAAGTGGAAATCGCCGGTGGAAACACGTTTTGGGGAGGAGAACGGAAGCGTTCTGTTGCCCTTAATGCCGAAGAAAGAAGAAGACTTCGCTCGGTACTCGACGAGAACGGCGTTCGTGCCATCAGTCTCGGCGGAAGTCCGGGAACGCCCGAAGATTTCGATTTCGCCAAGGAGATGGGACTCCAATTCCTGCAAGGCGAACCGCCGGTGGAAAAACTCGTCGAGGTTTCCAGGCGGGCGGAAGAATATAACATCCGTTTTTCGCTTCACAATCATGCGAAGCCGACGAAATATTGGGATTATCAGGAAACGTTGAAACGGGTTCAGGATTGCTCACCAGCACTGGGGATTTGCCCGGACACGGGACATTTTATCCGTAGCGGCTTCGATCCGCTCGAAGTGATCCGTGCGTTCAAAGGACGCATGGTCAGCGTTCACCTGAAAGACCTGGACGGTACCGACCAGGAAGCCACCCCAAAACCCAAAGACGTTGCTTGGGGGTCCGGAAAAGGGCAGGTGGAAGCCGTCCTGAAAGAACTGATGGCACAGGAGTTCACCGGCCCCGTTATCATTGAATACGACCACATCTATCCGGACGGTAACGTCGAAGACGTTAAAAAATGTGCCGAATTTTTCTGGAAGATTGTCGGCAGAAAGTAGACGGCAGACGGCAGTAATTCTGCCGCCTACTCATTTCTCATTTCTCATTTCCCATTTAAACCATGATCCTACCCATTTCACGTCGTCGCCTTTTGAAAGGCATTTCGCTTCTTCCATTTCTTGCCGGAGGCGTGAATGCGTTCGGACAGGGAACACCTTCTCCGGTGAAGGGCAACATCCGGCAGGCAACCTGTTACGGACCGTTCCGTTCCATGCCGCTGGACGTTCTTGCTCCGCAGCTTCTCGAAATGGGAATCCTCGGACTGGATTTGGTGAACCCGGAAGAATGGGAATCCGTACAGAAAACCGGCTTGCTCGTAACCTTGTCGCGGGCACCTGACCCCAAAGAAAAGGTGGGAATGGGAAACGGATTCAATCACGTCGAGTATCACGATGAGCTTCTGGAGCTGTACAGCGATTTGATTCCCAGGGCGGGCCAAGCCGGTGTCAGGCAGATCATCTGTTTTTCCGGCAATCGGAAAGGGAAGAGCGACGACGAGGGAATCCAAAACTGTATCACCGGCTTGAAACGGGTTATGCCGATTGCGGAAAAGCACGGCGTTACGCTCGTCATGGAATTGCTCAATCCGTTCGGTCATAAAGATTACCATGCGGATCGCACGGAATTTGGAGCACAAATCGCACGGGGAGTCGGAAGCGAAAACTTCAAGTTGCTGTACGACATTTATCACATGCAACTTTCGGAGGGGAACCTGATCGACACGATCCGCAAAAACAAGGATGTGATCGGACACTATCACACCGCCGGTGCTCCGGGTCGAAAAGACCTCGACGAAGAGCAGGAGATTTTTTACCCTGCCGTGATGCGGGCGATTGTTGCAACGGGATTCAAAGGTTTCGTCGCCCACGAATTTACGCCGAAAAGCCAGGACAAACTGACCTCGCTCCGTGAGGCCGTCCGGATTTGTGACGTTTAGTTCCTTAGTTTAAGGGCGTCGGGAATCGGGAATCGGGCATAGGAAATACTCATCACCGTAAACCCAATCAGAGCCGCGCACGCAGTAAGCGGTGCCACCGAAAACCTTGCTCCGTGCGCGGCTCTGATTGGGGCTGGTTCGTTGACGTGTTCAATCAAAATGTCACTGTATTGACGGTGTATGGTCTATTTTCTCTGATGACAGGAAACCCTCCAGGATTGCGTGAAAACGATTCAAAAATGACAGGTTCCCTTTTTGACACAAAAATTGTACGGGTGCCGGAAACACAGGGGATAAAATACACCGGCTCGAAGTTGAAACTTCTGTCGCCCATTCTGTACCTCATTTCCCAACTCAACGTTCGGTCGATTCTCGATGGTTTTTCCGGTTCGACGCGGGTGTCGCAAGCCTTGGCCCAATGCGGCTACCAGGTTACGGCAAACGATACCGCCGTTTGGTCGGAAATTCTCGGAACCTGTTATCTCAAAAATCAAAAACAACCCCGGGAATACGAACCGTTGATCGAACATCTCAACCATGTTCCTTCCGAAAACGGCTGGTTCACCGAACACTACGGCGGGCTTTCCAATGCCGGTTCGGCCGTCCAGACCGACGGCTTGAAACGTCCCTGGCAAATTCACAACACTCGAAAACTCGATGGAATCCGCCTGGAAATTGACCGGCTGCATTTGGATGCCGTTAGCAAAGCCGTTGCACTCACAAGTGTAATGTTGGCCATGGACGAAGTGGACAACACGTTGGGACATTACTCGTCTTACCTTGCAAACTGGTCGCCAAGATCGTATCGGACGATGCAACTGAAAGTTCCTCTGCTTTTTCAAAATGAAAAGAGACATACTGTTTTGCGGAATGACATTTTTGAAACCGTGAAAGGCCGCGAATTTGATCTTGCCTACTTTGACCCACCGTATGGTTCAAACAATGAGAAAATGCCGCCGTCGAGGGTGCGGTACAGTGCTTATTACCATCTCTGGACAACGATTTGCCTGAACGACAAGCCAAAATTGTTTGGTAAGGCAAAACGCCGGGCAGACACTTCAGACACGGAAGCCGCTTCGGTTTTTGAAGAATTTCGAAGGGGGAAAAGCGGTCGTTTTCTGGCAGTCGAAGCGATTGAACGTTTGCTTCGACACACGAACGCAAGGTATATCTTGCTGTCCTACAGTAGCGGGGGCAAATCGACGGCGAAAGAGTTTTTTGAAACGATTCACAGTCAGGGACATCTCCTGGAAACGGTGGAAATCGATTACAAGAAAAACGTCATGTCGGCAATGAAGTGGACGCATGAGTGGGTAAGCGAAGCGGAAAAAACCAATCGCGAATTTTTGTTTCTGCTGGAACGTGTTTCCCCAAACACCCCAAATTAAACACGGGCCCTTGAATCGACGGAAATTTTCTTAAAGGTTCTTTGAAGCCCCCTCAACCCGCTTGCCGATAAAGAAAAGTACCTTGGTCTGCGCCGTTCTTGCGGAATAGGCAAAATGATCGGGAAATTTCATCTGTAAGCCGCCGATCCCATGATCGAAACCTATTTCGGACTTTCGCGTCCCCCTTTTTTGGCCGTCCCGGACGTTAAATCCTATTTTCCGAGCGAAACCATCGAGTCGGCCCGGACGAATGTTTTGCGCTGTTTGCATCGCGGCGAGGGAATTTCGTTGATCGTCGGACCAAGCGGCGTCGGAAAAACGCTCCTGTTACGGTTGCTTGGCTTACCGTTTCACTTGGATTACGCCGTCGTCAATATCTCGAATCATCGTTTGAAAACCCCGAAAGCGTTTTTACAACAGGTGCTTTTCGAACTTCAGCAGCCGTTTTGCGGTTCGGACGAAAACGAACTTCGGCTTTTGCTCTGGGACCATTTGCGGCGTTCCACGCTCCCCGGCGTGATTTTGCTCGTTGACGAAGGACAAACGCTTTCCATGAGCGTGCTCGAAGAGATCCGGCAAATGCTTAACTGCGACAACGGCCTGTTTTCCCGATTCCGCGTTGCGATTGCCGGAACGCTTGCACTGGAAGAACGCCTCACGCATCCGAAACTTAAAGCGTTCAACCAATGGATCGTGTCTCGTTCCTATCTGGAACCGCTCACCCGAACCGAAACGTCGGAATACATCCTTTGGCAAACGCAAATTGCCCGAAACAGCGAGATGGACGAAATGTCCATCCCACTATCTGCGTCGGATTCGTCCCGAAAATTTCGGTTTGATCCGCCGCATCGGCACAGCGAACAGTTTCCGCTGTTCGACGACCTTGCCCGAACGAAAATTTACGAACTGACCGGCGGGGTTCCGAGGCTCATCAACCAACTGTGCGATCATGCTCTCGTTTTGGCTTGCGAAACGAACCACGCCAAAACGATTGACGAACCGTTCGTCCGCGCCGCTTGGGCAAGTTTACAGCAGATTCCGGAATCGAAGCCGGAAACGAAGAGTTTTCCTTCGTCAAACGAAAACGTGATTGAATTCGGAACGCTTGACGACGATTTTACGATTGGAAATTCGAGCGAGTCTCCAGCGACGAAGGAGGTGGAAGAATATACGCCCCCTTTTTTTTCGAGCGACGTCGACGACGAAATTGACACGGATTTGATTTCCGACGAAGAACTCGAAGCGATTCCGCAAAAACCGAACGAACACGTTTACCAGGTGAAGTCGTTCTACAAGGCGGCTTACCCGAACGGACCGACCGAAGCGATGTGTAATTGGGTCGGGCCGGGACATCAGATTCAATGCGGCGAATGTGGTTTCGGAACGCCGTACCGTGAAATTCTGCACCGGGACTTGACGAAACAATCGCAAGAAGCCGCGTTTTGGGAATCGCAAGCACAAAAAGCTACTGCGCCGGTTCCCGCTTCGGTCGCTCTTCCGTACGGCATGGTTGTGGGGGAAGCGAAAACGGACGATTCACGGCAATCGCTCGCCGGTTTTGCCCCGGAAGTGCAAAAAGTGCAAAAAGTGCAAGAAGTACAAGAAGAGCGGGAAGAGCAAAATATCCCGACGCCACTGTTCCGACCGGAAGCAACCGTGATACGTCTGCACTTGGGCCATGAAGCGGAGCCTGCTTGCCAGAAATCGAGCCGACGGAAAACGTTACAGGAAGCGTTTGAAGAGGAAATTTCCGTTCCACGGTCCCTTCATTCCACAGCCCGACATTCGACCATTCGCTCGAAAGAGCAGTCGCAGGACGATTTGGTGGAGGAACTCAAGCAGTTACAGCAATCGCTTGCTCAGGGAGTCGCGTTTCGTTCGGTCAAACGGGTTGCGTCGCTTTTGGAAGAGAGCGAAAGCCGGGAGCAAACGCTCCGGTTTGATCCCGATGTTTCCCGACACACTTTATCGAAACCGAAATTTCTTACGAAACCCGCGACTGAAGAGGAGGAATTGGTTACTCTCGATTTTCAACGGGAACGCCGGAAAATTTCGGCGTCGGATGGGGAAAACGGCATTCAAAATCCGGAGTTTCGCAGTATGTGGGTTCATTCGGAACCGAAAGCGAAGAGTCGTCCGCCGTTGAAACTCCGTAAGCCGGTGGAAGACTCGGACGAGCTGTTTGCCGAACCTGCCAAAAACGTAAAACCAAACATCGGCGATTTCGAGGCGTTCTTTTCAAAAATCCACGGTTAAGAAACCGTTTACAAAATGCGGTTGTTATTTTAGGGTGTAGCCGCAAAATTAGGTCGTTTTGTTTCAAGATTCAGACCAGAAGTTGGTTTGATTTATGCTCATAAGCCCCTTATTCCCTTATTCTCACTCGGGTTCAAAATAAGGGAAATAAGGTTGTTTTTTGGGCCATTTTTGAGTTACTAAGGTTTTGTTTCCAGTGGTCAACCCTAAAAAACAAGTCGGGCGTTACCTAAAATCGCGGCTACACCCGTTATTTTAAAACTGTTCTTTATGTCGGGACTTGCCAAAAGTCCCTGGGAACGCAGGCTTCCAGCCTGCGCGAAGGTTGCCCGCCCTGCGCAGGTAGGATGCCTACGAACTCACTGGCAGGCTGGAAGCCTGCGTTCCCAGGAAAAAAGCGACTTTGCAATCCTCCTGCGGGACTTGCCCTGAGCGGAGGGGTTGTGTAGACTTTCGGAGTGGATTCGTTTTTAATTTCTACTCTGTAACGAAAGGAACTCTTCATGCAAAATTTTGATCGACGGGATTTTCTCAAAAAAACGACGGCACTTACCGGCATTGCGCTGCTTGGAAATTTTGCCCAAGCTCAGGATGACGCCAAAGCCAGAGCTTCCAAATTCACTCCGGTCGGTGGAGAAGCACCGGTGGAGCATTTGACCGGTTACGTCGTCGATGAGCGTCAAGCGTGGTTTCGCCGCGGAAACACGGCCTTGACAAGCTATCGAGCCCATACGACGCAAAAGTATCCCTACTTTTATCCGGTTGCCGGTCCGAAAACCGGGCTTTCCCTCACTTCGGAAACCGGACTCCCCTGGCCGCACCACCGGTCGCTCTTTTTCGGTTGCGATAAAGTCAACGGCGGAAATTATTGGCAATCGACCATCGGAACCGGTCAGATCGTTTCGCAAGGCATCAAACTCGGAAACGTTGACGAAACGAGCGGCGAACTGACCGACCTGTGCTTGTGGAGCAAGCCGGGCGAAGAGCCGATCATCCAAGATACGCGGAAGTTCAAAATTCAGCTTCTGGACAACGGAAATTACTACATCGATTGTTCTTTTCTCCTGAACATGCTGACGGACGTAACGTTTGAGCAGACGAACCACGCCTGGTTTGCGGTCCGGTGTGCACAGGATATTTGCGTCAACGGCGGCGGAACGCTTCTTAACAGTGAAGGACAGACGACCGAAAAAGACACGCTCGGCAAACCGGCACGTTGGTGTACGTTTTTCGGAAAGCGAGCGGGCTTCACTCCGGAGACCATCGAGGGGATCGCGATGCTGCTCCACAAAGACGTGCCGCACCCGGCATTTAAGGATTGCCCCTGGTTCACGCGGGATTACGGCAATTATTCGCCGATGCCGCATCTTTGGTTCAAGGAACCGGTCCGGGTGGGCAAGGGCGAAAGTCTGGAGTTCAAATACCGCGTCGTCGCTTACGCCGGAACCCCACAAGAAGCAGACATCGACGGACTTTGGGAAGATTTTGTCAAATGAATAACTCAAAGTGCAAAAACACACCATGAAACGGCGAGATTTTTTTTCTGCCCTGACCGGTCTTTCGGTGGGGCTGCCTATTGTGCTTGCGGAAACGCCGACGAACGGCACCAGACTCCGCGTTGCCCAACCTTTTCAAGGGGCGGTCCTGCATCCCCGGTTGAAAGACGCCGTGATTGACGGGAAAATCAAGGTTTCCGGTGAAGCACCACCGGATGCTGCCGTAACGGTGAACGGGATCGCTTGCCGCCGGAAAGGCAATGCTTTTGAAGCGGAAATCGAACTTCGCCAAAAAGTGAACGAAATCGTTGTCAAATCACAATCTCCGTCGGGTGAGGTTCAGGAGGCCGCCGTTACGGTGCTTTGGCTCAAGAATTCGGTGCCGCGATACCGTTTTACGATTGACGACACGCTTTTTTTCCTTCGGGAAATTCACCGCAGCGGCTACAAGAGTCTTTTTGAGGACGAATTTTTGGGCAACCTTCGGCGGCTTCACCGCAAGTATGGGATGAAGGTTGCGTTGAATTTGTTCTACGAAACCTCTGGCGACAAGGAATACCTCACTGTAGAAAGGGAGCATTTTGACCTTTCGCAATTTTCGGACAAATATAAATCCCAGTGGCGGGACAATACCGACTGGCTTCGGCTGGCGTTCCATGCCAAACGGGAGCATCCCGGCGAACCGTACAAAAACGCTTCGGCGGAGACGCTCATTGGTGATTTTGTCGAGATCGAGCGGGAAATCAAGCGTTTTGCCGGTGAGGAAACCTATCTTCCGGCAACGGTGATCCACTTTGGCACCGTCCGACCGGAGACGTACAAGCCGCTGGCTACACATGGTGTCACGGCACTGAGCGGCTATTTCACCAGGCGTCCAGGCGGGGAATACTACGTCAATTACCAGATGGACGGTCCACGTAGCGATTACTTGAACAAGCACGATTTTCTTCTTGACGTTGATAGTGGCATTGTTTTTTCCAAAATTGATCTGGTCGCCAACCTTGTTCCGCTCAAGGAGATTGTGCCGACGCTTGAAGAGGTCATCGCCGATCCCAACACGGCGGAATTCATTGACCTGTTGACCCACGAGCAGTATTTTTGGCCGTTTTACAAGAATCACCTGCCGGACCACTGGGACCGTCTGGACAGTGCCTTTGCGTTCCTGACCGAACGGGGATACAAGCCGGTTTTTATGAACGACCCGCCGCTGGGGGTTGGTGAGGGGTAAAACAGCATCACCTCCCCTCCACAATCCCAATCTCCTCTCCCGTCAAATCATACAATTCATAAACCAGCGAGTCAATCTGTCTGTCGAGGATGGCGATGTGTTGCTCGGCCAGTTGGCGGTCGGAGTCTGAAATCGCCTGGTGTCGCCTGGCTTGGGTTGTGAGCATTTGATCCACCAAATCAACAAGGCGGTCGTGAATTTGACGTTGTTTTTTGTCGCTCAAATCGATAACGGGAATCGGCAATTGCTTGAGATAGGAACCTTTGATTTTAGGGAAAGTTTGTCGTAAATCGGAAAAATGGTTGCGCCAATAGTAACCAATAAACCTGGAATTCAAGAGAGCTAAAATGTACTTTAATTCCTCCGTGGAATCTTCCCGGCTTTTGGGAACAACCATAAAAACCGTATTAAGGCAGCAGTACCCTTTTGTGTCCAAAGCACAAATCGGTGTTTGGCCAATTTGACGAATGATAATCTTCGGGTTTGCAAAATGAATGTTTTCATCCCAGCATCCCCCGCTTTTTGCATCACGGTTGAAGTAAGCAAAAAGCTCGCCATATTTGAGGTGCCATTTTTGAATGTCTTTGCCGGTGTAACACGGCCGATGGTATTTTGTAAGACGTTTCCTTTCACCTTTTTCAATGACATCTTCGGGAAATAAATGCCGGTCGCGTAGCTGCATTCCGAAATTGACATAATACTTGTCACCCAGCAAAAAAGTTTTCTTCCGAATGACCACCGGATCAGGTCGAACTGTAAAAAGCAATGAATGACTTTGTTTCAAGTCATTTTGTCGAAATTTGTACGAATTTAATGTTTCCAAACATTGATCTTGACGAATCCAACGGGAATTGACAAATTGAGATTTGGCTTTACTTCTTCCTTTGAATAAAATCGTTATCGCCGTGTCTACCGATCCGGAAAAAATTTTGCCGCTAACGTTGTTAATTGTGACGATATGAGTTTCATCGAGTATCTTTCTGCGGAGACCAACGACTCCATTGTTTGAAAGATAATTACTGGGTGTAATAACACCAAGCATTCCGTCGCCAGACAAAAGATCAATTCCTTGTGCAATAAACAAATGATAAAGGTCCACTTTGTAAGACGCAATTGAGAATTTTCGCCGATAGTATTCAAGAAAATCATCGTTACGGAAATCTCCTTGCACTAAAACATACGGGGGATTCCCGATAACAACGTCGAACCCTTCAGGGCCGGGGGGCTTACGTCCGCCGCTTTGGAAGATGTGAGGAAACGCTTTTTGCCAATCGAAGGCGTTGACTTTTCGCATTTCGTCATCGCCGAAAAGGGTGAGGTTTTTGTTACGGTAGAAATCGCTTTCGATCAGCGAGTTGCCGCATTGGATGTTTTGGTCCAGGTCAGGAAGCATCTTCAAGTCAGAATGGGAAAACAACAAGCCCCAGCTCTCTTCCGTTTCGTTTTCCAACAGCTTCAAATAAAGCGAAAGTTTCGTCACCTCCACCGCGATCGGGTCGATGTCCACTCCGTAGATATTGTTCAATAATATCCGCTGCTTTTCTTCAATCGACAGGCGATAGGTATTTATCCCGGCCTCATAGATCAACCCTTTCTTCAAAGCGGCCTTGCGGTTCGATTCCTCCTCGTAATACGACTGGTGCCAGTCTACGCCGTTAAGTAACTTGTCGCAAAAAAAACGATTGTTTTTTGTTGCAACCATTTATATTACAACAGGTTAGGAAAAAATTCTGTTTTTGTGTTTTTCGACAATAGTGTCGAATGTTAAAATGGG
>Ga0209628_10001742_pt1 | contig 14325 bp, 14 predicted proteins | sample TergutCu122P4_FD_187285 | JGI IMG/M metagenome (GOLD analysis project Ga0209628, IMG submission 187285) | Cubitermes ugandensis P4 segment gut microbial communities from Kakamega Forest, Kenya - Cu122 P4 (SPAdes) (version 2) | ecosystem: Host-associated > Arthropoda: Insects > Digestive system...
CAAGAACTTGAAAACGTTGAAATGAGCGTAATAAAAGGTCAAAAAGATGCTATCGTAATCGGTAGTAAAATATTTGAAGATGAGTTTGGAAGTTATACAATAGACGCTCCAAATGGAAAACTTATTTTTAACAAGAAATAATAATAAATTTTAGTTGTCATAATTTTTTAAGGGAAGATGTTTCGATGTCTTCCTTTTTTGTGTAGAAAAAAATCGTACCTTTGCAAGATGTGTTCTTTTATGTGTAAAATATAGACAGAAAGTTAAAAAACTGCTGAAATTGTTTTCCAACGAAATGATGTAATAGATAATATTGTAAATATGTCAAAAAAGAAATTCTCAATCTTCGCTATTATTCTGTTAATTTTCAATATAGTTGCTGTAGTTGCTTTGTTTATGGCGTATTTAGCGAATTATTTAAATCCTAAACTTTATTTTATTGTTGCTATAAGCGGACTTTTTTACCCGTATATCTTGTTAATAAATGTTTTATTTGTACTTCTTTGGCTTTTTAGAGTGTATAAATATTGTCTTTTATCACTGATTACTATATTGCTTGGTTTTAATTCGTTTCAACGATTTTACCAATTTAACGGAAAAAATGTTCCTGCTGAAAATGCAGACTTAGTAAAAATTTTGAGTTACAATGTGCAAATATTTGGATTGTATAACAATGAAAATAAACAAGACACAATTATTTATTTTTTAAAGGAAGAAATGCCCGATATTACCTGTTTACAGGAATATTGTCAGGATAATATTCAAACAACAACGAAAATAAAAGAAGCTGTTAAAGCGACTGATTATTACTTATATACGCCCCTTTCGCGTGGAAAATACCAGTTTGGAATGGTAATTTTTTCCAAATTTCCGATAGTAAACAAAGGTACGATTTCGTTTGAAAACTCGAGTACAAACCACGTAATATTTGTCGATTTAAAAATCAACGAAGATACAATAAGGGTATATAATGTTCACCTTCAATCGTTTTACTTCGGTGCGGAAGATTATTTATTTGCTCAACAAGCGACTTCCAACTCTGATTTAAGCAGCGAAGAACTGAAAAAAAATAGCATCAGAATATTAAAAAAAATAAAAACAGGCTTTGCCAAACGTTCTGTCCAAGTGGATACGGTGGCTAATCATATACGGCTATCTCCTTATAAAACAATTGTTTGTGGAGATTTTAACGATATTCCTTGGTCATATACTTACAAACAAATCCAAAATTTACTCGAAGATTCGTTTGTCAGCAGCGGAAAAGGATTCGGAAACACGATGATTATCAATCATTTATTATCCTTTCGGATAGATTATATTTTTCACGATAAATCGTTTAAAAATTATGAATTCACCACTATAAAATCTGATGCTTCTGACCATTATCCCGTTTGTACGTACATAAAAATGTGTGAATAAATATTAATAATTTCCAAAAAAAATTGTACCTTTGCGTTTTCAAATTAATTTTATATAGAGAATGAAAAAGCATAAAATTATCGTAATCACAGTGTGTTTTTTGTGTATTTGTTTGAACGGATACACGCAAACGGGAATAAAAGGTGCAATAATTAACGCCGAACAAACGGATAGCATCGTTTTGATTAACCCTTTGAATAAACAATCTCCAATGGTGGAAAAGGTCGGACTGGGGAAAAAAGGAAGTTTTGAGTTTAAGTACAAACCTACCGAAATTGGGTTTTATTTTATTGAAATTTCAAAAGAAAAAAGAGTGTTGGTTGTGTTGAAACCCAGCGGTAGCGGACAAATAGAAATTGACGCCGCCACAGGAATGATAACAAAAGTAACTGATTCTGAACAAAATGAAATTTTGAAGTCGTTTCAAGAAATGTATATGGGCTACGATAGGCAGCAAAAAACATTGGAATCGTCTGGCAAACCAATCGAACAAAAACAGTTGGAAAGTCTGTTAATTGAACAAGAACGCTTGCAGGCAATTCAATCGTTATTGTTGAAAAATGCGGGGAATTACGCCTCTGCCGCCTTAATTGAGTATCTTTCTGTTGATGAATTTTTTGTTGTCCATGATTCCGTTTTGACAACCTTGTTAAAAAAATATCCTGAAAATATCATTGTAAAGGCAAAATATCAAGGGGTAGAAAAGGCAAAAAGACTGGCTATAGGCTATCCTGCACCCGAAATAACCTTGAAAGACACAGCAGGAAATTTATTTTCACTCTCTTCTTTGAGAGGAAAAGTTGTGTTGATAGACTTCTGGGCAGCGTGGTGCAGACCTTGTCGGATGGAAAATCCAAATATGGTGCGTTTGTATAACACATATAATCAGTATGGATTTGATATTCTGGGCGTTTCGTTAGATGATAACCGAGAAAATTGGTTGCGTGCTATCCATACAGACGGGTTAGTTTGGCATCACGTTAGCGATTTAAAACGTTTTCAATCGGCAGCAGGACAACTATACGGCGTAGAAGGCATTCCTTATACTGTGCTGGTGGACAGAAACGGAAACATCATAGCCAAAGGACTCCGCGGCGAAGCATTAGAACAAAAAATAAAAGAAGTGCTTTTGAGGTAATCATTTCACAGAAAATTACAGAGTTTCATACAAAAAAAAATCTGTGTTTGTTATTATTCTTGTTTTTGTTCTAAAAAAAAATTATATTTTTAAGATTCTTAATTGAATAAAAAATTGTACATTTGCAAAAAAAAATATTTATGATACATATTAAGAAGGTAGCGTTTTATTTGTTTTTTATTTCGTTTTTGGTGCTTTGTTTTTGCAAATGCAAACCCGAATTTTCGACAAATGCCGATAGTGAGCCATTTCCTGTCGTTTATGGACTATTAAATGTTTTAGACGGTGTCCATTACGTAAAAATTTATAAATCGTTTTTGGTTGATGGAAATGCGTATGACGCAGTTAAAGACATTGATAAATACAGTTATAAAGATAGCATAGACGTTTATTTGAACGAATATAACGATACAAATAAGCCGCCAATTCGTAAAATAAAGATGAACACTGCAACATCTATTCCCAAAGATTCGGGGCTATTTCTTTATCCATTGCAGATTTTATACACTGCAAATGCTATTTTAAATGTAAATTATAGGTACGAAATAGAAATCATTAATCCCTATACAAAAACTATTGCGAGGGTAAAAGAACCTATTGCAATGGCGAGGGCTGTTACCATTGGTAAGCCTTCCGGTACAGAACTAACCATAACGGATAGGTCAATAAGTTTTGAATTTTATTCAGGCGAAGGCATAAATAGATATCAATTGTTATTGAAATTTTATTATACAGAAGACCTTAACGTTGGCACAAGTAGACAACCAAATCCAATTGTATGGGAAATAGGAAGTTTGGTTGATTTATCTGGGTCGGCAGGGGTGGAAAAATCAATAACTGTACCTTCGGGGTCTATTTTTTTTCAAAAAATATCGGAAAACATCCAGAATAATGACGGTGTAAAAAGACGTCATACCGATTCTATTGTGTTGGAAGTCCATTCTGCGGGAAAAGATTGGGGTTTGTACATACAATCGAATTTACCTTCATCGGGAATAAATCAAGATAGATTACATTACTCAAATATAATCGCCTATAACATGGAAACAAACGAGCCAAAATATGCTACGGGAGTTTTTTCTTCAAGATCGGTTACATCGAAAAAATATAAAGATTTAGTATTGGTAAACGGGTCGAGAGATTCGCTCTTTAACGGAAGATTCACGGGGCATTTACTATTTACAGATAATTATTGAACATACCCTATCACGAACTAAACTACCTTATACATAAGCAGAAGTATTTTAAATCGGCTGAAGGTGTCTTATAAACACAGAAAAAGGCTTAATTGCTAAAAGGGTAAGATAAAATTGATATAAAACCGTTTAATTGCCAAAAATCATGATGGTTTTTGACCGTTAAGCCGAATTGTACAAATTCATTGTTCGCTCCAAGCCTTGCGTAACGAAACATTTCACTATTTCTACCGATAACTCAATATTTGGACGAAGTAGTTTTTTTTCGTCTTCGGTAAATTTACCTAAAACATAATTTATTTGAAATCCCTTTGCATAATCATTACCGATACCGATACGCAAGCGGGCAAAATCGAGCGTGTTGAGAGTAGTAACTATATCGTTTATACCGTTATGCGAGCCGCCCGTTCCTTTGGGTTTTAGTCGGATCGTTCCTAATGGCAAATCTTTATCATCGACAATTACCAATAAATTTTCGACAGGAATTTTGTGTTTGTTCAAATGGTATCGGACAGATTTTCCGCTGAGATTCATATAAGTGGTCGGTTTTGCCAATATGATGGTCTTGCCCTTGAATTTAAACTCGCAGGTATAGGCGTACCTATCCGATGCAAAGATGAGATTATTCAATTGAGCAATATAATCAACCACCTCAAATCCAATATTATGACGCGTGCCATCGTATTCTCTGCCGATATTTCCAAGTCCTATGATAAGATATTTCATATTATCCGTTTTTTGCAAAGATACATAAATTTTCCCAATTATCAGCACCCATTTCGGCGATGATGCTCAGCGGATATTTTAATAGTATCTTGCATCGTTTGAATAAAAAATAACAGTCTTTTACATATCTTTTTCATCGCAAAAAATACTCTGTTGCTTGTTTTTTGCACAAAATATAGTCTTATTTTACCCATTCCAGCGACTGCCGATGATGCTCCTTCCTCTGAATATTTTCCACAAAATATTTATCCGTCTGTGTGTAATTGGAAAAATTTATGTATCTTTGCAAAAAACTTTTGAGTATAAGTATTATATACATATAATAGGACAGAAATTGGGGAATATAAAAAATATTTCTCCCACAAATGCAGAACTAACAGATAAAATTATAGAACACGTAACAAAAAAATAAAAAATTAGATGTACTACACCTAACGAACAATTTTACAAAATAACGTAAACATAATAAATAAAAGTAATATGATAAAAGTAAATGACACGTACACGTATGATATTCAGTTTAAACAGACTGATGTGAACACATTCGCTCAGATTACGGGCGATAATAATCCGATTCATTTGGATGCCGATTTTGCGGCAAAAACGGTTTTTGGAAAGCCGATTGTACACGGTTTTTTCTCCGCATCGGTGTTTTCTATGGTTTTTGGAACGAAGTTTCCCGGCGAGGGTACAATTTATCTGTATCAGGATATGAAGTTTTTAGCTCCTGTTTTCGTTGACCAGTCTTATAAGGCAAAGTTTGAGGTCTTGGAAGTGAATACGGAAAAACATATCGGCATTATTAAATGTGTTTTGGAAGACGAAATAGGAAAAACAGTCATAGAAGGAACGGCAAAGTTGAAAAATAATACGCAATTTGTTTGAAAAAAATGTACCTTTGTGATTTTTAAACAAATAGGAAAAAATGAGACAGTTAGTAACACGAACTATAACAGGACTTTTGTTTATCGCGGTAATCATTGCGTCTATTCTTTTGTCGGGCAAAATATCATTTGATATATTATCTTATTTATTTTTGCTATTTACTTGCGTTGCTTTGTATGAATATCGGACTTTATTGCAGCAGAAAGGCATCAATTTATCGGTATTTTTTTACGTAATATCGGTATTGATTTATTTGATTGTAACAGTTGCAGGTTGCGATAATATGCGGACAATGTTTTTATTAGCATCAATGCCACTGATGTTGGGTTTATTATTTCTATTGTTTATTGTCGAAATGTTTCGTAAGCAGGAAAACCCATTTACAAATGTAGCGTATTCTATTTTGGGAATAATGTGGATAGTATTACCATTTGCACTTGTCAATCATTTTCATTTATTGTTGTCGGAGTGGCGATTTTTATTGTTATCTGTATTTATAATTATCTGGTTATACGATACTTTTGCTTATTGTGTAGGAATGTTAATCGGGAAACATCGGTTATTTGAGCGAATTTCCCCTAAAAAATCGTGGGAAGGTGCAATCGGCTCAACTATATTGACTTTGACTGTGGCTTATTTTGCCAACGTATTGTTTCCGACTTTGCCCTTAACACCCTTGCAATGGATTGGTTTAGCGATAGTTATAATTGTTTTTGGCACCTTGGGCGATTTAGTAGAATCCTTATTTAAACGACAATTATCCGTCAAAGATTCGGGAACAATTCTTCCCGGACACGGCGGCGTTTTAGACCGTTTTGATTCCATTTTATTCGCCATACCTTTTGTTTGGATATACTTAAATATTGTTTTAATTTAATTTTGCCCACAGTTAAGCAAAATTTTTTCTCGTTAATCGGTATTTGTAATGCCGATTTCAGATAGTCTGAACCACGACTTTCATAAGATTTTCAAAGTTAGCAAGATTTTTTCTTTGTAAAAATTCGTGTAATTCGTAGATAAAAAATCCATTCATAATTCATAATTCACCTTTCAAAAAAAATTGTACCTTTGCAAAAAAATAAAAAAAATATGAATAAAACCGAATTAAAACATTTATATCTCTAACAATGAATACAGAAATAATTTTACTTATAGTTGCAATTTTTCTTTATATGCTTATTCCTATTGTATTTTTGATAAGAATAAGAAAAAAAATGAAGGAAGAATCTTTATCAATAAAGGAACTCAAACAAAAAATAAAAATGTTAACGATAATAATTATCATTCTTTTTATTTTGCAAAGTATCTTTTTTTACCGAGTTATTTACGACCTTTACTGTATGACACATAACGTAATTGAGTTTATGTATTCTCTTTTATTTAATTTCATGATGTCATATTATTTCATTTTATATATATTTATTGTTATTAGACCGTGTATAAAAGAGAAAGAAATGCTTGAACAGGAATGTAATTCAAATAAATAGGGTAACTTTAACGTTAAAAAGCATATTTAAAGAAAATAACAAATAAAATGGAAAATAATAAACACCCCTTAGATTTCAACACGATGCCCGGTTTTGCGGGTTCAAATGCGTATTATTTGCGGTATATGGACGTACATAATGAGAACGAATTAGTTGGTAAAGAGGCAAATAACTATTGGCAAAATGTGGACTTGTACATCGGCGGCTCCGAACACGCAACGGGACATTTGCTCTATTCCCGAATGTGGAACAAATTTTTGTACGATTTGGGATTGGTTTGCAAAGACGAACCGTTTCAGAAGTTGGTAAATCAGGGAATGATACAGGGGCGGTCGAGTATAGTGTATCGAATTGAGGGCAGTAATAAATTCGTTTCGTATCATTTAAAAGATGCTTACCCAACGCAGCCGCTTCACGTGGATATTAGTCTGGTTGATAACGATGTGCTTGATATTGAGCGTTTTAAGCAGTGGCAACCCGAATTTGCCAATGCCGAATTTATTTTGGAAGACGGAAAATATGTATGCGGCGTGGAAATCGAAAAAATGTCTAAATCGTATTACAATGTGCAAAATCCAGATGATTTAATCGAAAAATACGGAGCTGATACTTTGCGAATGTACGAAATGTTTTTAGGTCCGATTGAGCAGTCAAAACCTTGGGATACAAAGGGAATAGAAGGCGTTTTTCGTTTTATTCGCAAATTTTGGAAACTCTACCACGATGCTGAAAACTGTTTTTTCGTAAGCGATGAACTCCCTAACAAACAGGAATTGAAGACGTTACACAAAACCATCAAAAAAGTACAAGACGACATTGAAAAACTGTCTTTCAACACTTCTATCAGTGCGTTTATGATTTGCGTAAACGAACTCACCGATGCAAAGTGCAACAAACGAGCCATTTTAGAGCCGCTTTGTGTGCTTATTTCGCCGTTTGCCCCGCATATTGCAGAAGAATTATGGTCGTTGCTCGGACATAAAAATACGGTTGTCTATGCCCAATTTCCGCAGTTAGACGAGTCTGTTTTGGTGGAAGATACCTTTTCTTACCCTGTTTCTTTCAACGGAAAAACACGTTTTATGCTGGAACTTTCGCTAAATTTATTACCCAAAGAAGTAGAAGATGCCGTTTTACAACACCCCGATACGCAAAAATGGCTTGACGGAAAATCACCGAAAAAAGTAATCGTAGTACCGAAAAAAATTGTGAATGTGGTGGTGTAAAATTTAATTTTTATCAAACAATTCTATCCAAAAAACAGACATTGGTTTTCCGTCTAAATATAAAAATTCACGTTCAAGGATGCCTCCGCATTTGGTAATTGTCTTAATAGATGCAATATTATCGCTATAACATCCAAGCATAATTCTTTTCAAGCCCAAATTTTTACAGTAATTTATCGCTAAATTCAACATTTGCGTAGCATAGCCATTTTTCCGCTCGGACGGGCAGACAGAATAACCAATATGTCCGTAATATTTGCTCAACAAATCATTAAGATAATGACGAATATCAATGATACCGATGATTTTATTGTCGCTTTCACGGACTCCGAAAAACACAGACGATACAACCCAATCAGGCTGTACGGTTTCTTTATTGGAGATTTTTTTGATATATAAAAGCCATTCGTCATAAGAATTTATTTTATCAAATAACGCACTACCATTGATTATATCTTCGCCGAAATCAAAATGTTCCTGACGATAGGCAATAGCAGCGGCTTTGTGTTCTTTGTTCGGAACAAGCAATTTTATTGTTTCTATTGGATTTTTTTTCATTACATATATTTGATAAGGTACATTATTTCTAATACCTTTCCACCCTTCCTATCAAATCGAAACAATCGGCGGCGGTGATGGTAACATCATAAAAATTTCCAACGGAAAGTAATTGTTCGTCTTTTGGAATAATAACTGTGTTATCTATTTCGGGTGAGTCAAACTCAGTGCGACCAATATATTGCGTTTTTTCTTCCAAATCGACCAATACTTTTAGTTTTTTTCCTATTTTTTGTTTGTTTTTGTTTAACGAAATATCTTGTTGCAGAAACATCAACTCCTCTTTTCGCTTTTCTTTTTCACGCCCGCTAACCGTTTCTTTCAACTTATAAGCGGATGTATCTTCTTCGTGTGAATAGGTAAACACGCCGACCCTATCCAATTGACTTTCTTCCAAAAAAAACCGTAATTGTTGAAAATTTTTTTTTGTTTCATTTGGAAAACCAACAATAACAGATGTCCGAATAGCAATATCTGGCACTTTATTTCGTATTGTATTAAACAATTTACGAATTTCATCACTCGTAGTTCGCCGTTTCATTGCAGACAAAATTTCATCGTTTATGTGCTGTATTGGAATGTCTAAATACTTGCAAATAACGGGAAATTCATTCATTAAATCTAAAACATCCATTTGAAAGGTGTTCGGATAAGCATAGTGCAGTCGTATCCATTCGATGTTTTTTATTTTCAATAATTCCTCCAAAAGAACATATATCTGTCGTTTTTTATACAAATCGTAGCCATAATGCGTAAGGTCTTGGGCAACTAAAATCAACTCTTTAACGCCCTGTTCTGCCAAAATCAGTGCTTCATCGCGAATAATTTCAATCGGTTTTGAGACTTGTTTTCCCCGAATTTTTGGAATGATACAAAACGAGCAATGATGACTGCACCCTTCCGATATTTTTAAATAGGCATAATGTTTTGGAGTACTTATTTTTCTGGCTATCAACGATTCGGCGTAGAGTTTGGCATTCAAAAACGTTAATATTTCTCGCAACGAATTAACCCCGAAAACAGCATCTAATTCAGGAATTTCTTTATGTAAATCGTTTGTATATCTCGCTGATAAACAACCAAAAACGATTAGTATTTTTATTTTTCCCCTTGCTTTTTGTTCAACGCAGTCCAAAATAGTTTCAATAGATTCGTCTTTTGCATCTTGAATAAATCCGCAAGTGTTAATCAACGTAATAGGCAAAGGTTCAGGCGACTCGTGGCTTACCCGAAACAAATTTTGTTCCAATTGTGTCGCCAATTGTTCCGAATCTACCCTATTTTTTGCACAGCCCATCGTGATAATATTAATATCACAATCAACGACATTCATCTTATTTGAACCCGCCTTCACCATCACAAAATTTTCAAAAATAGGGGACATATATTGATATTTTTTTGTTATTAAATTTATTTATTTCCCCCGTTTTTCTGCATCTTTCAACACTTTCTTTTCACCGCCTTTTTTGTATTGAATTTGGTATAGAATTTCACCTTTTTCGTTGTAATAGGTCCAAGTACCCGATTTGTATAGCATTCTATATTCCCCTTCGCTTTGTTTTTGACCGTTTGGATAATATTCTACCCATTTCCCGTGTGGAAAATCATCTTGAAATCCTTGTTTGCGAAAAATCCGTCCCCTTTTATCGTAAAAAGACCATTCACCGCATTTGCGGTCAAATTCATACTTTCCTGATTCTAATGGTTGACCAAGTTCGGAATAAGATAGCCATTCACCGTGTTTTTGGTCGTTTTTGTATGCTCCTTGATGGCGTAATTTTCCGTTTTCCCAATAGTAAAGGTACTGCCCGTTCTTTTTATTTTGTTGATAGTCAATTTTGTATTTTAAAGTTTCATCGGGGTAATATCCTTGCCACGTTTTGCACATCAAGCCCTCGCAAAAATAACCTTCGTCCATCACTATTCCTGACGGGTACCATTGTGTCCAGAGACCGTCCTCTTTATCGTTTAAAAAATTTCCTTGCCGTTGTATTTTACCATCTTCGTACCACGCAAGCCAAGTACCTTGACGCAATCCTTTTACAAAACCACCTGCTTTCCATTTTTCGCCCGTTTCGTAGTAATACGTCCAATTGCCCTCACGCAATCCTTTTACAAAATTTCCCTTACTTCCGAGCGTTCCGTTAGAATAATAAAACGACCACAGACTATCCTGCAACCCATTGTGAAACAATCCTTGCATTTCCATCTTGCCGTTGTTGTACCACCACGTTGCAAACCCTTCGAGTTCATTGTTGTGGTAAAATCCTTTAAAATAAGGCGTTCCGTTTGAGTGAAATTCGTTGCATTCTCCTTCCAACAAATCGTTTTTATAGAAACAAGTTTTATCTATCTGTCCGTTTGAATGGTAGAATATCCATGCACTATCTTTTTTATATTCTTTAAAATAACCTTTGCTTTCCAATGTACCAGTTTCGTACCAACTTGTAAATGAACCCGTTTGAGGAAAATAAACGGATTGTTTTTGTCCGTTTGCATGCCACGTTTTCCATTCTCCAATTTTATTTCCTTTGGAATAATTTCCCTGTGCCGACACCGCCCCAGACGAATAATAATATGTCCAATTTCCTTCTTCTTTTCCTTCTTTTTTTTCTCCTTCGCTTTTAACTTTTCCGTTGTTCCAATACTCTACACTCGACTGCGAAAATGCAGAAAACCACACCGATAAAACACAACTAATAACAATTTTTTTCTTCATACCAACTAATAATTTATATATTTTTCATCGACAATTAACGAAAAAGTATGTTTAAAATTGTGTTTTTTTTTTAAATTACGAATTTCACGGTATAATCACTAAAAAAAAGGGACTGACAGAATCAGCCCCCTTATGAAAAAAATTAAATTTAAAAACTTTATTTTATTTCTATTGTACTTTTGCAAACTTTGGCTACTGGTGCCTTGAAGCCTTCCGTAATAAATACCAATATTTCTACATTTTCGAGAGGAATGGGAATGGTTTTCATTTCAGTAGGGATAGTCCAAGTAAACGTTTTTGCATACAGATTACCTTTTTTAATTTCGCTTGATGCAATAGCCTCACCCCATTGTCCTGTTACTAAATGACGCAAAACATGCATGTGACGAAATTTTCCCTCAGGAGTAAGTCTATCGGGATAAGAACTTGCGCTCGCTTGCTTTGCAACAAGTTCATTTTGCAAAATTGCAACGTTAACATTATTTGCTGCAACAGGGGCATCAGAAGTATAATACACTTGTACTTTACATTCTAACTTACGGTCTGTTTTATTAATTGTTGTTTGTGCAGCAACATTGACGTATGTTGGTTCATTAATAACACTATTCATAGCACTACTCCAATCAGTGTGCCAGATAGTAAGCGATCCCTTGGGATCTTGATATTGTTCTGGGAACTGAAAACGATTAATCATGGCGAGAGGAACTCCATCCAATCCACTAAAAGTGACAAATTCACTGCCGAAATCTGTTCTTAAATCATCAGGTGGAGCAGCATTTGCTAGAGTTGTCGAATGTATGTTTATTACAAACGCCTTCCCCTGAAATGTGTTTAACACTTGATCTTCCGCCTTGTGACCATTTATACAAGGCGCACAATTAACCCCTGTAAATTTTTCTATAAGAAAATTACGTGTTTCAGGACTTTTGCTAACGAATGCCTTTTCTTCCCCAAGTTCTTCTGGATCGGGGTCGGTAAGATTGCGTTTTACTTTCACTACGCAAATTGCCGTTTTATCACCATCTTCGGTACGGACGGTGATATTTGCCTTACCTACTGCCACCGCCGTTACAAGACCATTTTCGACTGTGGCTACTGTTGAATGACTACTTTCCCATTTCACTGCTGCGTTAGTTGCATCTGCGGGCAGCACATTTGCAAAAAGGGTTTCTGTTTTACCTATCAAAAGGATTAACTCAGTTTTGTTTAACTGTACATCTGTTACTTTTACGTCTTTTTTACAGGAAAAGACCGCTCCTACAATAAAAATTGCTGTTACTACGATAAACGAAAATTTCTTCATATTAAATAAATTTAGATTAAAAAATAAATATCACTACGTTTATAAAAAATTGGTGCAAAGGTACATATTTTTTTAATATAAAATTCAAACAACAAAAATTTCATTAAAAAAACATTTTGTATTTAAAAAAAATGTATCTTTGCACCTCTCTCTTTTTTTGAGAGGTTATATCGCGGGGTAGAGCAGTGGTAGCTCGTCGGGCTCATAACCCGGAGGTCGCAGGTTCGAATCCTGTCTCCGCAACAGTTTGTTGTTATATTTTTTAATATGCCTTGTGATTGATTCGCAGGGCGTTTTTTTTATATCAAAAAAACATTACCTTCTATATGGTTTGTTGATAATAATTAAATCATAAACATCTTCTTCAATAATATATTCTAAATCAGTGTCTTTTGATAAATTTTTCATTGTTTGCTACAAAATAATATTCAATATTTGCGTTGAAATAGTTTTCAAATTCGAGTTTGGTTAGCGGAGAATGTTTATCAATAAAAGATTTAAGAGTGAATATATCTAAACCAATTTTTTTTGCGATAAAATCGTATAAATCAGCGGGATTGGTTTCGTAGTAATCGCTTGCACCCTTTCCAAATTCAAACAAAATAAGAGGTTTATTCTTTTTTAATACATTTTTTGCCCCTTTCATCACGTCAAATTCGCCTCCTTCTACATCAATTTTAATAAAATGAATTGTTTCATTTGGCGGAATAATTTCGTCCAACGTTTTTAATTCTACATTTATTTCTTCTATTTGAGGGTTTGAAACATCGTATTTTCTTCTTTTTATGCCGCTGTAAGCAGGTGCGTTTTTTACAAACTGAAACGTAGAATGTCCGTTATTATCCGAAAGGGCATACGGAAAAATGTGAGCCTTATTTTTATATTTTTTTGCCAATTCTACAAACAAATAGGGTATCGGCTCAAAAGCATAATGTTTGCCTTCGGGGGAATATTTTAACATTATATCCAATATTTCACCTTTGTGGCAGCCTATATCAATACAATTATGATTTTTGCTAATGTTTTTTTTCATTATTATCTTTGTAAATCTGTCGTATTGAAGATTTTTAGTTAAATCTAAATGAAAAAAAATCAATGTTTTTCTTATTATATCTTTTAAAACCATAAACCGCTTTTATTTTTCGCTATAAACAACCGATAACACCACAGTACCAACAACATACAAAGTTTCTTTGTGAATATTATCCATATTATCGTTGAGGGTGTGCCAATATTTATTAAAACCGTGTTCCGAAGACGGACTCCATTCTATAATATCAATCGTTGGAATATTCCGTATTTTATTGAGATAAAAATGGTCGTCAAGTATGGGGTCGGTCTCTTTGTTCTGAAAATACGAAGAAAACCCTAAATAATTTGCCCTATTCCACACTTTATCAAGTATATCGGGGGCGTACTGACGAGAAAAACCTTCTTTGGTAAACATCGCATTTTTTCCGCCGACCATATCCAATAAAATACCGTATTTTGCCTTGTAGTTCTTTGTATGCGGGTTTTTAGCCCACGCTTGCGAGCCGAGACACCAATTTTCTCCCGTATAATTAAATCGGTCATCGTTGGGTTCGCCATAATCTTCCAAATCGAAAAAGATAATATCAATTCCTATTTTTGGAGAGTTTAAATGCAGTTGTCGTGCAATTTCCAACA
>Ga0209628_10001743_pt1 | contig 14325 bp, 15 predicted proteins | sample TergutCu122P4_FD_187285 | JGI IMG/M metagenome (GOLD analysis project Ga0209628, IMG submission 187285) | Cubitermes ugandensis P4 segment gut microbial communities from Kakamega Forest, Kenya - Cu122 P4 (SPAdes) (version 2) | ecosystem: Host-associated > Arthropoda: Insects > Digestive system...
AACCCTTAACCTGCCAATGACGACTATAGTCGCTCAGCCATTTAATATTATTAAATGGCAAGTGGAATTTAATCCGGTAGCCTAAGGGTTAATATGTTCAAATAAAAAAAATTGCTGTTAGGAAACAATCCATCTACCCATGCTCAAAGTTATGAAACAATTCATCAATTTCTTATGCTTCTAAATTTGTTTATTGAAATTTTACATTTCAGTTCCTGAAAGTATTCATTATAGAATGCGCACAGCAGCTGCAACTAAATGTGAAGCAGACAGTATGCAGGATGTTGAGTGTGTCCATCACACACTTCAGATATGGCAGTCTGTCATAATTGGCCTTTGGCACATCTGTGGGTCAGAGGCAGCAATTAAAATGTTGTGTTGATGAATAAGCAGTTTAAATCCCTTCTCAGAATGCTGCAATGCCTAAAACTTAACACTACAATACAGCAGTTTCCAAGTGTTGATATAAACGGACACTAATGACAAATTTTCTTCGTTCTGCTATACCACAAAAAATTCTTTCCCAGCTCTTAATTTTTATCTGATTTCAAAATCCTGACTGCAGTGAATTATGCTGATGACAAACTTATAACTACTAGAACGATGCACTCTATCATGGATACCTTCCAAAAACTAAAAGAAATATCAGCACAGGTTGGGCTAAACATAAATGAACACAGAACGAAATATCTAAGATGTACGAAGAAGCAGCATAAAACGGATGGAATTGACATCATCCAAACCCACCTAGAACAGGTTAAATCATTCAAATATCTGGGATCAATTGTGAATGGAAATAACTCAATAGAGGAAGAAATAAAGGGAAGAATTTCCTTAGGAAACAGAGCATTCCATGCAAATCAAGATCTCTTCAAAAGTAAACTACTGACAAAGAAATCTAAGCTATGGATGTACTAAACATTAGTGAGACCAGTGGTACCATATGCCTGTGAAACGTGGGTGCTAAAAGAAAATATAAAAACCAAATTAAGGGTATTCAAAAGGAAGGTACTAAAAAGAATCTACGGATCCACCAAAGAAAGTGATGGCACATGGCGAATTAAATCGAATGAAGAACTAAACAGACTGATTAGTAACAAGAACATCATAAATTACATTAAAGCTCAAAGACTAGCCTGGTTTGGACAAGTACACCGTATGCCAGACAATGGCATTGTAAAAAAAGTATATGAGTGGTCACCCACGCCAACAAGATCAATAGAAAGACCTAAAAATAGGTGGGATGATGATGTAAAAAGTGACACAACAAATACTGTTCATGCAAGGGACAAATTTTGTGAATATTTTTTACTGAACTTGTGCTATTTTTGATTGTTTTTTATTTTGATTTATTTATGTATTTTGAATTTGTTTGCATTTAACTTACTGTTAATTTTACGTCTTTACTTGTGTTCATTTGTACTGAATCTTTGGTACCCCACGCCCCACTGTTTGTAAACTAGTATTTTTCCACTCACATTTGGCATCAGAGCACCAGTTATGGAAATTACCATTAGCTAGCATGCATCTGCATTTCTTTGTTTGAAAGCGACACTATGCTTGCACGTGTACCCTCATCCCAGACTAGCTTATGTTAGCCAATCAAAATTTGGGATCTATGTCGCGTGGTTTCTTTGTCCACAAGAGAAGCGTAGCTTCGCTTCTCTCTAAGTTTCGTCAGACAAAGTACAGCTACCTTTACGTACAGACGTGTACGTCGCCCGCTCGCATTTATCCTTTGTCTTCTTTGTGTTTCACTGACACAAAGTATTGTGAATGTGTCCCCAGTGACACAAGGGCTCTCACGCCCAACCTCTCATTGTGTTCAATGGCAACACAATATATTGTACCAACAGGTACAAGTTAGTGCAATGGCTCCTTTAAGTGAAGTGTAAGTGGTGTCTTCATTGTGAGTTGTGTGTCAGCTCACTTAAGTACAGTGTAATAGGTGTCAGTGCTAAATTCAACTGCAATCAGCTGCCAGAGAATGTTTTATGTTTGATTAATTAACTACCAGAGAAATTTGCTTTGTTTGTCCACTTTGTAATTAGAACCAGTGCATTTAATAAATGTCTTATGTACCAGCGTCAGTACAAATATGAAAATAACAAACTGGAGGGACTGCATCAGAAACCGGTCCAAATGGAAAGAATTCGTTGAGAAGGCCAAAACTTCCCTGAAGTTGCAGTGCCTTCAGAAGAAGACTGCAGTGAATGTGGTCTTTCATGATGTCTCAATTTTAAGAATCTGTAAGTGGTTTTTCATTGTTGTTGTTATTGTTATTATTATTATTATTATTATATTTGTTATCACCTTTATACAGGGTATTTACAATTACATACCTGAAACAAACCATGTTTCTAGGGTATATTGTGTTGCAGCTGTACTGTATTTACAATTAGTGCTACATGTAATGTTATTTCACCCATGAAATAAGTTTTGTATTTTTACATTAGCATTTTCCACAGTATGTGTGCCGTGCCCAATATGGCTGTTTTTTGAATTCTTTAATTTTGTGCTTTCCCAGTACATTGCTCAGGTACTGTCTAAGTGATTTTGAAATGGCTGCATTCACCCCTTTTATTGTTGGTTTATCATTATCACCACCACCACCACCACCACCATAACAACTTCATGCTGAAGACCACCCTCCACCACTCAGCAGTTCAGTTTCTCTCTTCTCTGAGGAATAAAATGTCAGAACGTAACACTAAAAGGTCAGTCACACTCTTGGTTTTGCTGAATGAGACATACCACAACTCACACTACAAACTGCCTTTCATACACATTCATGAGAAAAGTATGCACTAATGACCTTCTATACCTGCAGTCCATAGGTTTACAGGGGCTCCCAGTGACTTACAACAAAATAAGACACACCACTCAACACTCTCTTGCTCTTATTACTTGAAATTCCAAATTTTGCCACTGTTGGTGGCCTGCCAGATGTGACTACACAACAGCTGTACTTGTTCTTACCACTTATTCTAAAGATGTGGCACCAGAGAGACAACATGAAAGTTTGGTGATCAACACACTATAAAGGTTCTTATGTCCTGTTACAGACACATACTGAAATGAGACAGAATCCCTATATTCTTGGATTTGTACATTTTAGTGACAAGAAAAATAAACCTAACAAGCAGATGAAAACTACAACCAATTATAGAAAATGAGGACTACATGTTACAGGCTCAATGATGCAGATGCTAAACGTTACAGGCCAACTGAACATTGAGCAGATGAAATTCCTGTGCTCTTCAGCAGTTCAACCATCTTAATCTTAAAACTGTACTTACCCAAGAAACACAGGCGGTTATGTACAAGAGTCTATCTAGGATATGAGTGAATATTTAGGCAAAAACAGCAAATATGAAAGCTTTTACTAAGGACAGAAAATGTGGGACACAAATTGTACATAGCCAGATTCTTCTCATTTCCAAAACAACTTGACGACTTACACACTAAGACTGTCAAACCGAATTAAAAGGAATGCCAACAAAATTTGGAAAGACAATGAAAATGAACCGGGGTGACAGAGCAGGTGATTTGACAAGCACAGTGTGGAAGGACAGATGAAATGTGAGGGGTTCACAAATATACACCACCAATCAGCATACAGCACTTTTTTTATGAGCAAGGAAATTCCACAAAATGGGCCACAGTACACAACTATACCAGACATATGAGGTATGTTGCCAAACCTGACTGCACAACATACATATTCTGAACTAACAGAGGGACGTGGAAATGGAAAACAAGCTACTCTTCCACCTCTTGAAACTTACCTTCTGAAGAGTACCACCTTTCTCACATTGTTGATGCAACATTACCACAATGATAATTCACACATGAGCCTGTCAAGTATCCAATACTAGAACAAGTAATGGTGCCTCAACTCCTCAACACGAGAAGGGGAGAGAGACCTCCTCCATTTTCAACCAAAAAGATTTGATGCACAACACATGAAATAATGGCCTTTGGGAGGAAGAATTTGGTGCTCTGTGCACTCCATCAAAAGCAAAGAAACAGGAACAGAATTATAATGTCCAGAATTCAATATGAGTTTGTAAACTAGCTTCTGATTCAAGCTATATAACATAAATTTTCATTTCTGAAGATACAGTAATACTAAACTGGAAAAGTGGAATACATAAATAAAAGCAATTACCACAGCCATTACTGAACTGACATTTTTGATGGCATTACCTTCATCAAGTAATTAGGCAAAATGGGTGTGGATGGCACAAGGATGTCCTGCATTATGCATAAACATTGCTGAAGTATCTTCAGATATGTCTTACTTTTATGCTTTAAAAAACAACAAAATCAGAACACCTGCTTGGAGAGATCTACATGTATTGTATGATTATTGCAATAATCATGCAATAATCAGTAAGAAATTGCCCCTAGAAGTAACCCTAAATCTCTACACCTACAGAAATGCTTTCTACAAATATGGCAAACAGAAGTTCTGGTCCTATATAGATAAAAGGTGAATTCACTGCACACACCCTGAAGGCATGCAGGGCAAGTGCAGGTACAGCTCCACTCATTCTTAATCCTAGCACTACACAGAGGTGAGTGGTCAGCCTCACAATCCAGCTGCTTTAACTTAGGGGAAGGAGCCCCTGGTACTCACTGGGTGACCCCAGAGATGGTCTGAAGGTTTTGGGGAACAAAAACCTCATGCTAATTCCGGCATTTGAACCCAGATAGAGCAACTCATAGCCTAGTCATGAAACAGACTATGCTTTGCTTGTCTCATAAACAAACAAAACAGTGTGTTGTAATAAGACAGCAGTAACATGCCCAAGTGTGTGTTAAGTTCCATCCCTGAAAGGTATATGCACATGTTTCAATAAAAAAGTGGACACAATGATTCAGCTTACGATCTTATGGGATGTGATGCCAAACAGCCTTATCAGTGGACACCAACAGTTTAGAGAAACACCTGCAGAGGTGAAGTAAATACGACAGGATGCCATGAGGTTGTATGTGCAGATGTGGGGAGAGTGACTGAAAGTTCCATGCCAGGGGGACAGGAAACAGAACTGATGAGCCAAAAGAACTGTGAGAGTCAGTACAACAAATTACTACTGGCTGGACAGTCCCTGGTTCAAACTCTGGTAAGGGCAAAGGGCAATGTCTCTTTGCAAGAATAAAGCAGCTAGGGTGTGGCATTAACCACCCACCCCCATCTAGCACTGAAGTTTAAAGAAAGAGTAGAGCTGTATCTCTACTCATCCTCTGGGACTTCATGGCATGTTATAGGGTGACCTTTACCTATTATATTGGCTACAGTTTGGTACCCAGCCCCTTCAAAGTAGACCCCCTTGGAATTTACACACTGTGGTGAGTGCCTCGCTCAATGCTGGAAGCACTTCTAGAACTCCTGTATCATGATGCTGTCCACCACCCCTGTGATTCACAATCAAATCTTCATCCTTTAATTGAATTTTCATCTCTGAGAAGAGGAAACAGGAATAAAGTGATAGGATGGGGAAGTGGGGAGTAGGGAGGCCGGCCACCATGTCACTTTCAGTCAAAAACTGCTAACAGCCAAAGCACTGTGGGCATGATGGCATGATGTAGCTTCCAATTGTAAGGGTGCAGCTTATCTGGGCATTCTATTCTGACATCCTCCCTCGAATGCCTTCGGACATGTGCAAATCATATGCCACTTGGCCTTATGGATGACTCAAAGCACTTTTCATGCATTTTTATCAGTCTGATTTGACACTCAGTAACCTGAATGTTCAAAACTGAAATTTGGCTAATTCTGAAACACAAATACAATTCAGAGGTTTGTGTTCTACTCATGGCATCATCATAAAATACTTTTTGGCATCTTTTCATAAGTCTGAGAAGCTGTTTTCTCAGGGTCAAACAAAACTTTATGCAAATTCTCTATTTCTTAATGACTCCCATTTCAGTGGGCTACAACAATCACAGAACACAATAAAAAAAACACACACATTAACATCAATTACACAAAAACACACCATTCTCTTACAGTGACACTCTCCACATTAATTCACAACAAATCAACTCAGTAGCCAACAGCAGTATATCCAGTTAGCACTCCACATGGCCAGTTGGAAAGCACTTGGATCACAACTCATATCCTGGAGGAACAAGGGAAAGTGAGAAAAGACAAACCTTTTTTAGGGGTTCACAGACGATGAGAAACATGGACATGGACAACAATATACCATGCAGGAAAAACATGAGTGAGAACAAATGGTCCTTCTCAGTATCACAGTCAATGGGAAATGAGAAGAAATATTTATCAGGTCACAGTAGAAGTGCTGCCTTGGGAGGAAGAGACTATTCCATCTTTGGCAATAATCTGCTTTCTATCCTTCAGGCAGCAGACACAGGGTTTCCATATTTTGCTGAGAGAGAGGCTTGCCTCTATATCAATGTTATTATGGCACGGCTTATCTACACTGCTCCTTTATGAGTCTGTAGTCTGTCGCAGCTTTCTTGGTCAGGATACCAGTTGACCCAAGAAAATGCTGTGTTCCAAAATGACAGACTTCTACAGTTGGTAAACAGAATGTGACAGTGCTGTTCATTAGGACTGGTCATGATGGAATTACTCAATGAACTATTCAATGAACACACCATCACATCCAACTGAAGCAACCAGGAACACCAGCCATTACAGAACACAGCAATGACCTGTATCACTGCATCCTGACCAAGCAATCCACATGCAGGGAATAACTCTGGAAGCAACAAGACATCGAGCTCCAGTGCAACAAAATTAACATGGACAGTTGTTTCTGAGTAAGAAACAGGTCTCACCATGGATACTCACTTCCTTCTGTGGCAACGCTTCTCCACCTATGTCCTCATACACAGGACTTCTCAATCCCCACTCCCATCCAGTATGGTCCTAAAATGTGAACCTGTTCTCTCTTCCTGCCCCTTGTGGATTATACATTGTTATATCTTGCCCATGTGTTCAATATGCCATGACCCATACAAAGTGTCTTCTTTTCCCACTTTTCCATGTTTCTTCAGAATAAGAATGTGGCCCTAAAAAAGGTTCTTTATTTCTAGGTTCCCATAATTCTTGCTCACTATTTCTATTGGCTCAGGCCACATTCTACTTCCCCACAATATTCCATGGATCTGAAAGGGCAACTTCCTGGCAGCCTGCCTACATAACCCACTCCACTATGACCCTACTCACTTCAACCCTGCACTTTCCTTCAAAACACTGGTATCAACCAAATGGTGTCACAACCATTAACCTTAATCTGAATACAAAAGTCATGGAACACAAATTGATACGAACATACTGATTGCAATTCCAGACATGAGGCTGTGAGTTAATTATGACAGAACAACACCACATACACTTCAGAAATTATAATTACTTCTTTTTATGAACTGGTAATTACAATTGGGTCTACAAAAGATTAATGGCACAGTACCTATTATTAGAATCTCTCAAATAAGGCGAGCAGTATGCCTGGTAAGGAACACATCTGAAGATTTGCAGGAAGCTTACTGCTTGTGAACGCAAGTGTACTGATGAATGCCACCACCATTACCACAATTTAATATAACACCAACCAGCCACAGTGACACCAATTCTGTGGATGTTTAAATCAATAAGGAAGACTTCTATATTAAGCGACACATATGCCCATAACTCTGGCCTGGAACACGTGCAGGAAACATACAGCATGTGTCATATACAGACCTGGTTACAAACCTTGGCGGCACCAAACTGGATCCTCGCCTTTCCTTTAACTAATGTTGCAGCTATCTGCATGATTACAGCTTCCACTGTGTACGCAGAACTCCAGCCCTGCTTCGTGAGGAGTTCCATACAGATGGCTCCACCAACCAGCACATAACCTCCAGAGATGATGGGATGGACCACACGTACAAACGGTGGCTCAAAAGGATACGTTTCCTGTATGACAGAAAATCTACTACAGAAAGAGTAATTCATTTGCATTGAATTCACTGTCTGTTTAGTGAAGTGCTGAGTTAACAGACTAACAGAAACGGCACACACACATGCATAAAAATTACAAAAGTACAACAGTACAAACACCAGGAATAATAAGAAAGAAAACAGCATAAAAACAAAAACAAAAAAATAATAAAAGCAAAGCTGCATAATTAATACATGAAACAGATCATAACAAAACTACAAAAATTAACGTATGACCTGACTGATCATTAAGATATCAATATTTATGCAAAACAGATTTGATGCAGATGCATGCCTGCCAGGAAGGCAGTTTCAACAGGACAAGCTGACAAACAACACAGCGAAGTGGTAAAGTATGAAACACAAAAGTGCTAATTACAAATAATGCACCAAGCTGAAGCCTTCTCTCATGTAAAGTACATAAACTAAGAAGCTGATATGCAGTAGCATAACTATAGCCATTATGGTCCTGGGAGGAAAACTGATTATAACAAAGAGCTACAAATTTCTGCTGTATGCATTCAAGTTGTTTAGCATCTACAGAAGTAACTGAGTTCCATATAACAGGTGTACTCAGACAACAAACAAAGCAACAATATAATAGTGAGTAAGTGCCAACAACTGAGAAGCATGTAACATTACATTTATGACCCAAGGGCATAATAGGCTGACTCTAGTTTTACTTCTATTGGGATTCATGAGATTAGCATCACACCAGCTTTGTACAGAGTAAGTATCTAAATGTAAATGTAACCATCAAGTTACATGACTTGACAACATGAAAAAATCTTATGTCACCAACCATGAAAATGTAGTTGGAATGATTAATTACAATACAAATATCATCAATAAATATATTAAAATGCTCAGCCCCCCCTTGTGGGACAACAGAAAATATTCCAAAACAAAAAAATACCAGCAACTTTAAAAAGAAATTCTGCCAGTGAGGTAGCTTTGAAACCAGATGAAGCAATCATGCATAAGGCCACAAGCACCAAGTATGTGTAAGAGTAAGGCATGTTGAACAAGGCCAGAGGCAGCACTAATGTCAAAGTGTACAGCATCAACTTGATGGTGGGAACTAACCGAATGGAGTATGTAGTCCAGTTTAGTTACAGACATGGCAGATTTAGATTTAATGAAGCCATACTAACTAACAGCAATTTAATTTAAACTTAAAGGAATGAAACGCACAATCATTAATCACAAATTCAGAACTTATGGCAAATTATTAAGAGATGAAATAGGACAGTTATTCATAAAGATACTACTGCCTTTTGTGAAAACAGGCACAACAGCAGCCTGCTTCCAAAGTGAGGGAAACAGCTGCTGAGCCAAACTAAGATTAAAAACACACTTAAGTACAAAATATCTCTACAACCCTCATTCATATAACCTGGGATATCACCCAGTCAAAACAGATGTAACCCTTTAAAGATGAAACATATCTGTTATATATAAGGTCTCAGTGCACAAGGCTTGGTAAACACTTTCCACCTCAGTTACAACAACTGATCTGTTAATGATGTGTAAAGTGAAAGTTAGTGTTCCTTTTGAGTTCCATATAAAACACATAAATGCAATGTGAGCACAATGCAGAATTTCTGAATTTTTAAACCTGGTGGTTGAACATTCGGGTTTGAAAAGGTTAACTTTAAATCAGTTCATACCACTGTGATTATACCAAAGATATTTAAAAAAAGGCCATCAATCACAACTCAAGGGTTTTAATATTAACCCTTTAATGCCAAACGACTTCTAAAGACGTTGCGCAGTAAGCCCTTTAAATAGCCGAACAACTTCTAAAGGAGTCGCAAACAGTGTGATGAAGTTTAGAGGAATTTTGTTCACTCCTATTTGGTTAACTGCTGTGGCTTGCTATGCTTCAGGACCCTTGAAGGTCAGGCTTTAATTCAGGAGCCAGAATGTACCCCCTCCACCTCCTAAACCCCTCCACAAACACCGATATACATGTAGACACTTAGTAACTGCATATTATTCCCAGCTAAATAATACAGTTCTGACACTGCTTGCTTTGACTATCGCTTGCTCTGAAGTTCACTGTGGGTTGAAATATCAATACTGGCCTATGAAGTAAACTCTCGTTGTTGACCAGAAAGGTTGTCAGCTGCGTACTGTACCCATATAATTCAGACAAAACTAATGCTCAAAAATCGAAGATATCCATTAAACTCAATGTTTACAGCTAAAGAAGGAGCTCACTGAAGAACAAAAGCAAAGAAGAGTTTTTAGCTACTAAACAAATAGCTGTGCTGGAACACCCTGCCCATTCACCGGATCTAGCCCCCAGTGACTTTTTTCTGTTCCCGAAGATAAAGGAAATATTGAAAAGAAGGCACTTTAATGACAATGATGACATCAGGAGTAATACAATGGCAGCTCTGAAGGCCATTCCACAAAACCAGTTCCAAAATTGTTTTGAAGGGTGGACTACGTGCTGGCATCAGTGCATAGCTTCCCAAGGGGAGTACTTTGAAGGCGACCACAGTGGTATTCAGCAATGCGGTATGTTGCACTTTTACCGCGATGAGTTCGTGAACTTTACTGTCAGACCATGTAAATTCCCAAAAATATACATCCAGGAATGTCAGATATTATAGAGTTGTTCAAGCAATTATAATTTGCTAGATTTAATCCAATAAGGATCAGTTAATATGATGAATAATCTCAGAATTTACAGAACCACTTCAGGTAGTCATGTAGGGCAGTTCAATTCTTAACCACAACAGTGCTGCCATAGCACAAAATGTAAAATGGTAACACATCCACAAAGAATTGGATGTGTTTTTTTGCTTTCGTAAATCAAAATCTCTGACTTCAATTTGGTGCCACTTACAAACAAGAGGAGATACTATCTCTAACAAAGTCAAATCAGATACCAGTATGACACTTCCATGACAAAAAGCTGCATTTGCCAAGGTAAGAACCCCAGTCAGTAAACAAATGGTGATATGCATTACAGCATCATTCACTGTAAGTCCAAACCAGTCAAATGGCAGGGCCAGTACTGACCTAGGAATTTCACAACGCATCATATGGAGACCCCTTTGAAAGATGCTTTAACTTCAGATCTCCCATCCAAACAAAGTGACAAAGGTGGGTGAGGGGGCCTCTGTGATGACATCATCCATCAACAGGAAGATTAAACATCTGATACTGCCTTCACCAATAAAGCCACATTTCACCTGAAGGGATCTGTTAAGAAACTGACAGTGTGTTTCCGGGGTAGCAAGAAACCTAATGTCAGTGTGGAATTCCAGCATGCCAAAGTTTTCTGTACACATTCCAAGATACAGTTACACAGTGCGTTCTTCTTAATTTTAGGGCCATTGTTGGTACAGAGTATGCAGACACACTGCAGCACTGGCAGTGGCCACAGCTGAAGGATGACTTTTCTGGCCATTTGCTCTTCCAGCCAGATGGGACACCACTCAATTTTCATTTTGCTGTAAGAGCATTTCTGGATGAGGAGCTGCCCAGAGGTTGGAAAGATGGTGCGGGCCCAGGCACCATGGTCCCCTGGCTTGTGCACCTCAACTTCTATTTCTGGGTTTTCAATCACAGATCATGTCTACACCCAGTCCCCAGCAGACTTACAGACATTACTGGGGACACCATGGTAAGCCCACTGTTTGCCACAACAGTTGTCCTGAAATGTGTCATCATGCTCACAATAATTTCATATCACATCATCTAGCCAGACAGAAACCAACAATGTACATTAACACTAACTGTCCACTCTCCACAAACAGCCATATCATGTCCATTTAGCTCTTCCGCTGCATGGCTGCTGCCAGCACAAAATGCTTAGAATACACAAATAAATGTGCAATTTTCTCAGTTATATTTACTTGTTAGCTGAACACTATGCCTTTACCAGTTACTGTATGTCACTATTACATTTCTCATGCCTGGACATACAGTCTGTGAGGAGCTACCTCAACCAGACCACATAATGAAGTACGCTGTCCCTCACACTCCCTTCCCTTGCATCTGCTGCAAGATGGAATCACGGAGCAAACACAACATTCAGAATGATGAAATTTATTTCTAAAACTGGCACAGGCTAGCATTCTACCCAGTCAAGCTGAGGCAATGGAGTCATCAGATTCTCTCTGTTCTTATCTTCCAGACATCTTTCAAACAGTGTAAGGAGACACAAGGTGGCAGATACTTTCTTCTGTGTTGCTATGAAGTATATAATATTCCCACTCAAAAAGCTGTTTCTAACATAAAACACCACACAAGCTGGTAACACCATTTGTTCACTCATTGTAATGTGGCACCTATTTTGGTTTACACACAGTGCAAAATCCTTTCCTGGACCATACTTTGCACTGGAAGATTCACTCACCCTGAGTCATTCCAAGTGTAGGTGCCAATGTTTCCCATACCATTCACCAAAATTTACCTATTTCCTTTTTTTCATTTCACATGTTTGTGGCCTCATGTAAGTAGGCAGATATTTTATTAGATCTCACAATGCCAGACACATTATGTCTTTCGTTATCAGTTTCTGGAAAAGGGTACGGCTGGAAAGGAAGTTACCAGAATCAATAACATGCCCTTTCAGTAACAATTTCAAAATGATCCTCTACACCACTGGTTCAGCCATGTCTTCAGGCTCCTATGCAAACATCAAACTTACAGAGAATCCCAGTCTTACTGTCATACAGGGACCAAACTTGCATATGCCAAGTAACAGATAGGTCAGAGGGCATTTCTGTTTGATCCACATCAGAAGGTATATATTATCTCAACAACAATCTACCCTAAAACAAACACAGTTTCATCAACTGACAGTAGTGATCCAGGGCAACATATTCCAGGTACATGTTCTGAACTATTTCCAACTAGGCCTAATTTAAAAGGTGGTTGTAGTCCAGACTTTCTTAGAAATTTGTTCATTGCTACCACTATAGTGCTGGTATGATCACAGGAGCCAGCACTTATTCTTTAAGATTAATTAGGCATACTAATGAGACAATGTGCCTCACTGTATGAATATCATCTCCACTGCATCCATCAAAGAATGGGCACACACACGGGTCATACATTCTATCAAGAAGCAGTGTAAAAAAAGTTTGCATTTGTTCTATTTTGTAGTAAAATACTGATTGACAAAATGATGTAAAAATTGTAGGAAATGGTATACTGAATCCTCTCTGGCAATGACTTCTCCACTTGTTTGAAAACTGCCGTGGAAATCCAAACCCGGTGTTGCAATCTGTGCCATGATACAGACAATGATTCATAACAATTATCTTCCATTTCACTATCATTCTCACTTTAACTTTCACTGACATATTCATCATTATATTGACCCTCAGACTGAGAATCAGCAGATAAAAGGTACTTTATGCTGTTACAAGCAGTGTGTTGACACCTAACCGAAGCCATGGTTGTTCACATGCTACAGCTAAAAAACTTGATGCTATGTACAACTTGGTACAACTTGAATAACACAGCAATATTTTAAAAAATCTTATAAAAAAAATACATTTAATATAGCCAAAAGTTTTACCTGAAAGCTGCAGTGCCATAAAGTTGAATATGCCACCAGCACACATTGCATTGCCCTTAAGTCATGCCACTAGCACACCTTGCATTACTGTTAAGTCACGCCACTTGCACACCATGCATTACCATTAAGTCACGCCACTAGCACACCTTGCCTTACCATTAAGTCATGCCACTAGCACACCTTCGTATACTGAAGGTTCCACACCAACTTTAGCAGAACATACAACTAGAACATACTGGACAGTAGGCTCCACCTGCTCTTGCTACCGCTCCTTGCTTCGGATGTTATTTCCACTGTCCACAGTATTTAACATAGCTTTGCAGCTGCACACAATTACCTTAAAGGTCATATTCAGCAAGATGCTATCCTTTCCCTCCTTTTCCTTGAGCAGCACCAAATCATTATGCAAAGGAGAATCAGGATCAACACTCATCAGTCTAATGTTCCACTCATATAAGCTGTCATTCACCAGGTCAATGCTGTACATCCCTGTGTAAAGAACACTTCATTGTAAATTGCCCCTTTATATGGGTAAAAAAAAAGTATTAGCACTGCAGGCTTTGGTGTGACATTTACAAATAACTAATGTCCCAAATTTCACTATTTTTCCCAAATTTTCAATTACTGGTATCATTCCCCAGTGATGGGTCATCTACTGAAGATAAGGACCATGGGTAGTGATCACAGTCATTTGTCAAGGTCATGCCTGCAGATATCATTCACCAGTCAAGTCATCATGGTGGTGGCGGCAGCTGTGGTGGTAGTGGTGGCAGCGGCAGCAGCGGTGGCTGTGGTGGTGGTGGTGGTGGTGGCGGCGGCA
>Ga0209628_10001745_pt1 | contig 14312 bp, 10 predicted proteins | sample TergutCu122P4_FD_187285 | JGI IMG/M metagenome (GOLD analysis project Ga0209628, IMG submission 187285) | Cubitermes ugandensis P4 segment gut microbial communities from Kakamega Forest, Kenya - Cu122 P4 (SPAdes) (version 2) | ecosystem: Host-associated > Arthropoda: Insects > Digestive system...
AGCCACAGCCGCGCGTACTCGCTCCAGTGGAAACGTCTTGGTGATCACCCCCAGGCTCACGTGGTCGGTGATCCGGCTGCCCTCCCCAAGGGCTGCAAGCGTTCGGGCCATATACGCTTCTCCTGTCGGGAAAAGTGGACAGGATACCTCAAAATGGTTGTTAAGTGACGAGTGTTGGGGTTAGCAACGGTCAACTGCGGTTTTTAGGTTAATTGGGCAGGTTGGCGGTGGGACGCAGGCGATCCCAACAGGGGGCGGCCTGTAGTCTCCTTGTTGCAGGGATATTTTTCAACCGCTCGCAAAAACCAGCCGATGTATGATACGGCCCCCAATGTGGCGGCCGTTCCCGGCCCGCCGAGATCGCGCATGCGCCTGACCCGACTCAAACTCGCCGGCTTCAAATCCTTCGTCGATCCGACCGCCGTTGCCTTGCCGGGGCAACTGGTCGGCGTCGTCGGCCCGAATGGCTGCGGCAAATCCAACATCATGGATGCCGTGCGCTGGGTGCTGGGCGAGTCGAAAGCCTCGGAACTGCGCGGCGAGTCGATGCAGGATGTGATTTTCAACGGTTCGACCAACCGTAAGCCGGTGTCGCGCGCCTCGGTCGAACTGATTTTTGACAATTCGCTCGGCCGCGCCCTCGGCCAGTGGTCACAGTACGCCGAATTGTCGGTCAAGCGCGTGCTGACCCGGCAGGGCCAGTCGGATTATTTCATCAACAATCTGAAGGTGCGCCGCCGCGACATCACCGACCTGTTCCTTGGCACCGGCCTGGGGCCGCGCGCCTACGCCATCATCGGCCAGGGCATGATTTCGCGCATCATCGAGGCGCGGCCGGACGATCTGCGCGTGTTTCTCGAAGAAGCCGCCGGCGTTACCCGCTACAAGGAGCGGCGCAAGGAAACCCAGGGCCGGCTGGAGGATACCCGCGAGAATCTGCTGCGCGTCGAGGACATCCGCGAGGAACTCGGGCATCAGATGGCGCGGCTGGAATCGCAGGCCGAAGTGGCGCGGCGCTATCAGACGCTCAATGAGCAACTGGCGCAGCGCCAGCAATTGCTGTGGCTGCTGCGGCGGCGCGAGGCCGAGGCCGAACGGCAGCGTCTGGCGCTCGACATCGAGCGCGCCGCCACCGAACTGGAAGCCGCGAACGCCGCCCTGCGCGACACCGAGGCCCGCGCCGAGGCCACCCGCGAAGCGCATTTTGCTGCCGGCGACGCGCTGCATCAGGCGCAGAGCGAGATGTACGCGGCCAATGCCGAGGTCGCCCGGCTGGAGGCGGAGATTCGCCATCGCCGCGAATCGCGCAGCCAACTGGAAGCGCGGCTGGTGCAACTGGAAGATGAACTCAAACAGTGGACAGAGACCGCCGAGCGTCTGGCCGAGGAACGTCAGAAGTGGGAGGAAGCGCAGGAAATCACCCGACAGCGCGTCGCCGTTGCCGAGGAGCGCCTGCACCAGCAGATGAACCTCGCGCCGCAGGTCGAAGAAGATCATGCCCAGGCGCAGGAAGAATTGCAGCGCCTGAAAGCGCGCACGGCCAACGGCGAGCAGAAGCTGGAAGTCGAGCAGACCCACAAGGCGCATGCCCAGCGCGCCTTGCAGGCCCTTGCCCTGCGCCGCGAGCGCCTGCGCGACGGGGCTTTCGGCGAAGCGCCGGACGAACTGACGCTGGCCGAGAAGGAAGAAGAACTGGAATTGCTGCGCGAGGAACTGGCCGGCGATCAGGAGCATCTGCAACAGTTGCAGGAAGAATTGCCGCAACTCGAAGCGCGGCGCAAGGCGGCGCAGGGCGAATGGCAGCGGCTGGAACGCGAACTGGCCGCCGGCCAGGCGCGGCGCTCGGCGCTGGAGCAGATGCAGGCCAAGGCACAGGCCGCCGGCAAGCTGCCGGAATGGCTGCGCCGTCATGATCTGGAAAACGCGCCGCCGCTGTGGCAGAAAATTCATGTCGAAGCCGGCTGGGAGGAGGCGGTCGAAGCCGTGCTGCGCGAGCGGCTTTCGGCCATCGCCGCCGACGAATCTGCGTGCAATCCGGCGCAGCTCGACGCCTGGCTGCACGATAGGCCGGAGGCGCGGCTGACGGTGATGCTGGGTGGTGCGGCGGCGATCGAAACGCCGCCGAGCGAGTTACTGGTCAACTCACTGGCCCACTCGCTCGCTGCCCGCGTGCGCGCCGATGACCCCGCCATACGCGCCGTGCTGGCCGACTGGTTGGGCGGTGTCGCCACCGCTGAGACGCTGGCCGAAGGCTTGACCCGCCGTACTGGATTGGCCCCCGGTGCGACGCTCGTCACGCGCGGCGGCGACTTGCTGACGCCCACCAGCATCACCTTCTTCGCCCCGGATCAGGGCGAGCACGGCCTGCTCGAACGCCAGCGCGAGATTGAAGCGCTGGCCGAGGGCATCGCGCTGGCCGAGGAACGCACGGCAACCCTGCGCGAGCAACAGACGCTGCTCGACGAGCAATGGGGCGACAAGCAGGAAGAAATCGACGAAACCCGCCAGTACGTTACCGACCGTCAGCAGCGCGTGCATGCCGTGCAACTCGACGTGTTGAAGCTCGCGCAGGCGCTGGCCCGTTACACCGAGCAGAAGGAGCGCGTCGCCGAGCAATTGGCCGAACTCGCCGCCGAAGAAGAAGGCGAGCGCGAGCGTGAGATGGCCGCCGACGAGCGCATCGAGGAAATCCGCGACGGCCTGAACCGCATTCGTGTGCTGGTTGCCGGCGCCCAGGCGCGGCTCGACGAGTGCGAGCGCGCCGTGCGCGCCGAGCGCGAAAAGAACGCCGATTTCGACCGCGCCTTGCGCGAGGCCCAATTCTCGGCCCGCGAGGCCGACGGCAAGTTGCAGGACATTTTCGCCCAGCAGGCGCTGGCGCAGCGCGAACTGACGCGCATCGAGCGCGACCGCGCCGCCTGCGCCGAGCAGGTCGAAGCGGCGCCGGCCGATGTCATGGAAGAACAGTTGCAGCAGGCGCTGGCAGCGCGTCAGGCGGCGGAAAAAAACCTGGCCGGCAAGCGCGACGCGCTGGAGGCGGCGACCCAGACGCTGCGCGCGCTGGAAGAACAGCGGCTGAAAATCGAGCAGGGTCTGGAACCGCTGCGCGCGCGCAGCGGCGAATTGAAGCTCAAGGAACAGGCGGCGGCGTTGAATGCCGAACAGTTCGCCATGCAACTGCTGGAAGCCGGGGCCGATGAGGCGGCGCTCGAAGCGGAAATCGGGACGGCCAGGCCCGCCGCCCTGCAAGGCGAAATCACCCGGCTCGGCAACGCCATCGCCGAACTCGGGGCGGTCAACCTCGCCGCCTTGCAGGAACTGGAGACGGCCACCGAGCGCAAGGGCTACCTCGACATGCAGGCGGCCGACCTGACCGAGGCCATGGAAACACTGGAAAACGCCATCCGCCGCATCGACCGCGAAACGCGCGAACTGCTGCAATCGACCTTCGACACCGTCAACGGCCATTTCGGCCAGTTGTTCCCGGAGCTTTTTGGGGGCGGGCGCGCCGAACTGGTGATGACCGGAGACGAAATTCTCGATGCCGGCGTCCAGGTCATCGCCCAGCCGCCGGGCAAGAAGAACACGACCATCCACCTGCTCTCCGGCGGCGAAAAGGCCCTGACCGCCATCGCCCTGGTCTTTTCGATGTTCCAGTTGAACCCGGCGCCGTTCTGCCTGCTCGACGAGGTCGATGCGCCGCTCGACGACAGCAACACCGAGCGCTTCTGCGGCATGGTCAGGAAAATGTCGGGAGCAACGCAGTTCCTGTTCATTTCCCATAATAAAATCGCGATGGAAATGGCCGAACAACTGGTCGGCGTGACCATGCAGGAAAGCGGCGTCTCGCGCGTGGTCGAAGTGGATATCGAGGAAGCTCTGAAAATGAGGGATGCGGCGTAAATGACCGAACTCCAGTTGGGATTGATCGGCCTCGGCGCGGCGACGGTGGTCGGCGTCTTGGCCTACAACAAGTGGCAGGCGCGGCGGCATCGCAAGCTGGCGGAAAAAGTGCTCAAGCCGCATCACGCGGACGTGCTGCTCGGCGGCGGCCCGCCGGCGACCGGGCGCGACGAGCCGAAATGGCCGGATGAGCCGGTCGAACCGGCTGCCGCCGAGCGCCGCGAACCGGTCTTGGCGGCGACGGAGCCAGTCGCCCCGATCGAGCCGCTGCCCGAGCCGTCGTTGCGCGCGCCGACGCGCGACCCCGCGCCGAACGATGACGCGGCCGCTTCTGCTGCCACCGATTCTGCCACCAACTCCGCGCCGCTCGAACTGCTCGATCCGCGCCTCGAATTCATCGTCGCCATGGAACTGGTCGAGCAGGTAGCCGCCGCGCAGATTCTGCATTCACAGCGCGATGCGCTCGAACGCCTGAGCAAACCGGTGCACTGGGTCGGCTTCAACGAGCGTAGCCGCGAATGGGAGCGCCTGCGCGCCGACAGCGAACAGCCGGTGCGCCGCCTGCGCGTCGGCCTGCAACTGGTCAACCGCCAGGGGCCGGTCAGCGAGGGCGATCTGGTCGTCTTTACCGGCGCCATGCAGGCCCTGGCCGATGAACTGATGGCCGTGGCCGACATGCCGCCCTCGCGCGTGCTCGACCAGGCAGCCGAGATCGACCGCTTCTGCGCCGCCGTCGATCTCGAAATCGGCATCAACCTAGTCAGCGCCGGCGCGCCCTTCCCCGGCACCAAGATTCGCGCCCTGGCCGAGGCCGCCGGCATGGCGCTCGGTGTCGATGGCGCTTTCGTCCGTTATGACGACGCCGGTCAACCGCAATTCAGCCTGCAAAATTACGAAACGACGCCGTTTTCCGCCGATACCCTGCGCAACCTGACGACGCACGGCCTGACCTTCGTCCTCGACGTGCCGCGCGTCGACCACGGCGAGCGGGTGTTCATGCAGATGACCGAACTCGCCCGCCGCTTCGCCGACACGCTGCACGGCGCGCTGGTCGACGACAACCGCCAGCCGCTCGGCGACAGCCAACTCGAACACATCCGCCGCGAATTCATCGGCAAGCCGCAGGCAACCATGCTGAGCTTCGGCCTGCCCGCCGGCTCGCCCCAGGCGCGGCGGCTTTTTTCCTGATGACGGCGGCGGAAGCCAGCGCGCGCGCGGCGGCGTTGCGCGCCGAGATCGAGCGTCACGACCACGCCTATTACGTGCTCGATGCGCCGAGCATTCCCGATGCCGAGTACGACAAGCTGTTCCGCGAATTGCAGGCGCTGGAGGCGGCATTCCCGGAACTGGCCGGGGCCGATTCGCCAACCCGCCGTGTCGGCGGTCGGCCGCTGGCGCAGTTCGCGTCGGTGCGCCATGACGTGCCGATGTTGTCGATCCAGACCGAAACCGACACCGAATCGACCGGCGCGCTGAATTTCGACGCCCGCATCCGCCGCGAACTGGAACTGGCGGCAGATGTGTCCAATGAGGCGCCGCCGGTCGACTATGCCGCCGAACTGAAATTCGACGGCCTGGCCATCAGCCTGCGCTACGAGCAGGGCGTCCTGGTGCGCGGTGCGACGCGCGGCGACGGGGCGGTTGGCGAAGATGTCACGCAAAACCTGCGCACCGTGCGCCAGATTCCGCTGCGCTTGCAAGGCAACGCGCCACCCGTGCTGGAAGTGCGCGGCGAGGTCTACATGCGGCGTGACGACCTGGAGCAATACAACGCGGCGGCCGTGGCGCGCGGCGATAAAACGCTGGTCAATCCGCGCAACGCGGCGGCCGGCAGCATTCGCCAGCTCGATCCGGCGGTGGCGGCGAGCCGGCCATTGTGCTTCTTCGCCTACGGCCTGGGTGTTACGGCGGGCTGGAACCTGCCGCCGACCCATGCCGATGTACTCGACGCGCTGGCCGCCTTCGGCCTGCCGGTCTGCGAACACCGCGCCGTGTTGGCCGGCGGCGAGGCGCTGGCCGGCTTCCACCGGCGCATCGCCGAACTGCGCGAGCGGCTGCCCTTCGACATCGACGGCGTGGTGTACAAAGTCAACAGCCTGGCCCTGCAACAGCGCCTCGGCTTTCGCACGCGCGAGCCGCGCTGGGCGGTGGCGCATAAATACCCACCGCAAGAGGCGCTGACCGTGGTTGAGGCCATCGACATCCAGGTCGGCCGCACCGGCGCACTGACGCCGGTGGCGCGGTTGCGGCCGGTGTTCGTCGGCGGCGTCACGGTGACCAACGCTACCCTGCACAATGCCGACGAAGTGGCGCGCAAAGGCGGCCTGCGCGTCGGCGACACCGTCATCGTCCGCCGCGCCGGCGATGTCATTCCCCAAGTGCTCAGCATTGTCATCGAGCGGCGTCCGGCTGACGCCCGGCCTTTCGTCATGCCCGACGCCTGCCCGGTGTGCGGCGCGCATGTGGTGCGCGAGGAAGGCGAAGCGGTGACGCGCTGCTCCGGCGGTTTTTCCTGCCGCGCCCAGCGCACCCAGGCCATCCTGCACTTTGCCGGCCGCCGCATGATGGACATCGAAGGGCTGGGCGAGCGCTACGTCGAGCGCCTGGTCGAATTTGACTATGTGCACGGCGTTGCCGACCTCTATCGCCTGACGCTGGACGACCTGCTCGCCATGAAGCGCCGCGCCGACGAGCGCGACGGCACGATGCCGGAGACTGCCAAAACCAGCGCCAAGGCCGGACAAATCACCACCCGCTGGGCCGAGAACCTGCTCGCCGGCATCGCCGCCAGCCGCGCGCCGAACCTGGCCCGGCTACTGTTCGCGCTGGGTATCCGCCATGTCGGCGAATCAACCGCCAAAACGCTGGCCGACTGGCTGGGCAGCATCGAGCGCGTGCGCCGCGCCCCCGCGCCGCTCCTGGCGGTATTGCCGGACATCGGCGCAACAGTGGCGGCGGCCATCGCCGATTTCTTCGCCGAACCGCGCAACGTCGACGCCATCGACGCCCTGCTGGCGGCGGGCGTCGCGCCGGCCGACGAACATCCGCCGTCCGCCGCCCTGGCCGAGCGCCTGACCTGGGGCGAACTGTACGCCGCGCTCGGCATTCCCAAACTGACGCCGTTGCGCGCCAAACAACTGGCGGCGGTCGTCGACGGCGCGGTGCTGGCGGCCGATGATCTGAACGCCGCCGTCTTGTCCGCCGCCGGCATACCCGGCGAAGTCATCGACGCCCTGGCCGACTGGCTACAGCAGCCGGGTCATCGCGGCCTGCTGGCCAACCTGGCGCTGTGTCGGACGGAACTACTGGCCGCGCTGCCGGCGGAGAGTACCATGGCGCTTTCGCCGCTAGCCGGCAAAACCTTCGTCCTGACCGGCACGCTGCCGACCCTCAAGCGTGACGAAGCCAAGGATCGCATCGAAGCCGCCGGCGGCAAGGTTTCCGGTTCGGTATCGAAAAAAACCGATTACGTCGTGGCCGGCGAAGAAGCCGGCTCAAAGCTGGACAAGGCGCGGGAACTGGGCGTTGCGGTAATTGATGAGGCAGAATTGCTGAGGGTTCTGGAAAGGGAGTGAAGTCGGTCGGGGTGAGCGCATTGCTCCAGCGCATTTGGGCGGTGGGTTTGCGCTCGGCCATCGCGGTCGGTTTCTTTCTTGGCCTTCTTTTTGGCGGGCTATGGTTTTTGGTCACACATGGCAATAGTCTCCTGTGGTTCTTCCTTGCCCCCTTGGGCGGCCTTGCAAGCGCCATTCTCTATCGAGGATCATTTCTTGCGTTGACTAATCCAATGGATTAGCATAGGCTATGCGCCGAATCATGCACGTCATCGCTGAATTGCCCTCCTATGCTCGCTTGGCCGACAAGCTCTTGAGCGAGAAAGAGCGCAAAGATCTCATCGACTATCTGGCCGAATGCCCTGAAGCCGGGGTCATCATGGAGGGCGTGCGCAAGTTGCGCTGGCGTCGTGGCGACCAAGGCAAGAGCGGAGGTGTGCGCGTCATCTACTACTACCACGATGACCTCATGCCTTTGTATTTGTTAACACTTTTCGCCAAGGGCGACAAGGTTCGCCAAGGGCGACAAGGCGAACCTGACCAAAGCCGAGCGCAACGAACTGGCCGATTTGGTCAACGCATTGGTCGCTATCTGGAAAGGACGGAAAACATCATGAGCGCCGCATTCGACAGCATCAAGCAAGGTTTGCAAGAGGCGATTTCCCACGCTAAGGGCGACGCGGAGGGCGTGCGTGAGCATCATCGACCCCGAGCCATCGACGTCAAGGCAGTGCGTGCCAAAGTCGGGATGACCCAAGAGCAATTCGCGGCTCGCTTCGGCTTTTCCACCGCGACCCTGCGGCATTGGGAGCGCGGCGATCGCTCTCCGCATGGCCCGGCGCTGGTGTTGCTCAACGTGATCGAACGTAATCCGGCAGCGGTCATTGAGGCGCTGGCGTAATTCAAACTTCAGAGCAAGGGAGAAAAAGCATGAAGAAAATTCGCAAAGCCGTGTTCCCCGTCGCCGGCATGGGCACCCGTTTTCTGCCGGCGACCAAGGCCAGCCCGAAGGAAATGCTGCCGATCGTGGACAAGCCGCTGATCCAGTACGCGGTCGAGGAGGCGGTCGAGGCCGGGATTACCGACATGATTTTCGTCACCGGCCGTTCCAAGCGAGCCATCGAGGATCATTTCGACAAGGCTTACGAACTCGAAAATGAACTGGAGATGCGCGGCAAGACCGAGATGCTCGATTTCGTGCGCAGCATGATTCCGAAGAACATCAACTGCATCTACATCCGCCAGGCCGAGGCGCTCGGCCTCGGTCACGCAGTGCTGTGCGCCAAGCCGGTGATCGGCGACGAGCCGTTCGCCGTGGTGCTCGCCGACGATCTGCTCGACGCCCGGCCGGCGGTGATGAAGCAGATGACCGACACCTACGACTATTACCGCTGCTCGGTGCTCGGCGTGCAGGATGTGCCGCGCGAAGATACCCGGAGCTATGGCATCGTTGACGCCCGCCCTGTGGCCGAGCGTGTCGAGCGGATCAACGCCATTGTCGAGAAGCCGAAACCCGAGGATGCGCCATCGACGCTGGCCGTGGTCGGCCGCTACATCCTGACGCCGCGCATTTTTCATCATCTGGAAAACGTCCGCCCCGGCTCCGGCGGCGAAATCCAGTTGACCGACGGCATTGCCTCGCTGCTTGCCGAGGAGCAGGTGCTGGCCTACCGCTACGCCGGCACCCGCTACGATTGCGGCTCCAAGCTCGGCTACCTGCAAGCGATGGTCGTTTTCGGCCAGCGCCACCCGGAAGTCGGGGCCGAATTCAGCGCCTACCTGAAAAACCTGGAGAACCCTTGAATGACGCCGGAAAAAGCGCGTAACTTGCTGGCCAACGCCGAACTGATCTATCCCGAAACGACCATCCAGACCGCCATCACCGAATTGGCCGGGCGCGTGAGCGAGCGCCTGGCCGGCAAGAACCCGCTGGTGCTCTGCGTGATGAGCGGCGGCGTCGTTTTCTGCGGCCATCTGTTGCCGAAGCTGGCTTTTCCGCTCGATTTCGACTACCTGCACGCCACCCGCTACGGGCCGGAAACCCAGGGCGGCAAGATTTCCTGGCGCATGGCCCCGTGGACCTCGGTCAAGGGCCGCAGCGTGCTGGTCGTCGACGACATTCTCGATGAGGGCGTGACCCTGACCGCGGTCAGGGAAAGCCTGCTCCGCCTCGGCGCCGCCGAGGTGCTGCTGGCGGTATTGGTCGACAAGCAGAATGGCAAGAAGAAGCCGATCGCTGCTGATTTCGTCGGCCTGACCGTGCCGGATCGTTTCGTTTTCGGCTTCGGCATGGATGTCGACGGCACCTGGCGCAACCTGCCGGCCATTTACGCGATGAAGGAGGAAGGATGAGCGGCGCTGGCGTCGCCGAATTTCTCGCTTACTGGCAAGACGAAGGCGAGCGCTATGCCCGACATGGCGACTACGCCTGGATGGCCAGTCTGATACCCGGCCGGCGCATCCTCGAAATCGGCTGCGGCCCCGGCTTTTCGACCCAGGCGCTGGCGGCGCGCGGCCTGACGGTGCTGACCCTCGATGCGCTGCCGGACTGTCTGGCGGCTGTACGGGAGCGAATTGTTGCCAGCGCGGGCGATACCGCCAGCGTCACCCTGCTAAGCGCCGACCTGACGGCGCTGACCGAGGCCCAACGTGGGCAGATCGAAGCCTTCGCGCCCGACACGGTCGTCTGCTGGCTGATGGGCGCATCCACCGCCGATACGGGCGGCGACGTGACCGCCTATCGCGAGAAAATCCATCGCCGGGTCGCCGAACTGGCCGCCAGCCTGCCGAGCGTGCGCGCCCTGCATCTCGTCGACCGCACGGTGATCCCCTGGCAGGCCAAGGACATCGGCCGCGATACGCTGGTCAACTACCACCTCGGCAAAACCCTGCGCGACCTGCCGTTCAAGGCGGAGCAACGCCACGCGCTGTACCGCAAGCTGGAAGGTACCGCCGCCGATCTGGCGCGCATCCGCAAAACCTATCCGGCGCTCAAGGGCGCCGCGCCCGTGCTGGCCTCGCTGCTGGCGGAAAGGAAGCACTGAACATGCTGGCCATCATCGGCGGCAGCGGCCTCACCACGCTGTCCAATCTCGACGTCTCGCACCGCGAGATCATCCGCACCCCCTACGGCGAGCCTTCCGGGGCCATCGTCATTGGCCAGATCGGCGGCCAGCCGGCGATGTTCCTGCCGCGCCACGGCCACGGCCACACCATCGCCCCGCATCGGGTCAATTACCGCGCCAACCTCTGGGCGCTGCACCATCGCGGCGCCACCGGCGTCATTTCCGTGGCCTCGGTCGGCGGCATTCGCGGCGACCTGCAACTGGGCGAAATCGTCGTCCCGGACCAGATCATCGACTACACCTGGGGCCGCCAATCGACCTATTACGAAGCCATCGACACGCCGGTGACGCACGTTGATTTCACCCAGCCCTACGATGCCGGTCTGCGCCAGCGCATCATCGAGGCAGCGGCAACCCTGAGCATTCCGCTCAAGATCGGCGGCGTCTATGCCGCCACCCAGGGGCCACGCCTCGAAACCGCCGCCGAAATCAATCGCTTTGAACGCGACGGCGCCGATCTGGTCGGCATGACCGGCATGCCCGAAGCCGTGCTGGCCCGCGAACTCGACCTGCCCTACGCCGCCATCAATGTCGTCGCCAACCATGCCGCCGGCCGGGGCCGCAGCGCCAACGGCATCCATTTCGACAGCCTGGAACACGTACTGCGCGAGGCCATGGGCGAGGTGCGGGCGATCATCGAAAAACTGTTCGGCAGCCCGGACGCCTGCCCACCGATGGGGATGTCGGTGTAGTCGGGCGGGTCAAGACCAGCGCTACAACAGACGGACACCCCATCACACAATCGATGGCCGAGAAAGGCTCACTCATGAAATTTGCGCTTTACCTGATTGGTTTTATGCTCGTTGTCATCGTCGCCTCTTTTTTGATCCCGATGCCGGGGCAGGGCGGCGATCCAGAACGCAACCTGCCGTGGCAGATCGAGGTCGATGGTCAGGGCGGCAGCAGGGTGTTTGGCCTGCAACCGGGGCGCAGCACGCTGGCTGATGTGCGGGCGGCGCTCGGCGGCGATTTCGAGTTGGCGATCATCGCCCAGCCGGACGAAATCGGCGCGGTCGAAGCCTATTACAGTCAGGTCGCGCTCGGCTTCGTGCTGGCCCGGCTGGTGGTCACGCTCGATGTCGCGCCGGAAACGGTCAAGGCCATGCGCGAGCGGGCGCTCAAGGCCGAGCGCATGGAAAGCGCAACGCGCAAGATCACCCTGCACCCGGACGATCTGGCCCAACTGGAACAGGCGCGGATCAAGGCGCTGACGGTGATTCCAACGATCAATCTCGACGAAGCCACGATCATCCAGCGCTTCGGCCAGCCGGCGGAGCGTTTGCAAGTGACGGAGAAGCGGGCGCATCTGCTCTATCCGCACTTGGGCCTCGACGTGGTCGTCAACAGCGACGGCAAGGAGTTACTGCAATACGTCGCCCCCCGCGATTTCGCCCTGCTGCGTGAACCGCTGCGCGCTGGCGGTGGCTGAGGCAGCGGAGTTCCAGGCTATTTGGCCTTGGCTTCCGTGGCCAAATCATGACCTCGCCAGGCAACCAACCCCAGGGCGACCGCTGCGTGAGTGGCCGCGATCAGCAGGTCGAGGCCGCTTGAGCCATCAATCTGGCTGTAAAAAATCCGGGAGCCGGGGTTGCAGAAATAGGCGATGGCTGGCAATCCCAGGTTCTTGAAAAAGAAGGGCAGCAGGAAGTTGAGCACGATGATGTAGAGCAGGGCGACGACGACCGGCCGCCGGGCCTTCGGCGCGAAGGAGAAGAACAGGACGATGCCGGCGTCGCGCAGCAGCAGCAAAACCATTGCCGGAAGGGACATGACGGCGCGCTTCATTGCAAATTCGACGGGCGGATTGATGAACATGGCCGCCAGGGCAAAGATGAACGCCAGCAGCAGGGTGGTCGGCCATAGCGGCAGGTCGGACAGCAAAGTGCGCCAGTTTCGTGCTCGCCAGCGCCAGCGCAGTTTGTTCCAGACGATCAGGCTATTGGCTTCGGTCAGCAGCGTGGCATAAGTAAACGCCGCCGCAATGAAAAACCCGATGCCGATGACTGTTTTTCTGTCGGAAAACCCGGCGCAATATACGACAAGAATCATCACGAACAGGGGCCAGGCCCACGGCAGGGTACGCACTTGCAAGGCGTTGCTCATCAGGCGCCAGGCGGCGAAGATGGCGCAGACCATGAACAGCAGGGCGCTTCCCAGGATGAAGATTTTCTTGTTCTCGATGGCCATGCCCCACCAGAGCAGCGATGAGGATGAAGAGAGAACAGCGCTGATCGCCATCCAGGCCAGCACAAGGACGATCCAGCCCATACCGCCGCGCCGGATGAGGCTCGTTTCAAAGCGCGCGACATGCAGGTTGAAGGCAATCGTCATGGCATGCAGCAGGATGCTGATGACAACCAGATTGAACAGATCGAGCCGCCAGTCCGGCTCATTCGCCGCGTTGCCGGAGAGCGCCAGGACGACGAGGCAGATCAGGCCGCCATACCAGTTGAACGAGGTGGCGCCGAACAGTTTGCCCCAGGTCATCGTCCACGGGTCGAGGGCGCTCATGCGCTGCTGATCCCAGGTTTTTTCGCGCAGTTCCTCGATGATGGCCGAGTTGGCGTTGAGCGAACCCCACAGGCACACGATGAGTGCGAACAGCGTGGCCGCCGTGCGGTACAAGCTGTGCGCCTTGAAATCGGAATAGGAAGCCGCCGTCAGAAAAATCAGCCCGAGCAGCGCCGGCATGGCGATCAGCCGGTGCGTCGAGAAGGACAACCACAGGTTGCGCCGGAATTCAGGATTCATCATCCTAAAAACCGCAGTTGGACGCGCCTGAGCAGGTCGGCATCGGGCGGGCTGGCAAGGCACGACGACGCGGCAGGCTCGCGCCTGCAAGGAGGAGCAACGCCGCCAGCGCGCCCGAGGGCGGCCTGATCGGGTGCGTAGCGACCTCACCCGAATGGTGACGGTCATCGAAGCCGGAAAAGCGAGTATTCATGAGGATTTCGTAAGGGTTACAAGCGGTCAACTACGGTTTTTAGGATTATTGCATTTTCTCCAGATGGGCGGCGACCGAGCGCAGATAGGACTGTTGCAGATTTTCCTGATGTTCCGTGAAGCGGATGACGGCGAACCCGGCGTGCACCAGCGCGGACAGCAAGACGGCTTGTGCTGCGGCGTCGCCCTGAAAGGCGATTTCGGCGAAATCGCCCGCGACATTTTTGCCGGCGACGCCGGGTTGCGCGGCCAGCCAATCGGCCAGGCGCGCGTCGGGCGCGGCCAGTTGCAGTTGCAGGGTGCGCGCCGCATCGGCGCGGGCGGCAGTTTGCAGCGCCCGGCTCTCCAGCACGCGGCCAGCGCGCAGCGCCAGCATGTGTGTGGAATATTCGTCAAGCTCGGCCAGGATGTGCGAGGAGACCAGCAGCGTCATGCCATCAGCCTGCAAGTGGCGGAACAGGGCGGCCAACTGGCTGCGCGCCTCGGGATCGAGGCCGGAAGCTGGCTCGTCGAGCAGCAATACCCTGGGCCGATGGATGATGGCCTGCCCGATCGCCACGCGCTGACGCAAGCCGCGCGACAGGCTGCCGCTGGTTTGCCCCAGCCGGTCGCTCAGTTGCAGGCGCTGCGCGGTGTCGCTGATGGCTTCCCGGATTGCCGCCTCCGGCAAGCCTTGCGCGGCGGCGGCATATTCGAGGCAGCGGGCGACGGTCAATTCCTGATAGAGGCCGAAGAAATCGGACAGATACCCCATGCTGCGATGCACGGCGCGCGGCTGTTCGATCAC
>Ga0209628_10001747_pt1 | contig 14310 bp, 11 predicted proteins | sample TergutCu122P4_FD_187285 | JGI IMG/M metagenome (GOLD analysis project Ga0209628, IMG submission 187285) | Cubitermes ugandensis P4 segment gut microbial communities from Kakamega Forest, Kenya - Cu122 P4 (SPAdes) (version 2) | ecosystem: Host-associated > Arthropoda: Insects > Digestive system...
TTTGTTTGTCCGTTCTCTCGTTTGCAATAACCTGAAATATCCATATTCAACCTGTCTGCCATATCTTTTTGTGTAAGACCTCTTAGTTTTCGCATTTTTATCAATTTTACTTTTTCGTTATTTTCCATAAAAAAAACTTTGGGCAAAGGTATAATTTTTAACCTAATTATGTTGTGCAATGATACATGGCAGATATATTAAAAATTACCCACTTAGTTTCATGAGATTCCTCATTCCACTTCGTTTCATTCGGAATGACTGTCTTTTGCACGTTGGGCGAGTAGTGGGAAGGCACGGCGGCACAACGTACAATGGAAAAAGAAGATGCACGTTGCCGCCGTGCCTTCCCACTACTCATTTGAATATAAGCGTCTTGTCATCCCGAACTGAGCCTGCGAAGTGAGGAATCTGTTGAAATAAAGTGAATAATTTTAATGCGTTTGCCCTGACATATTGTATCATTCTTTCCCAAATCCTTTTTACGTATCAACACTAAAAAAAAATCAAAAAAATACCAAAATGTTTTTTTCGTTTCAAAAAAACTTATTACCTTTGCCTCAATTTTTATTTGTGAACTTTTTTGTGAAACGATTATTAATAGTTGTCATCATCTTAGCACTCGCCACCGGTTCCATCACCGCCCAAAACCGTTTTGTTACCCGTGGCGCCGAACCCGGAGAGTTTTACTTGACAGATTTGTGGTACGGCGTTTATAATCCCGTCTATCCTGCATATTACGACACCCTGAAAAGCGCCATTTACCGCTTGACAGAAAATGGCAAAAAACTAACCATTCAATACGCAGCCAACTATTTCTCCGACCCTGAAACTACTATAACAATTCCTTATATCCTTGCCGACGCTACCACCGGAACGCTTTATAGCAAATGCTTCTATTCTAAAAACGACTACCCTCATACCTCCCTCTGGGTAAGTTTCGACTATGGAAAAAATTGGACTTTTAGAGAGGAAAATATAGGACAACGAAACTATTACGCTGCAAATGTTGAAGGAGTTACATATAGAGGAGATTATGGAATCGTATATAGAAGCATAGATTATGGGCATTTTTTTCTATTTTAGAAAATATTTCAAGAACAGGTGAGGAATCAGGATTAAATGACGATGAATTTTTTTCTTTATTTGGTTGTCCTCCTTTAGATCCATACATATTATTTCACACTTATAATTCATACTTAACATACACAGAATTTCTCATAGGCGAAGAATATGTATTCGGTGATGTGGGCGTAGGGTTTCCCGATGTTTATCGCGGCGGCTTACCAAATGAGGTTTATATCAGTTCTTGGTTTCCCGATTGGAGTTATAAGGTGTCGTTTAGCGCTGATACGGGGCATACTTTTCAACATGTGTATATATGCGAAGGGTGTAATCCTAATATTGGCGAACATGGCAGGAGGTTTTTCATGTCGGACAGGGATCCAGGCGTTTTTTATATTATTCGACGTTGGGATGTGGAAGATATGAACCCTTGGGGACATCATACAAAATTTTGTATAGATTATTATAGAGATTATGGAACAACATTGGTTGACACTTATTGCCACGACATTACCAAAAACTATGAAGTTGAAACTTGCAAGGCAGTAAACGATTTGATTTCGGAGAAGCACAGCAACAATGCTGTTTTACTGACATGGACAAAACCAGAAAGTAATTTAACGGTAGAAGGATACCGCGTATTTCGGAATCACCACCTGCTGACAAAAGAATTGATTACCGATACCTTCTATTTAGATGAAAACATTCCCGCAGGAGAGTATAACTATTATGTGATTGCATATTATACAAACGGATGCACATCGGGATTGTCGAATGCTGTGTCGGAGACAATTGAGATTGAAGAAGATTGCGAGGCAGTAACCGATTTATCCGCTGAAAAAATCGGCGCTAATTCCATTCTTATAAAATGGACAGAGCCGAATGATGTTTTGCAGGTAGAAAAATACATCGTATTCAGAAACGACATACCGATTACGGAAGTTTCTAACACTTTCTATTTAGACGAAAACCTGCCCAACGGAAATTATGAATATTACATTATTACACATTATACAAACGGATGTATATCCGACACATCAAATTGTGTGAAAGAGACGATTGGGGTTGGAATTGCGGAAATTGATAAAATGGATGGGATTGTGATTTATCCGAATCCGACGACGGGAATGATTAATGTTCAATGTTTAATGATTAATGTTCAAAACATTGAGATATTTGATGTTTTTGGTCGTACCGTAGGGGCAATAAATCCCCTCCAAAAATTGGAGGGGTGTCCGAAGGACGGGGTGGTTATTAATATTTCTCACCTATCAACAGGCATCTATTTTCTACGAATAACAACCGAAAATGAAATTATTAATAGAAAAATTGTAAAATATTAAAAATCATTATATTATGACATAGTACATACAGTGCTGAATAGCACATAACAGGACATATTGAAAAATTGCATTGAACTTAGTTCTTTGTTGTCTGGGAATCTGGCGATTAGAAGACAGCATATAAGGGAAGGGTTAGATGTTCACGTGAAAGGCGTGGACTTGACAAAATTCCTTATATGCAAGGTTACGCCAGATACCACAGACAGCGGGAAGCAGTTAAGTTTCACGCTGTTTTCTTTTTGTCTTATGTTAAAGAAAAATAAAAAAAGATAATATATTAAAAATCAAGAATTTATAAAACTTATTTATTAACCCTAAAAATTTTAAATTATGTTAAAAAAGTTACATTTAGTAATCGTGGCGTTGCTGCTGAGTTCAGCAATAAGCGCCCAAATGACATGGATGGGTTTTAGCAAAAGCGAACCCGCTGCTCCGGAGGTTAATGTTCTAACTTCCAATACTCAAAGCGTAATCTTTGAGGTATCAATTCCGGGTATCTACACCATGGATACCATTGTAAACGGCGTGGCATTTACACGCTTGAATCTTCCCAACGGTATTATCGTTAATCCTGCCGGTCATCCCGAAATCCCTGTATTGAAATACAGATTTGCAATTCCGAATTGTACTGCTGCAGAAATTGAGTATCAGATTGTTTCACGGCAAACCATGACGCCTTGCTTGGTATATCCGGTACCCAATATTGTAGCAGGTCCAAATTTTGAAGGTATCGAAGAGTTTGCATTTGATTCGGTTGCCTACACACAACCTCATGTAAGCGGGCAGACAGCCATTGCTGTCTCTTCCGGTTCGTTGCGCGAACAAAACTACATTGAGGTAATGGTGCAAGCGGTGGAATATGATCCGGTTAGCGGTCAACTTTCTGTAACTGATAAAGTAGAGGTAACTCTAACCTTTATCAATCCGCAGGGCGCATTGCAACAAAATGTCGGTATCTTCAACAAGGTTGCCACAAAAGCGTTTATTAATTACAACGACACCGGTATCAGCGCCTCGTACAACGACCAGGCGTTCAAAAGAGGAAATTTCACTCCGGGAAATGTGCAGTTCATCACGCTGACCGACACCGCTCAGGCAAAAAATATCGTAGCCGACTATTTGATTATCTGCGCGGATCAATTTATCACTAAAACCCGTCCGCCTACTCCCCATCCGCAAATTATTCGATTAGCCGAACACCGCGCATTCTACAATGGATTTGATGTGGCTATTGTGAATGTGGAAAATATTCTATCGCTACCTTTTTTCTTTGAAGATATAACAGTGCCACCAAAATTCAGAGACGAGCAGAAGATGCGCACCTTTATTCGACGCGTTTACGAGGGGGCGCATGCTAATCATCCAGGTGGCGATGGACATTTGGCATACGTAGCGCTTATTGGCGATTGTTATGCCGGCAACACGGGTATGCCGACTGCGACGGAGCATGGGGTTTCAGTTTCGACTGAAAGTCCGTACCATTCCGATTATTACTTTTCCTGCATCAAAAGAGATGCAGCAGGGAATTACGGCGAACTGGGTAGTCTGTTTGTGGGCAGACTCAGCGTAGAAGACGGGACGCAACTGTTTAATATGGTCGAAAAGACCATAAGACACGAAAAAGAGTTCAGTTTTACACCATGGCGCAAAACTGCAGGGACTACTTTTCCATTTAAAATGGAGATTGGTCCTAATCCCGGGCGTATGAAGTATCTGAACTTTATAAATAATTTATTTACCAGTTGTGGATGGAATTATTCAATAGTAGATGGATTTGTACTGAACAATGCTACCAAGATACCTACCATGTCTTATTTGAATGCCGGCGCATCTTTCGTTCAATACATTGGAATGACTGTAGTCCCAGTTGGGGATCCTTGTTCGTGGGATGATGGGTTAAATAAATCGTATTTTTTAAATAACCTAAATAACGACTATAAGGCTCCGTTTATCAACTCTTTATGCACTAATACAGGTCAATTTGTGAACACAGAATGTCTGGGAGAATTTATTACACGCTACGACTCTGTGAAAGGGGCAGTAGGTTATATAGGACCTTCTAATTATGTCCATTTTCTTATCTCATCGCACTCCACATATCAGGAACTTCTCCCAAGTCTCCTCGTTAATGACAGTGTTTCAATAGCAGGAGAATTGCAATTGACAAACAAAATTTTAGACGATGATGGATATGCTTTTGAAATACAGAGACGCAGGTATGCTTATAATTTGTTTGGCGATCCTGCCCTTAATATCTTTGCGGTGGGATATGAAATAACCTCATGCCCTATAGAAATCTCCACTCACGTACGGATTCCAAAAGAAACCAGATTAATCGTTCCTGACAGTTGTATATTGACTTTTCTTCAGGAAGGCAAGTTGACAATTGAACGGGAAGCAAATTTGATAATTGGCAACCATGTACAAGTTATCGGCGACCTTTGCGAGACAGATTCTTCACTCCATGTGAAAGGTGGTGGACTTACACTTGGTAATAATGTAACATTTCAAAATTTAAGTGGTGGCGTTTTATTGGAAAACGGTCCAAAAGGCTATCAATTTTATAATTATGAAGATGGTATTCAGTACAATTTAAGAGGCGCTACTTTTAATAATACGCCGCTTACGCATTCCGGCTGTCGGTTGAATGTTTCGAATTGCACTTTTAATATGGGCAGTAATGTAAAAACATATTCAAGTAAATCAGTCATAGATAGTTGTATTTTTAATGAAACCACATTCATGTCTGATCAAACAGCCTTGCCTACTACCGTAACGCCGGTGGTTACAACAGTGGGCAATTCTTATTTTTATGGTCCTGGATATCCGGTGAAAAATTATACAAATTTTGCAATATCTCTCAAAAACGCGAGTTCATTTAACATATACAATAATACAATTACCGATTATTTATTTGGAATTAATTTAGATGCAAGTGGTGAAACAAATGGTATTGGACCAAGCACAATAATAACAAATAATGATATTTCATACTGCTATTGGGCAATTAGACTTTATAATTCTGTTGCTAGTTTTACCATCAATAATATTTATGAAAATGATTGGGGTATTGGTCTCTATAATAATTGTTATACTGTATTTGACAATTATTTACAACCATATCAAATTATTCGAGACTGTGGCGGCAGCGAATTCTATATTTCGGCAAATTCTTTTCCTACAATTTTTCGATATAATCAAATTATAGATGAAGATAATATAAGTCCTCCTCACCCATTGATTGGTTACGACGTACTTCCCGGTTCTCATATAACTCCTAAAGATGTTAAATACAATTGTTGGGGGGTAAATTTCGATCCGGTTGAAGATCTCTTTCCGTATCAAGCGTTTGAATGGGATCCGGTTTGGGCATGTCCGGGAAAACATGATGCGCCAACCATCGGAGCCGATGAAATGATTTATCAAGCCGGACTATCCTATTTTGCAGAGGAAGATTATATCAATGCTAAATCATCTTTTATGGATATAGTAGAGAATTATCCTCAAAGTATTTTCTCCATCGCCGCCCTGCATGAACTTTTTGCGTTGGAACACTATACTAATGGCGATTTTGCCGCCCTGCACGATTATTACGCCACCTTTACTCCCGCCGACAGCGCACTTTTCGACGTAGCAGACTTCTTAGCAACACGCTGTAACGTTGTCATCCAAAACTGGCAACCGGCGATAGATTGGTACGAAGAGCGTATCGAAAACCCGCCCAGTTATCAGGACAGCGTTTTCGCCGTCATAGACCTTGGCGACATCCACCTGATGATGGAAAACGACAGCCTGAAATCGGCGCGTGTTTTCCGTTTCCCCAACATCAAGCCCGAATCACGCCAGCAGTACGAAGAGAACAAATCAGCCCTCCTTGCCACCCTGCCCAAATTAGACCAGCCGCGACCTCAACATCCGCTTGCCGGAACGGGCAAAAAAGGTGTCCTGAACCAAAATATACCCAATCCCGCCAAAGAAAGCACTACGATAGTCTATGACGTGATAGAGGAAGGCTCGGTACATCTACGCATTTACAATCAGTTAGGACAACTGTTGCAAGACCTCCCGCAGGGAACGCAAAAGCCCGGCAGTTATCGCTTGGAAGTGTCGCTCGTGGGCATGCCTGCGGGCGTGTATCACTATGTCCTCTTTGTCGAAGGAGAAAAAGCAGATGGGAAGAAGTTGATAGTTAATTGAGACTTTTAGACTGTTAGACACAAGACTGTTAGAGAATTAAGGAAAACGCATTAAAAATAATTATTGGACTATTTTTAAATTGTTGATAACGTAAGTCGTCCTATATTGCATGAGATTCCTCCTTCGCTTCGCTACGTCGGAATGACGGTAAAAATTTTAGTAAAAAGGGGGAAGTGGAAAGCGGCGGCATTGCCGCCGCTTTCCACTTCCCCCTTTTCCCACACGCCCACCAACGCGTCATTCCGAATGGAGCGTCAGCGGAGTGAGGAATCTCATGCAATATTAAAAATCAAACATTTACGCGAATCTGTTATAGGTATGAAAAAATCTTGCTAATTATGTGAATCTTGTAAAAATCATGGTTCAGACAAAAGAGAAATAAACGTGGCGTTTTCGTTAAAAAACGCCACGTTTATTTTGTTTGCCATGCTTTGTAACCAAGTTATTGGTACTTTTCTAAAAAAAATCCTCGAATTTTCTTTTCTTTTCTTTAATATCCGAAAATTTCAAGTACTTTTGCACTAAAATAGTTACAGATGACTTCTATTACAAAAAAACTGTTAGTTGCCTCCGCCGGTATTTTTATGCTCATATTTTTACCGGTGCATCTGATAACCAACTTATTTGTCCTTCCCATTACTCCTGACCACGAACAGACATTCAGGACGCTAACGAATTTTTTAAGTACATTTCCGCTAATTAAAATCATTGAAATTGTTTTGATGGCAGCAATAATTGTCCATATTATTTATTCGACTTTATTATATTTTAAAAACAGATGGGTGCGCCCGATTCGCTATAAAAGACCCGGACGTTCCGAACGCACTCCATTTTCACGCTTTATGATACATACGGGAATTTGCCTTTTTATTTTTATTGTCATTCATTTTATCAACTTTTATTTTGTACGATTGGGATTGCTGCCTGTTCCGGATGGTATTGAACATAGTGAAGATTTTTATGCCATGATTTACAGTTTATTCAGCAGCAAATACCACTGCATTATCTATATCATCATGTTGATTCCCATTGGTTTTCATCTCGACCATGCTTTTCAATCTGCATTTCAAACATTGGGACTACATCATCCTGTTTATACGCCTATTGTTAACGTAATAGGACATATCTTTGCCATTGGTATTACGCTGGGATTTATTACTATTCCAACATATTTCTTATTCTTTTACAATTAGTTATGATACTTGATTCAAAAATACCGAAAGGAAAACTTTCCGAAAAATGGTCGAACTACAAAGCGACACAACATTTGGTTAATCCTGCGAACAAGCGTAAATTGGACATTATCGTAGTTGGGACGGGACTTGCCGGCGCATCTGCTGCAGCGAGTTTGGGCGAGTTGGGATTTAATGTAAAAGTATTTTGTATTCAGGACAGCCCGCGCAGGGCGCACAGCATAGCAGCGCAAGGCGGCATCAATGCAGCTAAAAATTATCCAAACGACGGCGACAGCGTTTTTCGTCTTTTTCAAGATACCATCAAAGGAGGCGACTATCGCGCCTGCGAAGCCAATGTGTACCGGCTGTCGGAAATCAGCAATTCGATAATAGACCAGTGTGTGGCGCAAGGCGTTCCGTTTGCACGAGAGTACAGCGGATTGCTCGATAACCGTTCTTTTGGAGGCGCTTTGGTGTCACGTACTTTTTTTGCACGCGGACAAACCGGACAACAACTGTTGTTGGGCGCATACGGAGCGTTGAGTAAAGAAATCCACAACAACTCAGTTCAACTTTTTACACGTCGTGAAATGTTAGATTTGGTGGTGATAGATGGTCGTGCACGCGGAATCATCGTCCGCAACCTTTCGACAGGGGAAATAGAAAAACATGCAGCCCATTGCGTCATCGTTGCAACCGGAGGTTACGGCAATGTTTATTTCCTCTCTACCAATGCAATGGCTTCCAACGGGAGTGCAATATGGCAGTGCTATAAACGTGGCGCTTTTTTTGCAAATCCCTGTTTTGTACAGATACATCCTACCTGTATTCCCGTGCATGGCGATTATCAGTCGAAATTGACGCTCATGAGCGAATCGTTACGTAACGACGGACGTATCTGGGTGCCAAAACGTAAAGAAAATGCCGAAAAAATAAGAAAAGGTACACTCAAACCCACCGACTTGAAAGAGGAAGAGCGCGATTATTACTTGGAACGCCGTTATCCTGCGTATGGCAATTTGACGCCAAGAGATGTGGCTTCCCGTGCCGCAAAAGAACGTTGCGATGCCGGATTCGGAGTAGGGAAAACCGGATTAGCAGTATATCTCGACTTTGCCTCAGCCATTCAACGGCTTGGAAAACAGGTCATAGAAGCACGCTACGGAAACTTGTTTCAGATGTATGAAAAAATAACCGATGAGAATCCATACCAAACCCCCATGATGATATACCCCGCCATACACTATACGATGGGAGGACTTTGGGTTGATTACGAACTGCAAACCACTATTACCGGACTTTTTGTCGCAGGCGAAGCCAATTTCAGCGACCACGGTGCCAACCGGCTGGGCGCTTCGGCTTTGATGCAGGGACTTTCCGATGGATATTTCGTACTGCCCTATACCGTCCAAAACTACTTGGCAGACCAAATCGGCATCGGTCATCTTTCTACAGAAAGCGTTGAATTTGAAACGGCAACTCAGAAAGTAAAAGAACGGATTAATACATTACTTTCCTGCAAAGGTACTCATACCGTTGATTATTTCCATAAAAAATTAGGAACAATAATGTGGAACAAGGTCGGAATGTCGCGCAATAAAGCCGGATTGGAAAGCGCAATAGCCGACATCAGAGCCTTAAAAACGGAATTTTGGAACGACGTGAAAGTAGGCGGCAGTGCCGAAGGCGTGAATCCCGAATTAGAAAAAGCATTGCGATTGGTTGATTATTTAGAACTTGGCGAATTGATAACAACGGATGCGCTACATCGGGAAGAATCGTGCGGAGGTCATTTCCGCGAAGAATCGCAAACCGAAGAAGGTGAAGCCAAACGGCAGGATGATAAGTTTATGTATGTGGCAGCGTATCAGTACAAAGGTGCTGATTATGTGCTTCATAAGGAAATGCTGACTTTTGAAGATATTGAGGTGAAAACGAGGGATTACAGGTAGAGAATATATCACTGCGGTTACTTTGTTTCACCCTCAATGTCAGTTTGGCTTAATCGAAAATTCATGGCATCCTTTAAAAACTCATTAAGAGGAACATCTTTATATAAATTTCTTTGCCATTCTGTATAGTCAAATGGCTCTCGAAGCATTAGTGAAATAAATCTTTCTGCTTTAACCAACCCAAGATGAGTTGCCAGAACTTTCATGCCTTCATTTTTTAATACTGTGTCATTCATTCAAATACCTCCTTACAAAATCTATTGGGTTAATTAAATTGATACCTTGTACCGGTTTGTTCAAAATCTTTCTGTCGGTTGTGATAAAAAAGTTTGCATCTGAATATATTGCACATGCAATATGTGAAGCGTCTTTTTGACGTAATCCGGTCTTTAGTAAAACCTCTGCAATATCTGCTATTTCATCGCACAAGTTGCAATCTACTGTAGAAAGTGTTTTCCATTCAGAAATATTGTGTTTTCTTTCATTAAAAGGATTAAAGTCATTCTCATAGTCTAATACAAACGACCAGACAAGTTGTAACTTGCCGGAATGAATTAAAGATTGAATAAACAATTTTGCCTCTGTTTCCAAAAAAACCAACAAATTGTTTTGATCGTCATACGGTCTGTTAAAACAACAATTATCCAAATATACCATTGACTTGTCCATAAATAACATATCAAATACAATTTGCAAAAGTATAAAAATTAATTGTTATTCAAAGTGTAATTATCTTTTCAAAGTAATTTTGTACGTTCCTCTATAAATTTTGGAAGAAATTTTTATCCGTCTGTGAGCAATTCGAAAATTTCATGTACCTTTGCACATTAATAACCACAAATAATTTATAATTATGAAATTCTTTATTTTAAAACCAATTTGCATAGCGTTATTTTTTATGGTATGTACAAGTAGCGCTTTTGCACAAGGCGGAACAACAGGACCGCTAACATGGAATTATCACGAAGGTACGCTTACTATTAGCGGTGATGGCGAGATGCCGGATTATGACGCTGAAATGGCGCCGTGGTATTTTAGCAGAGAATATCTTACAAATGTAATTGTCGAAAATGGTGTAACATCTATTGGCAACTATGCTTTTTACAATTGTTTGGTTGTCAATTCCGTTTCACTTACAGACGATATTTTATGGATTGGAAATAATGCTTTCGCAGGTTGCAAAGCGCTTGCAGCACTTGACCTCCCATCTGATATTACGGTTATCGAGGAATTTACTTTTGCAGAGAGCGGACTTATTACAATTACCCTCCCAAGTGGTGTTACTGATATTGGAGAACGGGCTTTTGCTCATTGCACTGCTCTTAATTCTATTCTCCTTTCCGACAATCTAACCACAATCGGAACAAGAACTTTTACCAATTGTAAAAACCTCTCTTCCATTGACCTGCCCGACGGATTGATATATATTGGAGCAGGCGCTTTTTCAGAATCAGGACTTATTTCAATAGTAATTCCATCCGGCGTTACACTTATTGAATGGGACACTTTCGGACATTGCACCGAACTTACAACGGTTTCTATTCCGAGTAGTATTATTGAAATTCAAGAGCGTGCTTTTCAACATTGTGCTTCCTTAACTTCTTTTACTAATCTAAATCCTGTACCCGTTGATATATCATCAAATGTGGTTTTCCCCGGTGTGGTAACAAATGATTGCCTCTTGATAGTTCCGACAAGTTCAGTTGCCGACTATCAAGTCGCCGAAATATGGAAAGACTTTAATATTGTTGGCGGTGGAAAATTGGTTTTCCCAAAATCGAATAACAGCGAATACGGTTATGTAACAGGCAATGGATTATACGAAGGAAGAGCAATTGCTACCGTAACAGCCTTTTCTCGTAATGGTTTTTGTTTTGTAAACTGGACAAAAGACGGAACTGTTGTTTCTACACATAATTCTTACACTTTTACCGTAACCGAAGATGTAGAATTGATTGCCAATTTTGAGAAAGGGGTGAAAACAATCATCAGCGGAAAAATAGTTCCTGTTAGTAATCCCTGCCTTGAAGAACCATGCCCACCGGGAATTGTCTATGCAATAGAAACCGATTCAATAAATTATATCATCACGTTAAAAGGATACTGGGTATTGGATTTGCCGATTATCATAGATACTTATTCTTTTGAATGGAATGACCCCATAACGGCGGAAGGAATCATATCGGTTAAACAGGATATGTGGGGAAACGATTATCACGAAATTGAAATATTATCTGTTGTTCTTACCTCTATTGATGAAAACGACAAACGGAACGCTCTTTCACTCTTTCCAAATCCTACCACCGGCAAAATTTACACCGAAACTGAAATCTCCATAAAAGTTTATAACCTTCAAGGCGTTTTATTGCAGGAAACTTTTGGTAATCACGCCGATTTGACGGCTTATCCGCAAGGTATATATCTAATAAAAGTAAATGACAGATGGAGTAAAGTGGTGAAAGAGTAACAGAATAAATTAATAACAAAAATAATACAAACATGAAATCACAACATTTTTTTATTGCTATAACAGCAATAGCCGTTCTTTTAACGGCATGTAAGAAAACCGACGATAATACATCGCCGATAGTGAAAAAAGAGGTTTTTAGCGGATGCGTTCAAAAAGGACCTTTTGTAAACGGCTCTTCTGTAACCGTAATAGAATTAACAGACGATTTAACCCAGACAGGAAAGACCTATTCTACAACCATTAAAGATAATTCCGGAAATTTTGGGTTAAATAACATCGAATTGATTTCGCGCTATGTGGAATTGAAAGCCGATGGTTTTTATTTTAACGAAGTAACCGGACAAACTTCCCTTGCCCAAATGACGCTGTACGCTTTGACAGACATTGAAGATGTCAATTCGGCAAATGTAAACGTGCTGACACACTTGGAAAAGCCAAGGTTAGAATATTTGGTAAAAGAAGAAAAAATGGACTTTGTCGAAGCGAAAAAACAGGCACAACAGGAAGTCTTGGCAATATTTGGTTTCGAGAAGCAAGAAACCAAATTTGAATCTTTAGATTTGACTAAGGATGCAAAATTATTAGCAATTTCTTGTATCCTGCAAGGTCCTTTGTCCACCGGCGATATGATGAAACTGATGGCAGATATTAATACCGACCTGAGACAGGACGGCAAGTTAGATAACATTACTTTGGGAGAGAGATTAAGAAAAAACGCCATCAGTGTTAGCCTTTCCGCTTCTATAATCCGTGATAACTTGACAAAACAATATGCCGAACTGGGCGCTGAAGTAGTTATCCCCGATTTTGAAGGCGCTATTGAAATGTTTATCAAAAGCGGATTGTATCCGTTGGCAGGAAATATAACTTATCCAACATCAGGAGTCATGCCTTACCCTCTTGATAATATTTTATCGGATGATGTTACTGAAGTGCATTTTCAAGATATGAATGGTCATTTTAATAGATATTACATGATAGCCGATGTTCCCGAAGGACTTGGTGTAAGAGTTGTGCTGAAAGGAGGAGTTTGGAATTTTTCAGGAGGTTGGTTTGGAACAGAATATGATAAAGTTAATAAAAAAGAAGAATTTATTACTGGAGGAGGCGTTGAAATATATTTTGGTCAAATTTCTTTTTACGATGGAACATTAGAGGAAGACGGCAATAAATACATCACATTAGAACTATACGAAAACGGAGATATAAAAACTCCTACAAAAACAAAAAAACTGTTGTTTATTCCGGCGGAAGAAGAATAACATAAATGGAACTTTTATGAAAGAAGATATATGGAACCTGCCTAAAGATGATAGTAGTGAGGCTAAAAAAGTGCGGAAAAAATTTATTATTGATTTTTATTCACAGTGGATTGCTATTAATACGACAAAACAGATTTACAACAAATCGTTGAAAGATTTTATAAATGTACGTTTTTTATCATTACAAGAGACAGCAGGACATGCTTCTCATACATATAAGTCAACTATTGCGGTTACATACCTGACAGAAGTATTAGAAAATGCAAAATATGTAACATCTGTTAAACCTAAGCCTGAAAATAAAAACCAACAGCGATTTCAGGAAATAATTGTTATGGAATATACAAAAAAAGTTTTTGGAGACATAAAACTAACTGTTGGAGTTCTGAGAGGCAGCAAACAAAAGATACAATACTGCGTTACAGCAATAGAATAAAAAAAACGACCAAAAACCCGCGAAACCCCGCAATAGTTATCAGCCGTTATTTTTTTTGCAAAGGTACGAATATTTTTAAATAACAGTGATATTTTTAAAATAAATGCTTTAGAAAAATGATTTTTCAATATGAATTTCACATTAAAAATATGGAGACAGAAAGACGCCCAATCCAAAGGGCGATTTGAAAAATATTCCATCGAAAACATCTCGCCCGATTGTTCTTTTTTAGAGATGTTGGATATTTTAAACAATCAGTTAGTTGAAAATGACCAAGATCCGGTTGCTTTTGACCACGATTGCAGGGAAGGAATTTGCGGCGCTTGCGGACTGTTTATCAACGGACGTCCTCATGGTCCAGACGACGGAATAACTACGTGCCAACTACATCTGCGAAGGTTTAAAGACGGCGA
>Ga0209628_10001748_pt1 | contig 14310 bp, 7 predicted proteins | sample TergutCu122P4_FD_187285 | JGI IMG/M metagenome (GOLD analysis project Ga0209628, IMG submission 187285) | Cubitermes ugandensis P4 segment gut microbial communities from Kakamega Forest, Kenya - Cu122 P4 (SPAdes) (version 2) | ecosystem: Host-associated > Arthropoda: Insects > Digestive system >...
GATCAAAAAAGTTCATATAAACATGTGTCCGATTTTGGATGGTTACAGAGTTATGACCACTTGAAACTTACAATAGAAGGAAATGGAACAAAATAATAAACCAGCATAATACATTATACATTTAAAGTATAAATGTAAAGTTAACTTCGTGAAATGACCTTTAATTTGAATTGATCTGTGCTTAAAGCTTGTTTTCGAAAATGCCGCCGCCAGCCGCAATACAGGCTGCTGCTCAGCTGTGAACTGTGCGAGTTGTTTGTTGCAGCCTCCGCAAACGATAAGCCACCAAGTTGAGTACATCATTACCCCCCAGCTGGTTCCGTAAGATGCGGTTCACACGAGGGCGTGTACGGGAATTAAAAATATGCCCATAACTCCATAACCGTTCAAAATCAGACACATTTTATATGAAATTTTTTTATCACAAAGACCTAGGAAATCGCCTCCTGCAGTAATGTCCACAAGTCATGAAACACCCTGTATAGTATGTTACACTTTTATTGTACGTGTATTTATGTTACATTCTGTGCTTATGTTGAAGTTGCTTTTCATACAGTTTTCATAAATTCACACTACTATTTTAAGTGTAACTATCCATTGAAATGAACATACATGTCAAATAATATATTGTACTAAATGTTGCTGTGCTTACTCATTTCTCAACTTACCCAGAAAACTTGGAATAAGTTGACCCCATGTTAGGTTGGGGACTTACTTCATTTCATTGGTCATGAATTATTAAACATTCAAATTTGAAAATACACTTCAAAGACATAATTGAAATTTGTAATGTTTAACATTAGTAATGGATAGATGTATATCTAATTTGAGTAATTATAGAAAATAAAATAAAATTTTGGTTTTCATAATCTGCACACTTCTCTTTCTTTTGCATGAATATTTAGAATGCAAACTTCAAGAGTTAGACTAAAAATGTAAGTATATTATTACTCCTTGTAAATTTCAAATACTCAGAATGCAATTTTTCAGTGTACTGTCTGTCAGTAATGTACTTTATAATTAGTGAACAGATTTAGTAATACTTGTTGCACCTGGTCCATATGTTAATTTTATGTAAATTTTATGTTGTCTTAAATAGAGACAGGTAATGATACTTTGTTGCTATTGTAACTTGGTTGGTAAGAAGTATAAATTACTGACCATTTTTTTTAAATTACACGTACACTGGTATTACATTTTAAATTCTCCTGTGTAGATTAAATTATGGAGCACTAAACTTGTAATTTGGCTTCAATAAAAAAAAATACTTGGGTAATGATAATAATTCCAAGGCATATTTTACTGCTGTATGCTTTATGCCTAGTTCATCAACAGTATGTTCTTATTAACATTTCTGTGTTGACTTTTGGTTTGGTGAACAGTCACAAGTCTTGAGTTGAACTGTTATGTTGGCAAAATACAGTCTAAATTGATTGAGCAATTGACATTGAAGTCACAGTGATGGTAGAACTACTGTTACTTGCAACTTAAGCTCACTTGGCCACAGAAAGAATTTATGTTGTTTGGTTTTGCAAGAATCAGCTGTGGTGAAAAGTGGCAGGTGTGCAGAAATGTCAGTTTGAGGTGTTAATGTAACTGAACTGAATGTTTCATTATAAAACTTCAGACTTTTGTAACTGTTTTCCTCATTGCAGCCATAGAGATATTTATGACAAATAAATATATGAATCCATCTTTGCACTCCATACAGTTTGCTGTAAGTAGAGTAATAGTGCCCAAACCAGAAGAAAAATGTTTAAACCATACAGTATCAGAATATTGTTTGTATATGGCAGCAAGCCATCTTTGCATTTTGCATAAAAGCAAGCTTTCAATTTGTGATTGGCACCTGTACCATGAGATTACATATCGCTCATTTGTGACCACAGTGTCACAACTCAAAATTTGTGATTTTTCAGGAGAAACGTTTAAAGGTTTTGAAGTGCTGTTAAGTGCTCTGAGTGCAACGACGACACAACTGCCCTCCATCGGCATGTTTTGCAAACCTGTTCAGAGTACATCTGCAAATGTTTCTTTCTATACCAATAACTAAAAAATGCCAAATTTTGAGTTGTGACACTCTTGTCAAAAATGAAAGAGATGTACACATGTGGATAAATAGTTTTAACAGCTGGCTTAACTCCAGTTTCTTGTTAATTATCAGTGTCATTAATCCTGTCTCTGTGATTTAAAAAAATTAGAAGACTGGTATTCATGAAAGTTATTTTGCTTGCAGAATGTAAGGTGTCTTATGTACATTACATGTTACATGTCATGTAGATCGAAGAAACTGAAGCTTAATGAAGAAGAATATTGGAGACTTTATGTGTTAGTACTGATATGATTATAAGGAATATACTTGTATATTTTTATATCAATGAATAATGTGCCATTGACTATAATAAGATAAGATTGAATAACAGCTTCTGTTGCACTAAAAAAAAATTGAAGACTAGATGGTCACAAATCCCATTTTATTGATTGTTACTTAAATAGAGTGAGGTTGCTAGTTAAATCATGGAAAATAAATGTATGGCAATTGGGCTATGGTTGTTGAGGCGTTGTAACATGGACGGCTTGTCTGGGAGTTCAGAAGTAATTAATAAGTAATGTTGAAGTTTCTAATATTAAAAAATGTGAACATCTTAAACATAAGCAATTCCAGGCATATGGCCAGATACTTAAAAATTTCTAGCATTGCAAAATCAGTAATGTTCTACAGTGTGACAGTTGATAAGGGTGTGAAGAAAATGTTTGTGCATTACCAGTTACTGGTTATGCTCCAAGCATGTTGTGGTGGCTTGACTGCCATCAATACCAGATTTACCAGTTATAAGACCAAGACACCTGCAAGTGGTACAAGAAACATAAAGTAAACTCCAATTGGAAAGCTGTAGTGTCACATTCCGCCTACTCTGTCTACTGCTGTATTACACAGTGAGTGTACAGATTGATGGGCATATTTGACACATGCATATTTCATACAAACTGTGGCTATATAAGTGTTTGTATATACACATGGGGTTTGAACACAGAGGCTAGTTGACTAAAGAAATTTTAATGAGCAGTAAGTAACCTTTAAATTTAATGGTGATCTTGTAGTATTAATTTTAATATTGACCTCGTACAACAGTTTTAATGATATGATTATGACAAAATAACTGAGTAGGTGTTTTAGCGTTTGGTAAGGTGAAAAAGAATTACATTAAGAATTTATGTATTTGTTGGTGGATGTCTGTTTTGTTTGGTCTGTAAAATGAGAATAGTTGTTTAATTCAACTGTAATGGATTCTGACCATGGTCATGACTGAAATTTTTAGACTACCTCTTTAAAATGGGCCCAACAGAGTAGGTTCTTTCCTTTTCCCACTCCACCTGAAGATGGAGGCAAAGCCAGTGTATAAATTTTTTGAAACTTGGGGTGGCAGACTGTGTCCAAAATTTCAGTTATGTCTAAGTGCTGTGTTAACTTCTGTCCTATATTAACTGTTGAAAGATGAGTCTGTTACACTGACGGAAGTTCATTCTCTATATTGTCTCGATTTATTTCCTAGGACTCTCAGACTGCAATATTTTTGTCAGTTTCTTATGTATGTTTCTCAAGAGATAGGAATCAGTCAAGCTGTCAGAAGTTTCAGATAACTGTGGCCTATTTATTGTTCACCAATAAATTTTTCACAGCCTGTCTAAGAATTTTTTGCAGCAGTTGTTCAGAGAAGGGCTCAAAGATTGTTGTTCTGAACTGTGTTCAGGTAGTCAGAAAGTTAAATTTTAAGTTGCCTTAATTAGGGTTGGTATTATCATTATGCAGTGTATTTAATATTGAACAGGTTGCACAGTTTCCATGAAACCAGCTTAAGTTTAATAACTTCACTTTCATGTTACAACCTTCATGAAGAAATTCTTGTGCTGTACTCACAGTTTGAAGCTCATGTGATTACATGCATAGTGACTACTGTGTTTTATGTGTAAGTCGAAGAAGCAGTAAATTTTTTCTGGGATTACGTACCATTTTGCAGAATTTAGGGATCATTGATGTAATGCTAGATTTGTGAACCAAGAAGGAGTACTTAATGATCAAAACATGAATTGCTTATGTTAAGAAGCGTTCACTAATTTGCAACTTATCACAGTTTGGTTATGTTCAGAGTTGACTGCACATACTATGGCAGTGCTGTTACAGGGGGTACAGCGATCGTAATAATGTGAAGAAATGTTGCAATACTCATGTTTTATTTTTATAACATTAACCATGAAGTGTACTCATATTCTGTGATGAGTCTGTGGAGAGGCAGCCTTAAGAGCAGTGAATAATTGTTGTCCATTTTGACTGTAGGTCATCCATAATAAAGAATTACATATGGGCTCAAAACATAGTTGTAACATATGTTGTGATTACCATCCAAAATACTGATGTTCAGTTTAATTACATTGCTGTTTAGATAAGTAATTTTACTGGATCTCATATACAGTAGAGATGAATATTTTATTCAGCATAATTATGCAAATCTTTTATAGCTTAACCAGAATGAAATATTATTTTACATGGAATTTATGTAATTATAGAAAGTTTATGACTCAGTGGGAACAAATGCAATTTCAGCGACAACAAGAAGAAGTCAGTTAATCCTGTTCTGGGAAATAATCACTGGTAAATGTCCAATTCATTTGCAACAAATAAATGTACTGCACATGCAAAGTGTAGAGTGTTTTAATTGTTACAGAAGGTGGTACATACAAAGGGTTTATCTTTTACTGCTGCAGTTAGCACTGCAAAGCAGGAGGCATCATTGGTCAATATGCAGCAGTGATGTCTGATCTACCTTGAGCATTCCAGTGATAAAAACAATACTCTGAAGTTACCACTGGACTTTAAGTGGTCAATGCAATGTAAAACCATCGTTCATCTTCAGATATAAAGAGAACAAATATCAGTTTCCTGTGCCAAGAAACGTTATGTGTAAAAACATTGTAACTGAATTATTTGTGAATGTATGTAGCATACAGGAGCCAGGAGAATGTAGTCAATATAGTGACTGTGCTACTGGCTGGATGATTCAGGGTTTTATTCCTGGCAGGGACAAGAGATATTTCTCTTATGTGAAACATCCAGGCTGGCTGTGGGGCCCACTTATCCAAGTATTCCATGGGTACTGGAGACTTTGCCACTTGAGGTAGAGCAGCCAGGGGCATGTTGCTAAACCACTCACCTCTGTGTAATGCCAAGATTAAGACTGGGTGGAACTACCCCCTTCACCACACTGTATGCCCCCACAGTATGTCTGGGGGACTTTGTCACATTTCGTCTGTTGTGCTTGTTTCCATAATGGTGAGGTGTTCTTTTGGAAAATTGGTTACAGCCAAACTACATAAGATCTCCACATACTAACTGTTAATTAATTCATTTAAACAGCAATAGTGATTGAGATATAATGAATCTTTGGATGGTAATTAAAGTGTGAATGTTGGTTAATTGTAATGTTTATTAAAAGGTAATATTTTGTTGTGTGTAGCAATTATACTGTTTTTGTAGTTGAATGTGTTGCTGTCATAATGCAATATATATTTGTGTTTGAAGAATAATATGTTAGCTGGCATGAAACTGGAGCATCAGTAATTTAAAACAGTTGTACCAGTATTGTAATTCACAGTTCAGGTTCAGTTGCATTTCCTGTCAACAGGAATTTCCTCTAATTCCACCAGACCCCCAGTCCCTGTGGATGACACTGTACTGTAGTAAAGGGTTGAGCTGTGACATGTGTTATTAAATAACACAACTATTATTTTGGACATTCTATATCGTTTTGGGTTTTTCTCAATACAGTGATATATAAACAGATCAGTTTCCAAAACATTGACTTTTTTCAAGTTACCAACTTAATACAAACTTCCTTTATTCTATAATAATATGTTTGTTACATTATAATCCTCAACATTTTTCGAGCAGTACCTTGCTCATCTTCAGGAGGACAAATTGTATTGTTACAGCCTCTGGTATCGTCATTCTCTGTAAACGGCTGTACAGTATGCCGGTTGAGAGCGGACTGCAGTCTGCTCTCAACCGGCATACTGTACGGCCGTTTACAGACAGTGACGATACCAGAGGCTGTAACAATACAATTTGTCCTCCTGAAGATGAGCAAGGTACTGCTCAAAACATGTTGAGGATTATAATGTAACATGTATATTATTATAGAATAAAGGAAGTGTGCATTAAGTTGGTAACTTGAAAAAAATCTATACTATGATGCACGGTCAGAAAAACACCAAAATTCCAAAACATTGTATATAGAAAAACCCAAGATGATGGACACTGTCCAAAACAATTGTCATATTTACTTTGACACACTATCATCATAGAAATTTAGACAGTATAGTACCCTATTAATTTGAGGGTCTTGTACTAATTCTCTTAGCAAGCTAAGTGCATCACCTTCAACTGCCAAGATACCATGACAGTTTGTAACAGTACACCTAGCAGCAGCAGCAGTTGTTCACACTGGTTGGAGATTAGGTGATGGCTTCTTGCTTTAGGTGCTTTATGTCTGAGGAAAGAGGCCACCAGAATCCATCACACAAGAGTCTTGGTGTGCCCCACAGCAGCTGTGGAAAGCAGAAAAATCCCCTGCCACTGCTAGGAGTTCAACCCTAGCCTAGTCACTGGTCAGACAAGCTACCAAGCTGTAGTCTTTGAACATACTAATAGTGTTCTAATTATTGTTAGAAGCTGGTTCATTAATAGCATACTAAAGACATCATTTTCAACTGTTGTAGATTTCTCACAGCTTACAACAGTAGGTTGCATAAAAAACAGAATGTCGTGACTGCACGCAAATTATAGCTGCTATCCTCTGGGATGTGACACAGCATGTAATATGGCAGATCACATACCATAAGACAATAACTATTATTGTTAGTGCTGTGGTAATGTCAGACTTCACATTGGTAGGCATGTTATCATTTAAGATAAGGCTTGCACTTGTGCGGAACTGCACTTCCCAAACCATTCCAGGTATGTTTTTAGTTTGTCAATTACAAACTTGTAATATGTTGCGTCACTGTCCATTTATAATGATAGTATGTAGGCAGGAGTAGAAATTTAATCATCGCTGTGTTAGATTACTGATGCCCCAGGGCCTTGACATTGTGAGTAATGTTCTTCAGTGCATGCTGACATAACCTCACCTTTCCTACAACAGAACCACTACAGTCAAAGGTACAACTGTGTAACAGGTGTATGCTTTTAACATTCTATATAAAAACTTTGTATTAAGTTTCTGGCCATAAATGTGGGATTTTTTTTTTTAGTGTGTGAATTAGGAGTTTTGATGGTATGATCACGTGAGCGTCAGTTTTATGTACGCCACCAAACACGCTTCGTGCTATTGTCCCAAAGCAATAAATGTCACCAAGCGGTTAGCGCTCCTGCTTTATATTCGGGAGGTCCGAAAACTGGCTGTTCTTTTTTATTCTTATTTTTCATGTGGTTTCCCGCAGTCGAGGAAAATGCTGCGATAGTAGCTGAAATTGAGTTACGACTGCTCTTTATTCTTTCAACATCCTCCGCAGTTCATCGTTCTCTTAATCTGCCTAACACTGGACACTATACGGTCTGAGCTACTGAAGGCGTCGTTAAATAAACAGAAAAACCAACCTTATACTAAAGTTATCAAATCCTCATTCTGCCGGTACAACCTGACAGCACACACACGTCCCATTCAGCCTCTGTCGGGCACAATATAATGCTGCAGTTTATCGAAGACCTACCTTGACTGTTTAAACAAGATTACAAATCGCGTAGGCCTACCCCGTGACGTACGGTAGTACGCAGATTTTAGCAAGGCGTTCTCTATCTTAAAAATATCACACTGTTTCACGGTGCACGCGAAATTGTAATTTCATTTAGGCCCATAAGAAAAGTACTGTCTCTCTGCCAGCGATTTTCGTGAATCCCACTAACGCAGAAGAGCGTTGTGTGAAGTTAGACCGCATATCACCAAAGTCGGGCGGTACATGTGGAAAATTCGGATTGAAATTTATTTAGGCCTTCGAGTGAGGTATGATTTTCACTGCTGATATTTGCGAAACTAGTTAGTTATTTTTTTTTTTTGACATCTTCTGTGGCAGAATTTTATTAAAAATGGACGAAAAATGTGGGCAGAATGTCATTTTTCCGATTCATTGAAATATGGCTTTCACTGTATCGATTTTTACGAAACTTGCAATGGTACTCTTAAGTTGAATTTCATCCAATTCGGTAAAAAATGTGGGAAGTGTAAGTAGCACTAAATTTACAACCGTCAGTAACTTGTGACTTAGGGACACAATTTTTTTTTTCCACGCAGCTAATTCTTGCTGGACAACTTTTCGTAAAAAAAAAAACACCTATACCAAAATTCATGAAAATCTGACTGCTGTAGTGGCTGATACTACTCGTAGGTCACAGGTAGACGGACGGATGTGGTGTCCACATAAGCGCTCTCTTTAACTTTGTAAGGAACGCCAGAGAAATGTTGTGTGTAACAATATAATGGATTTGCTGAGCGTTTGAAGTGTAGCCTAAACACTCTGTACTCTGTAGTTTCCACCGCTGATAGCCGTATAACTCGGTACGTTACACGTCGCATCACTTAATATTTACCCATAAGGCTATAGGTTATGTTTAATTCCAGCGCCACTAAATTGCATCCATTTCAGTTCTCATTCGTGCTGACAGGTGTAATGTTCGTGAAGTTTGTTATCGAATATATATATACGTGTTGTTAGCCACATAACAGCAATGTAATGTCATTGACTTAGGAATCTTTTGATTATTATTACTGGAGATATTTAGTCATTTCTGAATACGTCGATAAGTTTGTCTTTGAGTATCGGATCGTGTTCGACTCGTCTCTGACGTGCTAACAGGTTTCGTTGCGTCCATTATGGAAGATGGCAGAACATCTGAATGTGAATGATATGGTTACAGGGGTGAGGTAGGTTAGCAGGGTTGTGTTGGGTTTCGTAATGTAGTTGTGTGTTACAGGTGCGCTGTCAAGGGTCTATCGTTAGATCTGGTAAATGAGAAGACGCTTCGTACAGTCGCATGCTGGTGGGTTGTGTTTAACTGTCGTGCACCTGCATCGTATGGCGTAGTCTCTGAGCCTGATTATGTCGTTACATAGTGCAGTGATGGAAAGTTTTGTACCATGTACTGGCGTGGTTTCAGTTTCACTTAATGACAAAAGTTTTGTAGTAATTTTACACACGAACCACGGACTTAAGCGTTATTGCTCTGTGGGCCTTGAACGCCCCTGGTCCGAACGTTAGGGGCCCTGTTTGGTCTTCAGGCGTCTTAAATTTTACTGTAATTTTTGTTCAGTTTTCGTTATTTCGTATCCCGATTTTTAATATCAGTTATATCTAATAATGCTAATTAAACATTTTTATTGCCAAATTTTTTTAAATCAACTTATTTACAGCGGATGTATGTGTGCTTTTTCTGTGTGTAGGGTTGGTGTTGTGTGGGTCGAGCACATACGAGGGTGCGAGGTAGGTAATATAGTGGATGTGGGGCAGGCAAAGTTTAAGCCTGCAGAAACGTGCCACCTTTCCGTCACTGGAAACTGGGGTTATCGATAGGGCATTTATTCCATTTTAATGGTTCAGATTGATAATTATATTATAATATTAGTGTCGGCTAATTAATTTATGCATTTTGATGCACGTAAACCGCACTGTGCCAGTTAGCTATAGTGATTAAACTGGATCATGATTAAGAATTGTTTGCAGTGAAATTGTGAAGAAAATACGAAAGTGCATGATCGGAGATCGTGGCACTTGTTGGCGAATTACAAGTGTGTGTGACAGCTGTGATACGGAGTTGCGTGCTGTGTGTGTGATGTGCCATAGTGATTTGTAAAACAAGTGGGGCTGTCTCCCCACCAGCAGTGCATCTAGCATCTACAATGGACTTGTCGTACTGCAACCAAGTTGCATCATACGGCGCATGCGTACGCAGGTGGACAGTGCCGAACCACCGCTTGAAGCGAAGCACACTACACTGACATTTTAGCATACGTCAAACTATTCTGAAGGTTAGATGGCAATAATGCCGACGCTGATATTCATAGTGAGTTGGTCTCTGATGACGTGGGGCTCAGTCGTTAATCATACAATTTCGTGCATTTTGTGGCACCCGTAAGTTCATTACCGTATTCACGAGAACCCACTACTGAAATATGTTCTGAGCCAAATGAATCCACTCGGCACCCGCCCATTTAAAATCTGATTTGATACCCTTCCATCTCTTGTTAGATCGTGAATGTGATGTTTCGTGTGGGTTTTCCGACCAAAACTTCATATGCGTTCTTCTTCCTAGTTGTTGCGTGCACCTCCTGTTTCATCCTTCACTTGCACATTCTCATAATACTGTGCGAGTACAAATAATGCAGTTTTTCCTCAGTCTCCTTTTTGACTCAAGGATTCTCCGCAGCACCCTCTTTTCTCACCGTGATGAGTCAAACCAAATTTAACGTCCGTAGAAAGGAGGCAAAATTATGGGCTGTACGTTTCAGTTGTGACGTTTGTTGATACAAGGCAGGAAGACGAAACATCCCCAACTGAATGGTAGCAGGCATTCCCCGGAGACATTCTGTTCTTCATTTCTTCGCTAATGCAATTGTGATTTGTTGATGTCGTTCCAAAATGTTTGAACTTTGCCACATTTTTTAAAATCTTTATGATCTGTCTCTGTACAAAGGACATGTTTCATATTTTCGTGACGAACTGTGTCATGGATGGACTTCTGCATACTTTCCTTTGCATTAACTTTGATAAACTAACAAAGTATATGGCTAAATAAAAATAATTACTCTCTTATAGGAAATGTGTAACTTCCACAACCTTTGAAACATTAAATGTACTTGAATTACTTATCAGTGTGGGGATAAAGAAATGGAAAATTTTATTTCCTATTAGTAGTGCCACTGCATAAAAAATACAGCCTATAGTATATTTTGAATGCTAGATGGACTGCACTTAAGTGGAACATTTGACTGGTGTTGTGGAGTGCTTACTTATCGCGAGAGACGTTGGAACAAGGAAGGAAATTGTTGGACGCCTGTCTGCTGATTGCGGTGGCATCGGGGAAGAATAAGAAGGTAAGCGTGTATTTAGTGACAGCCTTAAGAATTGTTACAGACAAAAAGTATTTCCCATATGTGTGTGTTCAGAATTCGCTGTTCAGGGCTGCGATTTTAGAAATGCACACCGATACGTTTTCGTGTGGCAGATGATGCAGAAGTTGAAAAAGTCTTTGGATTTGAAGAGCAGTTTTAAGGTGTTTGTATGAAGTTCTGTGCCGCGCGATGTTACTATGTTTGACCGCACGGACAAATCCCTGTTCTTCACTGCATGGATTGTCAAGTTTACGCGGGTTATTTGCATTAACAATTGTCTAGACAGTTCACCGTGAGCCATATTGGTTTATAAGTAACACCAATACACGAAGATGGAAACTTTGCCACAGATCTTACAATTAACCAGTTTTCGTATGTATAATGGCCACCGGTTGTATGAGTTGAGACAATTTTATATTGTTCATTCCATGCGTTATATTTCAGTTTCCACAATTTCAACAAACGAATGCACACAACTGTCATTTAATTCACAATAATAGTTTGTAAACATTAAACTCCTACATGTTTCGAATCTTACTGGTCCATCATCAAGGAGTACATTAATTGGTGTTCTATAAAACAACAACAATTAATGTGCATTTAATTTCATGTTTTCACCTTGCATTTTTAAAGTCAGTCACTTTTATTTGCCGACTAATGCACTTAATTGTATAAAACTCAGAAGGTTAAAATCTACACGTATCAATGTTTTAAAAGACAATTAAAAACTCCCGACATGTTTCGGATCCTTCGGGATCCATCTTCAGGGAGTATTAAACGTGCTTCACTGAAATTACTTGTGATGTTTTGTGTGCGTAGTCGGTGTTTGGCAGCGTGAAATTTGGACCTGTGGTGTGAGAGTCGCACCAGACACACACACCACAGGTCGGAGTTTTTAATTGTCTTTTAAAATATTGATACATGTAAATTTTAACCTTCTGAGTTTTATACAATTAAGTGCATTAGTCGGCAAATAAAAGTAATTAATGTGCATTTGTTGGTTGAAATTCTTACATCAATTAATGTTGTTTGTGTAAATTGTGGGAGTTGAGACAAATTTGAAGTTTTATTTTCTCCTGTCTTAAGGCCAAGTACTGACATGCTCCTGTGATTTAACTGTATAATATAGTTTGAAGGTGTTAACTAGGTAGGCCTATATCAGTTTTAATAAGAACTGGACAACTAACTACTTTTTATTTGTAAAAGAAAAAAATACCGTGGATTTTTTCATCTCCACCTGTTCCTAATACTAACAGGGTGATGTAGCCGAACTCAAAGGTTACGCACTTAACTTCGCAGGTTTTAATGGGAGTGTAAGGATTAAATTAGGGTACTTCATTAATTGTAGATCAATATAGCCACTCGCTAGGGGCTGGAGGGTCCGGCGTTCGAAATCCGTTGGGGGCGAAGTTTTCCAAACCCGACAGGTAAAGCGGCCGGGGCGGGGCGTTGGCCACCCACCCCATCTAGCGTCGAGGTTAAAGAAACTGTAGAGTTGTACTTCTACTGCCTCCCCTCCACCACCATACCTTCACGGCAGGTTATAGTTTCTGGATGGAGTTTAGTTGTCAGCTTTACGCTCCGGCAACTTTATCTCCTGGTGAAAGAACGCCGGGTGTCCACTGTATAGGGTGCTAGGATAGTTCCTTACGTTTTTGACAACCCTGATTCGGAACGTGTCATGGCTCATGCCGTTGGGCACCGCTTCGGCCTGGGTTCGAGCCCAGACTACTCCATTTGGGGTGTTCTGTTGAACATTCATATCCTTCCATCAATGATCGTTATCAGCGTTCTACGGTCTTAAGAAGTTGGCAGCGTCTTTAAATAATTCTCTTCAAAAATGACTGCAGTTCCTGCGTTGTCCAGCCCGTAGCTTAGCCATTATACCGACCGAGCTATCCCGGCTCCCTCCGTTGACAGCCGTCTAGAAAATTAGGCTCTTAGTCACATCCTTCTGTTAGTGTTGCCAACTAACGAAGTTGGATATTTCAGTATCATCCGGTTCATCACTAGACACTATTTCTAGTGCTTAAGCAGTTTCGTATAATGTACGCAAAAGTCGATTAAATATTATGAAATGGACCTTTTAAAAAATTAATGTATTTCTGTCGTGCAACATCCAAATATGTAATTTATCTTTCATTGTAGCCTAGAAACCAAACTCCATTATTATCTTAATCTTATCTTACATAAAAGAAAAGAGAATTGGTTACGAAACTAGACTGTTTCTGTGGCCTTCATCCTGTTGTACTGTGGCAAATTAGTAATTATTTACTGCCGTCAAACATAACAAATTTATTAATCCAGTACTGCATGCTACATGTTTGGTCGTCCTTGATTATTTTCAGGTATTAAAGTGCATTATAGGTGGGCCGTTACCGGTGGCCGCTCGCTTGCTGGGAATTGCGGGTTCGAATCCCACCGAAGGCATGGATGTCTGTCTCTTGTGAATGTTATGTCTTGTCAGGTAGAGGTCTCTGCGACCTGTCGATCACTTTTCCAGAGGAGCCCTCCTAAGTGTGGCGTGACTGAATGTGATCATGAAGCCTCGATAATGAGGAGACTCTGGCCCATTGGCAGCTGTCGGGCCATGGGAAAAAAAAATCGCGACGTTATTCGAGGATGACCGAAACATGTAGCAAGCAAACCACGCAAGTAAGGCCTCAACGTACACAACCAGCAGAGCTGAAAACAAAAAGCGCTCTCAAAAACCGAAACCTACACCTTAACATCTCTCCAGCCGTACGAACGCACCAACACAGAAGATCCAAGCAGAAACTCCGTCACTTCCCCCCGTATTTCTTGCCCACTTCTAATTCTAGCCCAGTTATGTTCATAAATGCAATAGCCAGACACTCGAAAAGAAAACCTGTTAACAACGAGATCTCGTTGATCACTATGAATACGTCTACCTTTAAGTAAGCCTCATCTCATGTATATTGTTTTCTCCTTGTTATTTGTTATTTATAAATTAGCAATGGCAAACTACCCCCAAGAACTTGCCCAGGATGCAGCGTAACAGAGCCATACCAGTCGCCTGACTGAGCTCTGTTCTGTGCCCAAACCGGCCCAAGGGCGGAATACCTATAATAATAATAATAATAATAATAATAATAATAATAATAATAATAATAATAATAAATTAGCTTAT
>Ga0209628_10001749_pt1 | contig 14308 bp, 15 predicted proteins | sample TergutCu122P4_FD_187285 | JGI IMG/M metagenome (GOLD analysis project Ga0209628, IMG submission 187285) | Cubitermes ugandensis P4 segment gut microbial communities from Kakamega Forest, Kenya - Cu122 P4 (SPAdes) (version 2) | ecosystem: Host-associated > Arthropoda: Insects > Digestive system...
ATTCGACTGTGCCTTTTGGTGATGATGACTGTGGTAATGTACAAGTGAAAACTTGGGGAACAATTCCCGTTTTCAATTTTCAAGTGAAAAACCACATAGATTTAGCTAACGAACTCGATATAATTGACCTGGAACGAGCCAGTAAAGTTAGTGGGGCCCGCTTCTTTTTTTTGAAAAGACAGTTAGCCTTACTGGATTTAGCTTTGATGAGCTTTGCAATGCATGAACTTAGTGCAAAGGGTTATGCCGCTATTATGCCTCCTCTTATGCTGAACAAAGCTGCATATGAAGGTGTAACAGCACTTGCAGATTTTGCTGATGTTTTATACAAAATCGACGGCGAGGATCTCTATATGATAGCTACGAGTGAGCATCCAATGGCTGCTATGTATATGAATGAGGTTATAAAGGAGCAAGATTTGCCGCTTAAATTTGCTGGTTTAAGTCCATGTTTTCGTAAAGAGGCTGGTGTACATGGTAAGGACACTCGGGGTATTTTTCGTACTCATCAGTTTAACAAGATTGAACAATTTGTTTTTTGTAAACCTGAGGATTCTGTTAAATTACATGAAGAGTTGTTGATTAATTCTGAAGAGTTGTTGCAGAAGCTTGAGTTGCCTTATCGTGTTGTCAATGTTTGTACTGGGGACATTGGTGCTGTTGCAGCTAAAAAGTATGACATTGAAGTTTGGATGCCTGCTCAGAATGGTTACCGTGAGGTTGTTAGTTGTAGTAACTGTACTGATTACCAAGCAAGGCGTTTAGGTATTCGTTATCGTGAAAAAGAGGGCGCGCCGCCAAAAGGTTTTTTGCATACACTTAATTCTACAGCTATTGCTACTGGAAGAACGATTGTTGCCTTGCTTGAGAACAATCAAAATGAAGATGGTTCAATAAATGTGCCTAAAGTGCTTAGAAAATATGTGGGTGATTTTGAAAAAATTGGTAAGAATCTCTAAACCCTTTTATATTGCTTTGAGAATGTTCTGGGAGTTCGGATGATTACTTTGGCTCCAAAAACTTCGAAAGCAAAACATATACGCGATAAATGGCGAAGTAAAGTATGGTATAATGTAGTGGCACCGTCATTTTTTGGTAATGTAGATCTAGGTACTGTTCCAGCAGAAACAACAGAACAATTAATTGGTCGAGTTGTTGAAGCGACTTTGTATGATATTACAGGTGACTTTTCTCATCACTATTTGAAAATGTTCTTCCAAATAAGTGCTATGGATGGTAAAACAGCTAAAACCTTATTCAAGGGTCATGAATATTCTCGTGATTACCTGCGTAGCTTAGTTAGACGAAGAACAACGAAAGTAGACGGTCTATTTAATTTAACAACTAGAGATGGTTTCAAATTGAGAATAGCTGTTTCAGTTTTAACTCTCTCGCGTATAAAGACTTCGCAAGAAAAAATTATACGTAATATCATGATAAAAATTATCAAAGAAAAAGCAACTGCCCTTACAATGGATCAATTTGTCCAAGAAATGGTTCTAGGTAAAATTGCTTCAGATATTTATAATGAATCAAAGCAGATTGCGCCGTTGCGTCATGTTGGTATACGTAAATCAAAACTTATCAATGCCCCAGCAAACGTTTCAGAGATTGTATTAGCTGCTGGTACGCCTCTTGTTGAAGAGGTTGAATTAGAAGAAGAAATTGAAGGTGTTGACGAAGTTGAGCAAATTTCAGAAGCTATCGATACAGTTGAACAAATTGCTGACGATGACGAAGATGAAGTAGTGGAAGAATAAACTGTTTCTTTTTTGTTTTTTCTTTTTTTATTTTAAATAGTCTTAAAAGATACTGCGCTAAGCATATTATTTTAGAAGGGTCATTTTATGGTTAGTCGTGTTGGTGTTCATGAAAAGGGGTCAATTAATGTTAATGATGTAGTTGAAAGTATTAAACGACAGGAGGGGTTTAGTAGTGTGGGTGCTCTTGGTCTGTTTATTGGTGTGGTGAGAGGTGTGTCTTTTGAGGGTGGGGCTAAAGTGGAAAAACTTACTTTGGAGGCATATGAGGAGAAAGCTGTTGAGGTTTTAGGTAATATTTGTGATGATTTATCTCACAGATCAGGAATTGTTGATGTGCAGATTCATCATTTGCTTGGTGATTTTAATGTAGGCGATGATTTAGTGTATGTTGTCGTTGCAGGTTCTCATCGTGAACAGGTGTTTTCTGTGTTACACGAGGCTGTTGAGCGGTATAAATGTGAAGTGCCAATTTTTAAAAAAGAGTATGTTGTAGGTGAGTTGGGTAGTTCTGAGTATTGGGTTTCAGAGAAGGGTCATTATTAGTTTATAGATGTGCATAATATGATTACAGCTCTAGCAGGTGGTGTGGGTGCAGCACGGTTTTTGACAGGTTTAATTCAACTTGTTAAGCAGGAGGATTTGACGATTGTTGTGAATACTGGTGATGATGTTGAGTTTTTTGGTTTGCATGTTTCTCCTGATATTGATATTGTGACTTATACCCTTGCTGGTATTGTTAATAATGTGCAGGGTTGGGGTGTTGAGGGTGATACTTTTGAATGTTTGAGTATGCTTAAACGGTTTGATGAGATTGATTGGTTTAATCTTGGTGATAAAGATTTTGCTGCAAGTATTTTACGTTCGAAAATGTTGAAGAATGGGGCTTCTTTATCTCAGGTGTCTGCTAAAATAAGTCATGCTTTAGGGCTTAGGTTAAAGATTTTGCCTATGACAGATGATAAGTTTTCTACTTATGTGCAGACACCTGAGGGGACTATTCATTTTGAGGAGTATTTGGTTAAGCGGGCAGCGCGGGATGTAGTGTTAGGTGTTGAGTTTATTGGTATGGGGACGGCTATGCCTGCTACTGGTGTTGTTGAGTCGATATTGGATTCTGAGCGTGTGATTATCTGTCCTAGTAATCCCGTTGTGAGTATAGGCGCGATTCTTTCTGTTTCGGGTATACGGGAATCTTTGCGGAAGACTAATGCTGTAAAGGTTGCTGTTAGTCCGATTATTGGTGGTACTCCTGTTAAGGGTCCTGCTGATAAACTTCTTCGTGGTTTGGGTCTTGAGGTTTCAGCTTTTGGTGTTGCGCAGTTGTATGCTGATTTTTTGGATGTTTTTGTAATTGATTCTGTGGATGTGGCTGAGAAGTGTCGTATTGAGCAGTTAGGTGTTAAAGTGGTGGTTGTTGATACGTTGATGAGGGATTTAGCATCTAAAACTGCGTTAGCTAAAGTGGTTCTTGATGTATAATTTTGTTAATTTGGGAATAATGATTATATTTTAATTACGTGTGTTGTATTATAAATTTGGGAGATGTTTGTTGTGGAAAAGAGAAGTTATGACTGGTTTGAGCGTAGGCGGAGAACAAAGGGGTTAGAGCTTGCGCATGAGCAAATTGTTAAGGCTCTTGATACTGTAACTTGGTTGTATAAGACAGCTAAGAGTTTTTCGGAAAAAAATGTTAATGATACTAGGCGGTATATTGCGAATTTGTATGCAGCTGAGGAGGAGGTAGATAAATTGCGTGCTGATACTTTTCTCGAGTTGTCTAAAGGGGCTGCTCTATTTTCAGATTACCGAGAGGATTTGTTGCATGTTGTGAAGCGTCTTGATACTTTAGCTGATTATACCAAAGATGCTGCACGATGTTTTGATATGCTTCTGTCAGCTGATATTCCCCATGAGTTGTGTCAGAAGACTGTTTACATGACTGGCAAGCTTGTTGATACTGCTCAAATGCTTAAAAGCAGCATAGAAAAAATTTCTTCAAATCCTGCTGAGGCTATTAAAGATGCCAAGTTAGTAGGTGAAATTGAGTCTGATATTGATGCTGAGTATTTGCGGACTAAGAGTTTATTTGTAAAATATGGTGCTAACATAAATTGTGGTGCTATGGTTATTTTTGATGATTTGATAGAATTCATAGAGCAAGCTGCAGATATGTGTGCAGATACTGCTGACTATATTTTAGTTCTTTCAAGTAGGGAGTAACCTACTTTTTTTGTTTGTTGATGCTTTCGTATACAAATTGTTTATCTGACTTTTAATGAGTATTACATATTTCAATTTTTGATGTAAATTTTAATATTTAACATAATTTGAATATTTTAAAGTTATATTTTAATTATTAAACAAAAATATTATTAAATACAATAAGTAGTGTTGAAAACATGTTTTGACATTTTAATAATAAACAAAAATTTTTCTGCTGACGGGACGTTTTTGTTAACTCTTTAGCCTAAAGAGTTTTAAGAAAAGTATCAATAATCTCTATGTGAACTATTTTGCCAACACCTACCGCAATGTTCTGCACTCAAAAAAACGGAAAAAAAGTAGAATGCCATTTATGCGCCAGACGCTGCCTAATTAACGAAGGCTCTTCTGGTTTTTGCTTGGTTCGTAAAAATCAAGATGGTACACTATACCCTTTAAATTATGGAAAAACCGTTGCTTTTGGAGTTGACCCTATTGAAAAAAAACCGTTACTACACTTTAATCCTGGAGCATCCGTAGCATCAATTGCAGCTGCAGGCTGCAATTTTCGTTGCCAATTCTGTGACAATTGGATGATAAGCCAAGATAAAAACGTCATAGAAACCCCAATGCCTCCTGAAGAAATCATTAGACATGCAAAAGAGACAAATTGTCAAGGAATAAGCTACACATACACTGAACCTACAATTTTTATAGAATACGTGTATGATACTGCTAAACTTGCCCATGAAACAGGCCTTTTCAACACGCTTGTAACAAACGGATATATGACCCATGAAACAGCAAAAACAATTTCACCCTATATAGACGCTATAACCGTAGACTTTAAAGCCGCAGGTGACCCCCATTTTTATAAAACTATCTCTGCAGTACCCAATGTGAAACCAATTTTTGAAACCTTAAAAACGTTCAAACTCGCAGGGACTCACATAGAAATAACCAATCTTGTTATACCAAAAATAGGCAACTCACTACAACAAATACAAACCTTAGCAAAATGGGTCAATAACTATTTAGGACCAAACACACCCTTTCACCTACTACGTTTCCGTCCCGACTACAAAATGACTACACTACCCGTTACACCTATAGAAGACATGGAACATGCATATCTTATAGCAAAAGGTGAAGGGTTACTGTTTACTTATCTTGGAAACATGTCTGGACATGTAGCAGAAAATACTTGCTGCCCTGCATGTCGAGAAACTGTAATACGACGCGACGGGTTTGAAATTATCCAATGGAACCTAACTAGCGATATGCACTGTAACTTCTGTGGAAACTCCATACCCATTAAAGGCAAATATTACCCTTAACTTTGTACATCCATAAAATATTCTCGTCTCAAAATGACAAATAAACATCTACTGCGGTACGATAAACTACATAGATAGCCTGTACAAAGTACCATGACTTTAATCTAAAATTCAAATAAACTATAACGTTTTACAAAACTCTTAAATTATACAAATACCAACTCAATCAAGGTTTCTTCCATGTCATCAAACAATAGTGAACTTAAAATCGTGGGGTATGACGATAAAGAACAAGCTTTTCTTGTAAAATCTGTAGCGAAACAAATAGTTAAAGTAAGCGATACTTTCGCTGAAATGTTTTCACTTTGGGTAGGAAGAGTTCTAATTACGGCTCAAAATGAAAAATGGGCGCAAATTGCTGGGAACGTAACCACTGGTTTTGCTACAAGTGTAATAGCTGCTTCAGCAGAGGCATCCATTGAATGCGCTGTGCCAGCCGATCAAACACCCGACAAACGGCCTGGAGTGTTAATTCATATCTATAATAGAGATCGTTTTGAATTAAAAGGTCAACTTTTAGGTCGTATCGGTCAATGTGTTATGACTTGTCCCTCAACTGCAGCGTTTAATGGTTTACTTGGTAAACGGACTCTCAATATTGGTAGTAGTCTCCGATATTTTGGTGATGGTTTTCAAAAGAAAACTGTGATTGGTGGTCGTAAATGTTGGAAGATCCCTGTTATGGAAGGGAATTTTATAGTTGAAGACGGTTTTGGTGCTATGGAAGCTGTTGCTGGTGGTAACTATATGATTTTTGCTAAAACTCAGCCTGAAGCTTTGGCGGCTTCTGAGGCGGCTGTGGATGCTATACGTGAGCAGGTTCCTGATGTTATCATGCCTTTTCCGGGTGGTGTTTGTCGTTCTGGAAGCAAGGCTGGTTCTATGAAGTATAAGTTGAAGGCTTCGACGAATCAAGCGTATTGTCCAACTTTGCGGACGATTGTTCCTGATACTGTTGTACCAGAGGATGCAAATAGTGTTTTTGAGATTGTTCTTAATGGTTTGACCTTAGATGCGGTTAATAAGGCGATGAAAGTTGGTGTTGCTGCCTCTATTAATTCTCCTGGTGTTGTTAAAATTTCAGCAGGTAACTATGGTGGTAAATTAGGTCCATTCAAATCTTTCTTAAGAGATGCCATAGGTGCTCCTGCTCCTGAAGAAACACCGGATTCAGTTAAAAAACCCAAAGCTTAGCACTATTTTTTTTATGTAGGACAAATTTTTTCTTTTTTATTTGGCAGGTTTGTAAATGATACTTTATGGTTACTGTTGTATGCTTAGTTTATGGTGTTTGTTTGTAGTAACTTTTATCTTGTTCTTGAGCTAGCTTAAAGTTTAATCCTAATTTGAATGTGAATTATTGTGAGTGTTGCAAAGAAAGATAGTTTGGAACTGTATAGGACAAGAAAGGCGATTAACAGTTTGGCTACTAAAGTGGGTAATCATACTGAGTTGATTACTATTTATGTGCCTCCTGGTAAACAGATTAGTGATGCTCTTGGTCTTTTACGTGAGGAGTATGGTACAGCTTCTAATATTAAGTCAAATGTTACACGTAAGAATGTTTTAGATGCTATTGTTAAAGCGCAGCAGAAACTTAAATTGTTTAAAGATCCTGGCGAGAAGGGGTTGGTTATTTTTTGTGGCGCACTTCCTCAGGATGGTGCTGGACCGGGTACTGAACGTATGGAGTCTTGGGTTATTATTCCCCCTGACCCCATTCGTATTTTTTTCTATAGATGTGATTCACGTTTTCATACTGAGCATTTGCAGGAAATGTTGCGGGAAAAAGAAACTTATGGTATAATATTACTTGATGCCACCGGTGCTACAGTAGCAACTTTGACTGGTAAGCATCTAAATATTGTGCGTGAAATGACCTCTGGTGTTGCGGGAAAGACACGTGCTGGAGGGCAGTCTGCTAGGCGCTATGAGCGTTTGCGAGAAATGCAATTAAATGAGTATTTTACTCGTGTTGGAGGACACGCTGACGAAATCTTGTTACCTATAGATAACCTTAAAGGCATAATTTTAGGCGGGCCTGGTCCTACAAAATATGATTTTCAAAAAGGAGATTATCTTAATTATCAGCTCAAAAACAAAATTTTAGATGTTATAGATACTGCTTATGTTGAAGAGCAAGGCGTTAAAGAGGTTGTAGAGAAAACGCCTGCTATCATGAAAAAAGTTCGTTATGTTGAAGAAAAACAAATAATGCAAAAATTTTTATATGAAGTTGGACACGACACTGGATTAATCACTTACGGTGAAGCTGAAGTACGTGCAGTATTACAGTCTGGTCAAATGAGAATGCTTCTGATATCTGAAGGCCTTGATATGCAACGTGTAACTATTAATTGCGGCGCATGTAACTATAAAGAACAAACATCTGTTAAAACTTTGGATATACAAACATTTGAGCAAAGCCTAGCAGGTAAACAGTGTCCTAACTGTTCTGCGCCGTCTCTATCTGTAATTGAAAAAATTGATTTAATAGATGATTTAGCCCAACTTGCGGAGTACTCAAACGCGGATATAGAAGTTATCTCAACAGAAACAGAAGAAGGCCAAATGTTGAAGAATGCCTTTGGCGGTTTAGCTGCTATACTACGATTCAAAATGCAGTAAAACATTATTTTTGTTTTTCCCTTAAAACTTGTTCCAACTTTTCTCTTTTAACTTCAACGGATAACTGTTTTTGACGAGAAGTAACCCCCGAAACTAGTGTAACATTTGCACGAAAAATTTTTGCCAGCTCTTTTATAATTTCTTTATTTACTTTCCCCTTGTCTGGCTCCTCTGTAGCATAAACTAGAATACTCCCATTATTCTTATCATATTCTATGGCAAACTTTGGACTGTTAGGTTTAACAAAAATGGTGATTAAGACGCTGTCAACTGTTTCTTTAATACTCACACAGGTGTACTCTCAGAGGTTTCTTTAGAAGTATTTACTTTTTTAGCTTTATCTTGAAGCGCCCAACTGAATTTGTTACGCAGAGTTGTTGGATAAAATTTGATTATGTCAAACTTCACTTTTTTTGCCCACTTTACATACGCTTGAGGATCAATATATGATTTCAATGAAGTACCCAAGTTATATTCACGCGTAAGCCTCGTCAATTCCAGATCTAACGTTGCTTTTTCTATACGCGCCTTAAGCGACTCAACTTTTTTGCCTTCAGCCTTTTTTGTTTCAAAATCTGCTTGCATAATTTTGAGTTTTTCTTCTTTCTGCTTTAAACGCTCATCAAATGTTGCTGGAATTTTACGTTTATGATTCGCTACTTCTGCAACTTTAAGATTAGCCATTTTAGCAGCATAATTCTTTCTATAATCTGGATCTTCTTTTGTTACACCGCTCTGGTCAAGTTCTTCTCTTAAAGTTTTAGTACATTTCCAAGTACGGAAAACTTTTGCTGAAAGCTTTGGCACTACTTCAGATAGAAACCTTGACACTTTCTTGCTATCAATACCTTCAAAAAGATACTGTTTTGTTTTATCTTTTTTGAATTCCTCTAAATTCTTTATAACCTGAGCAGGAGTCTGTACGGTTTTTATCCATTGTACACTGTCTTTTCCTAAGAAATCAAAAGTAACCTTACTACCTTTAATGCTTATATGTTCATCTCGAAGCGTAATAGCACCAACAGTATCTGCCTCATCCGGATCCTTTTCATCACCAACCCTCAAATTGACCGCAAAAATTAACCATGCAACAGTTGCTACTTTCCGGCGTTCCACCTCTTTTGCTTTAAGATTATCATTAATATGCTTCTCTACTTTTGTTATCTGCTTTCCCAGACTTTCCGCTTTCTGAAACTTTTCTTTCTCACGTTCCTGCTTCAAAAACGCAGTATCACTAAACCAGACATACTTGACCTTACCTGTAAGTTTATCCACCCATTTTGCTACATACATCCGATCAGGTTCCCAAATAATTTTCCAACCTCTAAGTCTAGGTGCCTCAGGTGAAAGATTAAGCGTAATATTTTCTTGACTAGGCCCCTCTTTCCATTTTCCGCGTTGAGGATGATCACCTCTGCCGGCAAAAAGACATGACGGCTCAGCTGTCCAGTTAGCTACTTCCAATTTTTGGCCATCAACTTCAGCATAACCAAACTTTTCTTTCATCTCTAAACGTTTTACTTTATTCTCTTCTGTTATAGCTTTTTTCTCTTCCTTAGTTACCGCTTCTTTTTTTGCTTTCTCATCAAGAATGAATTTTTTTATTTCGTCAAAATCAATCTCATATCGTTGTTTTCCATCGATAGCCTGCGCCGATAAACAAGAGCTATCAATACTTTCAAGAAACTTTACTGAAAAAGTGTCTAAATATTTTGCGTTATGATTTTCTTTTTTTAACTGTTCTAAAAATTCTCTCATAAAATTTTTGGTGAACACTTGATCTGGTGCTGCTATAGTAGTGGATAATGTTCTACGCACCCAAGCTACTGCCATGGGTTCAGATTTTTCTGTAAGTGTGATTTTTTGACCTTGAATTTTAATATTAAACCCTTTAAGGTCGTAAGGGGGAACATAAATTCCGTTATGCTTCAGACTTTTCATAACGTGTTTCATATTTTTTACCTCAAATTTTAATCGGTAAACATTTAAGTGAACCGTATTATTTACCTATTTTATGTTCATTTTTTACTAATGAACTTACAATTTTATACCTTATGTGTAGTTTAAAAATGTACTGTAAAAAATAGCAAAATTACAAAAACATGTTTCTTTGCCTTTTTTCAGCCCTTGACTGTTGCAATTTTTTATACACTATATCCACGTTTTTACGTTCAACATAACCTTTGTGGGGTCGAAAACCACCACCAAAACTTCCTGGAATGTGCATAAGTTCATGAATTAGTACCCGTTCTTTATCTTCAGGTGACATTTTATCAAAAATTTCTGAGATAACTTCAATAGTGTACGTTGGTGGTTGTTTTAGAATTTTTTGCCAGAGTTTTCCTAATCCGTGAATGCGTGCAATAGTGCGTTTGGCTTTTGATCCTTTGCTTCGGACGCAGAATACGTATTGTGATTCGACATGGTGAAATTCGCATTCTATTGCTAGTTGGTCGATTTGTTTTTTGATTTCTGGGGCTTCGAAGTATTTAATTGGCATGTTTGTGTCTCTTTTTTTATTTCGTGTAAGAATAGGGGTTGTTGTTTATATGTAGAAAATATTGTTGATGTTTTTTTGTTAATTGTGTTAGTGTATGTAGTTTAATGTTTTATTTTGGTCTTCGTGTATTTGTTTCATGGCTTCGTATTGTGCTTCTACTAGAATTTTGAGTGCGTCGATGTTCTTTTTAACATCTTCTAGTTCACTGTTTTTTTGCATTGCTCCTGATTTATTTAATTGTTCGTCAATGTTGCTAAGGGATACTTCCATGACTTTGACTTTGAATGCGAAAATTTGAAGTGCATAAAGTAGGCTTAAATGAGAGGTTAGGCGGTCGATTCGGTCCAGTTCCAAGTTTCTGGATATGAAAATTTTTATTTTTTGTTCTTGGGTGATTGTTGGTGATTGTAAAAATTGTGCGTATGTTGTTGCTTGTTTGTTTGCTGTTGTTTTTGTTTCTTCTAGTCTTGTTTGTAATCTTTTTGTGATTTTGTCTAACATTTCTAGGACTTCGTCCAAATTTGTTTTCCTCTCAAATAGTGTCATTTATTTTTGCTCAACAATCAGTGATGCCCTTATTTAAATTAGCTGAGCAGTTCTAAGTAAAATTTGGCTTGCGTTTTTGCTTTAAAGTATGGAAGTAATGCGTTTTTGTTGGTTATAGTGTATTTGGTTACAGCGTTAAGTAAAAAGGCAAGTTGTTTTCTTAATTGTTATGAAAAGAATTTGAAATAAAATCAAGTGTGCAGTCTATGGGACAATGGTGTGTTGTTAATGAAAAATGGGTTACTGGATAACAGTAGACTGGTTAGTGTGTTTGATTTGTTGGGCGAAAAAGTTAAAGCTGTTGATGTAGAAACATCCAAAGAAGTAATTATTGCTGGAAGTTAAAATGTTTGATTATGTTGTTTTTTGTGTTGTGTTTGTTATGCTGGAGTTTTTCCGATTTTTCGTATGATAACTGTTGATATTCCGTAAATGATTAGGGCTAATGGAACCCAAATTATGATGCTAATTTTGAACATGATTGATATTATCATAACAATTATTAGAAGTACCGTTGCTATTGCGCCGATTGTTTTTTTCTGTTTTTGAGTTTTTTCTGGGTTATGTGTTATTTTTGGCATTTTTGTTTGCTCTTTAATTAATTATGCTGTTTGTTGCTAAAAAGATTTGTTGTTAAAGAGAATGTTTGATTTCTTAAAACATTTTGCGCTTTTTGAGATGTTACGCGGTTATTGGCGGGTTTTTGTGTTGAATGATGGTGGACCGAGGGGGATTTGAACCCCCGACCTCTTGAATGCAAATCAAGCATTCATACCGCTGAACTACCGGCCCTTGGCTTTATGTGAGAACATTTGTTTTCTGTCATATTTACTTTTTGCACAATCTTTTGTATTATGCTGTTAAAATTTGTTTTGTTGCGTATGAAAAAATGAAGAATTATTGGAATTAGGAAAATATTTATTTGCGTTTTAGTATCTGCGTGGTCTTGTTGGACGTTTGTTTGACCAGCATTCTCGGCAGTATACTGGTCTGTTTGGGTCTGGTACAAATGGGACTTCGCATTCTTTTCCGCATTCAGAACATGTTGCCTTATGCAATTCTTTCTCGGACACTACTTTCAACTCCTTCTAACGTTTATGATGTAAACCATCACTGTTTGTGTTTTGTATTATTGGACTGTTGACAGTGAAATATAAAATTTATCTAACTAAAATACGCGGCAAATTACAGAATTCGTTGAATGGTAGTTTATTTTGTTTCCCTAGTTTTTGAACTGTTATATTGCAATGTGTTTTTAGAACATACGATAGCTTTTGCATTTCGTCCAATCAGTTGTTGCATGTTTTTGTTGTAAAAAAGGGTTTGAGAGTTTATCTAGACTCTCTTTTGATATATCTGTTTATTTTACTAGAGTTATCTCTATTGTGGAGACCATTCTAGATTTGTTCTCGCCTTCTCTTGGTGGCATCTCGACTGTACCGATGGCAATTTTGCTCACTTTGAGGTCTTTGATAAAGCGACTTCTTGTGATTTCTGCAACGTCAACGGCTGTTGTGATTGATTGTCCTCGTGCTTTTAGGGTTATGTCTTTTGTGTTTCCTGAGGAGAATGCTGTTATGATGGCTAGAACATAGCTCATTGGTGGTTTATTTCCAATTAGTATAGTATCTTGTTGTTTTTCTGACATTTTTTTCACTTGTCCTTGTAGTTGTTTTTCTGTTTTTTAACAGTTCTATTTTCTATGTTAGAACTTGTTTATAAATTAATTTAAAATGTTTGCCAATTAACGGTGGATTGTTAGTTTCTATTTTGTTTTTGTATGGACGATGGTTTTATATTTGTTTGTTGTGTCATGTTTGACAGGTGTATTTATGGCTGTCTCACATAGTGCTCGTGATGTTTTGGCGAGGAGAATTGCTGGCGAAATTATTCTTTCTGGAAAGCCTGGTGTGATTATGCGGAAGTGGCGTGAGCTTTTTTCTGTGTCTCAGCTGTGTCTTTCAGAGGTTATGCATTTATCTTCTTCTGTTATTAGCGATTATGAGAGTGGGCGTCGGAAGAGTCCTGGGGCTAAGTTTATTCGCCGTTTTGTTTTAGCGTTATTGCAGTTTGATGAGTCTAAGGGCTGTCATTTCACGCGTGAGTTTTCTAAATTTGCTTGCTCACCTAGTATAGCTATTGTTGACTTACGCGAGTTTCCTATACCTGTACGTGTAGAATATCTCTGTAGGGCAATAAATGGGCATACTGTGGCTTTTGAGGAGGAATCTGTTAAAGAAGTTAATGGTTATACTATAGTTGATAGTAAATGTGCTATTGAGGCTCTCTCTGGTCATGAATATGCTCAACTTTTTGGTGCCTCAAGCGAACGTGCATTAATTTTTACTAATGTGGAAAACAGTATTCTGCCTTTAATGATTGTACGCGTATGCGGCCTTAAACCTAGTGTGATAATTTTCCATAAAATTTTACCTGATGCGGAAACAGTCAAACTTGCTAAATATGAACAAATACCTCTAATATACTCCTCCGCTCCAAGCATTGAACAACTTGTAAAATCCTTACGTAAGCTCTATCGCATTGCATTGCGTGTTAAAATGGGTAGACGTACACGTTTACCCCCCAAAAATAGCACCTAAACATTTGTACCAAGTTTCTACCAATCGCCTCAGGAAACTTTATCTGACTTTTGAAATTGTAGATGGTTTGTAAATTATACAATCGTTTTTTTATTACCTGAGTTTTAACCCGATTTTATACACTACAGTTATGGTTGTTTTTGATGGTGTTTTTCCATGCTTCCGATTAGGTGTGCAAAAATTTTGAGTTTGCAGTGTATAAAGTTTACACTACACATTTTCATTAGGTCACCGAAAGGCAATTTTTGGTGTTTGTAGGGTTTAAGGGAGTAAACGAAAAGGCCAAAACAACATACTTTAGTATGGTGATTTTAAGTGGGAAGCAATGTTTACGTTGAAAACTGTGAAAATACCGAAGAACTGTAGTGCATAAAAAGGCTAAAAAGTCAGGTTATTAGACCTCTTGCAAAACTGTCATTTTTTCATAGTTACAAATTCCACATATTAAGTTGAATCTTAAGCTGAAGCGTTTTCTACGGTTACGATACCAATCAGACACAATTTTAAACCGTTTAATAAAACCAATTACATGCTCATTTAACACGCGCTCACTTGAAACCATACGATTAAACACTTTATCACCCATAGTTATAGCAACTTGAACTTATATTAACGCAAGTGTTATATTGGTGGTAGTTGCTATTTTTGGTATGCGACCCATATCTGACGAAAAACGCAAAATAATCATCGAAGCAAAAAAACGCGGAGAAAGCGAAAAAACAATCCTAAACT
>Ga0209628_10001750_pt1 | contig 14308 bp, 12 predicted proteins | sample TergutCu122P4_FD_187285 | JGI IMG/M metagenome (GOLD analysis project Ga0209628, IMG submission 187285) | Cubitermes ugandensis P4 segment gut microbial communities from Kakamega Forest, Kenya - Cu122 P4 (SPAdes) (version 2) | ecosystem: Host-associated > Arthropoda: Insects > Digestive system...
GTGGGAATATAATATTAACATTCTTTTTTTTTTATTAGCTCATAACAACAAATGGTTGAAAGGAGTGCTGTAATATTAACCCTTTGGCGCCAGAATTTCCTAAAAAATTTTAGCACACTCTGTATTTAAAATGTGAATAATACAAGAACCAAAAAAGGTAGCATTATGAAATAAACGGCATTTTGAAGAGAAAAAAACGGAGATTATGCAGCATATTCATTATGTATATTTGTTGAATAAATATATAAAATGAAGCATCTGGAGGTTAGCTGTGCGGTACGACCCATATACTGGCTGTTAGGCGTCAAATGGTTAATAAATAATGAAATATTAAAATACATGGAATCTTAGGTCTTGGTTGTAGGATATAGACTGGTTGACTTCCTGCATATGTCATGCTGAGTTTGGAAAGTATACAGCAGAATGTAGCATTTTTAGTTGTTCTTGTCACTCATGTTTTGTTAATTTTCCAAGTTCCACCAATGTTTATTAATCTTAAAAGTATAATCTATAAGGAAGGTTGGTCTTCAATGTCACTTCTTTTTTATCTTGGTACATACACTTGTTTTCATTACACTTGACAACCTAAGACTACTGTATGGAATATTCTTCTTAACCTCAGCCTTCCTGCCAAGATCAGGAAGTCCACATACGACAGATTATATAGGAAATCAGCAAACATGACACCCAGTGGACTTCATATTTTAACTGCAAAAATCAATGTGTATGCAAGACAGACACCATGCAAATTTCATATATGTACAGTTTGTGTTAAAAAATAATGTCTCCTGTGTTACAACTGTGAGACAAGAATTACTTCCTTCCTACATAATATTAGAGAGAGTGAACCATTTTCTACCACATATATAACAAAAGAAATGAAAAAACAGTCAATGGAATAACCAATCACACCACCTAATTAATTTAAACTGCTGCTTCTCACATTGCTAACGCTAAATTCATGAAAAGCCACATGTACATAATGTACATATACTATTTATATATAAACTTTCACACCAGCTCATTTCAAAATCATTTCAGTGTTATAAATATACACAGGAGCCAAAAGTAGCACTGCCATACTGCCATAACATTTCAACAGAATGGACTGATTTGGAACAGAGCATTCAGTGTTCACAGTATCATGTCATGGTGTCCATTAGATAAAGAGTACAGGCAGCAACTACATTGCATTTGTATAAGGAATCCATTACTACTGCATTATTTATGATTACCTGTAAATGGCAAACAGCAGACAGCGCATCTCGCTGGACACCAATTCCATCCATTTCAGTCAGTAAGGCTGACAAGACACGTTCCTGCACCCCACGTTCCCTATGCCCTCTGCTGCCAACCAAAGCATCTGTTAACAATGAAGGAAGATGTAAACACAGGCATCATTCTATGCTCAGATTTTGTTTCACATATCTCTGCTCCTCTTGGTTGTGAATGACATCAACATATGAAACTCACACATCCATTATGGCCTGCAATGACAGCATCATACCATGAACCATAAATAAATAAATAAATAAATATTCACTTATCTTCCCTCACTTCACCCCTATACTTGTTGCTTCTTCTCCCCATGGTTGTTTATTCACCACCTTAACTTGTTATGTTCTTAAGGAACCGTCTCTTTTTGTCCATGTTTAACAACTGCCCATATCACCTTGTCCTTAATTTCACATATTTTTCTCATACTACCTTCGTGTATTGCCATACATCCTGGTTTTTTATTCTCACTTGCTGCTACGTAGAAAAAAAACCCAATACAACAAGTTTCTCTATAACAAAGACCCCTTCCACATAATCAAATCAAGGATTCCATCTGAATACAACACTACACTTATAACGATTATGCCCTCAACACAATACCATCCATTCCCCTAAAGAAATGCATACAGATATTGTTGACCACTTCATATGCAATGTTAACAAAATGCTGTCAAAAATATTTCCAGCTTAAAAGCCTTACATACAGTTTGGATTTACCTATTTCATCAATGAAGAGAATAGCTGGGGCTCCTAGTCTAGCTCGATGGAACAGTTCAACAATACTCTTCTCAGCATCTCCCACATATGGTGAGTAGATGTCAGCAGCAGAGACAGACAGAAATGTGACATTTAGAGCACTAGCAAGTGCACAAGCTAATGATGTTTTAGCGCACCCTGGTGGCCCATACAGTAAAATGCCTGGAAAAAAAAAGTGTCATAGGAATATGGTCAATAACAGACTTTTGTCACAAATACACAATTGTAATTTAACTCTTTGTTCATTCTCTGTTCCCTAAAAGCCATACATGGTGTTTTACCTTCAAAGTAAGTAAAATGGACAAAAATGTTTCTGCTAGTAAACAGAGAGTACTAAATAAGATGTTTTTAAAAAATGTAATAAAGCAAAATGAATCTGCTCAAAAGAAGAACTGATACCCCAACCACACCACTGCAACAACCATAAAACTCACATCTATTTTCTGAATTTAAATTCAAGAAGAGCCTCAGTCTTAATTTTAATGCTATTGCCAATTATTTCAATTTCAGTGCATTTTAAAATGATTTCTTAGAAGTTCTTACAACATGACTTTCTTCCAATATAATAAACCCATAAACATTCCCGCTCTAATTCCAGTCTTTCTCACTGACTTTTCTGATTGCATGAAATGTCAAGTTGTCCCTATAAATGCCATAAAAGCATAGGTTCATTCATTCTTTAACCTCAGTATTAGATCACCAATTCACCTCTGGGAAAAAGTCCCCTGAAGAGGAGGCTGGGTAAGCCCCACAGCTGATCTAGACATTTTGGAGAAGAGACAAATCTCTTACCTCCACTGGGATTCAAAGCCTGGAGTGTCCTGCCTGTTGCCTAGTCATTCTCCTGACTAAACTGCACCCTTGCTTGAGCACATTTTGTCCCACCTACTCTCCTAAATCTTAACTCAAGCCACTACAGGTTGTAGAACATTACAAATGAGTACCTTTAGGCTGTGGTAGTCCAAACTTTGCAAGGGTTTCAGGATACAATAACGGCCATTCAACAGCTGCACGCAATGACTGCTTGATACTACCCATGCCACCAATATCTGACAAACTGGCAGGCCGAGACGTAACCACACCTAAGCCACCTCTCAGTGATGATGGCCTTATTCTGGCCACTGAGACCTGGAAGTCTGAGAGCCATTCTTCTGAAATGTGTGTGCTGTTCTCTGCCTGTAAAGGGTAACAGAATGCTAAGAACATGCAGAAAGGAGAAACATTAAAACTGCCAATACAAAGCACAAGAATGAAGATCATTTACTTACTTACTCCATGGAGCAGGGTGCTTCTTGATAAGCTAACCCCTTCTCAGCTAGTCAAGAAACTCCCCCGCATTTTATGGAACCCAAAGGTTAACTACCGCATTTACAAGTGCCTGCTACCCATCCCTGTCCTGAGCCAAATCAATCCAGTCCATGCCCCCATCCCACCTCCTGAAGAACCAACTTGGTCTCTTTCCCCCAGATTTCCCCACCAAAACCATGTATGCACCTCTCCTCTCCCCCATACATTCTGCCTGCCTTGCCTATCTCATCCTTCTCAATTTGATCACCCAAATATTTGGTGAGAAGTATAGATCATTAAATTCTTCATTATGCAGGGGTCTCCACTCCTGTTACCTCATCCCGCCTTGGCCCAAATATCCTCTTGAGCACCCTCAGCCTATGTTCCTCTCTCAATGTCAGCAACCATGTTTTATACACACAACAAGAGGCAAAATTATAGTTCTGTATGTCTTAATCTTCGTATTTTTGGATAGCAAAAGATTCTGCACCAAATGATAGCAAGCATTCCCTGACATCAATCTGCTTTTAATTTCTTCATGAATAGAATTTTGGTTTGTTAAGATTGTTCCCAAATACTTGAACTCTACCATCCTTTCAAAGGAACTAGTATCAAACTTTATATTTTGACTTTGTCCTGCATTCTGATCTCAAGACATGACCATGTACTTAGTTTTACCAGCATTTACTTCTAGCCCAATCTCCTTACTAGCAACTACTAAAGATTCTGTGTTTATCATTATAATATGTATGTTTCCACCCAATACATTAACATTATCAGCATAAACCAAAAGCTGATGTGTACCATTTAATTTCAAGCCATCCTGGTTTACATGAAGCCTCCTAATGACATACTCTAAAGCAAAGCCGAAAAGCATCTCCTTTTTTCAAACCATTCTTAATAGGAAACATGTAAGACAAATGTTTGCCTACCTGGACTCTGCTATAGGTTTCATTCAGAAACATTTTTATTAGCCTTACTAGTTGCATGGGGATACCAAACTCAATGAGAATATTATACAAGACCACCCTCCTAACTAAATCATAGGCTTTCTTGAAGTCTATAAATAGCTGATGCACTGCTTCATTGTATTACCATTTTTCTCAAGTATTTGACAAATGCAGAATATACGATCAGTAGTTGACCTGTTGTGTTGAAATCCACACTGACAATCCCCAATAATTTCTTTTGCATGTGAAGCTAACCTTGACAGCAGGACGTTGGATAAAATTTTGTATGTAGTTGACAAAAGTGATATTCGTCTACAATGACTACAATCTGTTTTATCACCCTTGTTATTGGTAGGTACAATGATTCACTCCTTCCACGCAGGGAATTCCTCCTTATTCCAAACAGAATAAGTATGTGTATTGATCTCAAGAGCAAATTGTTCTACCCACTGCTTTAATCAGTTCTGCTTGGATTTGATCAATAACTGATGATTTGTGTCTCTTTAGCTTCCAGTGGCCATCTCAACATCAAAGGCACTCGGCTCAGGCACTAGTGGCTCTGCAGTATATATTTCTGTCTGCCTAACATCATTAACCCCATGTACATTCAATAGCTGAGAAAAATGTTTCCTCCACCTAGCCAAAAAATTGTGGGGCAGTCTGTAACCAATCACCCTTCTCATCCTTTACTGTATTAGTTTTGTATACAAGTCTCTGATATGTTTGATCGTACTGTTGGTTTCAAGTTCATCAATTTTAGCTTTCAAATATTCCTTTTTCTTTTTTCCTGAAATGTCTACTAGATTAATGCCTTACATTGTTTACATTGCTTTGGTTTGGATTCTGTAACCTCTGCATGTTAATCTTCACCCTTTGATCTAAAAATCATAAACATTCCTAATCAAACCATGGTTTACTCTGCTTCAATTCATACAGACCTAGACTCTCTTTAACTGAAGTTTTGCTATTATCTTCAATGTTTTCCCAAGCCCTGTTTATGTTCTTGCTATCGTTTGAGTTCTACAAAGCTGCAAACCTGTTCAAGATCTTAATCTGATACTGTTTTCAAACCTTATGCCCACTGAGCTTCCCAAGATTAAATCTCTCCACATCAAACTTCTGTGCTGTTTGTTTACTTATTGCCAATCTTTTGCTAATTTCTGCAACCACCACATAGTGATCAGTATCACAGTCAGCTCCTCTGGAAGATCATACGTTGAGTATACTCGAATGTCATCTCCTATCTATCAATATGTGATCAATCTGGTTGTAAGTCTTAACATCAGAAGAGGTCCAGGTGTATTTATGAGTGTTTAAGTGTGGAAACAGGATGCTCTTAAGGACCAGACTGTTTGATGTGCCTAAATTTACTAATCTAACACCATTATCATTACTATCCTGAAGTAGATTCACATTCCTAATTGTCGATTTTAAAACATCCTCTCCCCCCAATTTTGCACTAAAATCTCCCAACAGAATTTGCGTATGGTACTTTAAGAAAATGACTGAAAACATGTTCTAATTTCTCAAAAACTGTCTTTTGAAGCATCACTTTTCTCCTCACTTGGTGCCTGCACATTCAAAACAATGATATTAAACTAGCAACCTCTCAAAACTATATATGACATCTTATCACTAACAAATTCTACTCTCACTTTTATTGGCCGACTAATGCACTCAATTGTATAAAACTCAAAGGTTAAAATCTACGTTGTATCAATTTTAAAAGACAACTAAAAATCACTCCGACATGTTTCAGATCGTTTGCGATCCATCATCAGGGAGTGTTGAACGTGCTTGACTGAAATTACTCGTGATATTTTTCGTGTGCGTAGTCGGTGTTTGGCAGCGTAATTTTGAACCGCAGGTGATGATGGATCGGAAATGATCCGAAACATGTTGCAGTGATTTTTAATTGTCTTTTAAAGTTGATACAACGTAGATTTTAACCTTTGAGTTTTATACAATTGAGTGCATTAGTCGGCCAATAAAAGGGATTGACTTTAAAAAATGCACAGTGAAAACCTGAAATTAAACTCTACTCTCTTAATTGCCGATATTGTTCTGTAGCTTATAAAAAAAAAACCTGTTCCCAACTGACTATTTTCATTTCCTTTTTCATAGGACAAATATAATCCCCTTATCTAACCTCCTGTACACCCACTAAATCAAATTTATACCTCGTTAATTCCCTGGCTATTGTTGTAAATGACCCTGACCTACACAGGCTCCTTACATTCCATGACCCAAAACTCACGTCCCTTTTCCATTACTTAGATCATACCAAGGATCAGTCCAGGCTCGAGGCACACGTATCCATTTTGTAACAAGCCCAGTTTTTATGGTGAGCAGTTGTTAGCATCTCCCCCAACCCCCAATGCTGGATTACCACCCCTTGTCAGCTGTTTGCAACTGGTTATTCAATATATTTGCAGGTACCCTCCAAATTGGAGGCCATTCTTCGATCCGCAACCCGAGGATGCACCATGCCATGGTGACAGGGGCCCACTTATCATGGAATGAAGATCAATATCTGCCATAAAATTAATTATTATTTCACTTCACTAAAACACAAAAAGTAAGCCTAAATCTTTGTCACTATTTTCAGACTGTGAATGCTTTACAGATTGCAGCTCTTATAAGATATGCACATCTGCACATACCCAGCAATGACACAACTATAATAAATGATAAGAGTTTAGACAGGTAGGTGGATTGTTTACTAAATCTACTACAATAAAGCCACACAGTATGCAAGTTGACATATAATGCAGTGAATGGTTTTTGGCCAGTGGAATTTTCAAACTGTAGGCTAGAAGTGAGTCACTAATATAACGACAACGTCAGGTTTGGTCTAGTCCTTCTCTCTGCCTCTTGTAAGTACAGTTGACACTGTCAAACTGAAATTCCAAGCAAACAAACACCCACCCCTCACCACTTCACCACATGCAGTAGGCCCATCCACCAGATCTTCTTTCTAAGTCCTCCACCAGACAAAAACAAAGCAATGTACTGTACCTCCAGTTCCTTACACAGTAAGAGAAGCACAGTGACACTGCCATACCAAGTCAAAGTTTTCTGCACATGAGGAAACCAAAAATAATGTATATACCTTCCTTCTACACCTGCCAAGAACAACATCCTGACAGAGAAGTGAAAGATCAGCACCCACATAGCCAGGAGTAAGCCGTGCTATCTTGTTGCACAGCTGGGCCTTATCTGGAATCTGCAGTGATGACAGCAGCACTTGCAGTATCTGTTCCCTCTCATTTTCTGTAGGAACTCCAATGTACACCTATGATACATATTGAACATTGTCTGATACTGTAAAACAAACAAGGCTATGACACTATACTAAGGAACGGTTTCGTTTGCCAGCTACATCACTACTGTAAAATCTGTAACAAAGGTTTCACAGTACTTCATTAACTTGACAGAATTAATCCAGTTTTAAAAATAATTCAGATTATGTACAGTCTGGTCAGTTTAATCCATAACCTAAACGGACCTACACAAAAGAAATTCAGAATTCAAGGAACACAGTTGCAGCTAAAGTTTTAATCTACAATGAGAAAAGCCCTTAAATTAAGGAAGCATGTGTTCTCAGGCTGCACAATTTAACCAACATTCATGAACAAAATCTTGTGCTCACTAACAGAAGGGATACAACATCTATTCAGAAAATCTTATTTTTCGATTGGAGGATTAAGTTTCTTTACAAGCTACTGCATGCACATAGTTTAACACATTAAAAGGAGAAATGTTTTGGTCAGTTGTCTAAGGTTATGGAAAATTAATTGTGAGTTTCATCCATATTATGTGACATTTCTTTGCCCCAAAAACCTATGTTTTCTTCAGTTTCTCGATCAACTCACCTTTCAGATTTGAACAGAAGATATTATCTGAATTAACACACAAATCACTAACATTAATGGAAGTAGTCAGTTTTAATTAAAAAAAATTTCAGAAAAACCACTTGCAAAATATACTGTACCTTTGTATGTCAACAGGCAGAGCAACAACAGACAAGCACAAGAAGCACATACCTCAAAGATAAGAAGTATAACTAAATGAAAATTACAGTTTTCAATGTGTGACAACAGATAAATAGAATTTTAAATCAACACACAAAACGCAATGTATCCTAAATGTCAGGTGTCTAAATCAATAATACAGACAAACAACCACTAGTTTTCTTCAATGGAACAGAGTTCTTCACACCACAGTTCACTGTTATTCACACCTCCAAGAACTATTAAACTGTTGCTGAAATATCACATATAACTGAAGAAATACATATACTTGCAATTTATACCACACAACACAACATACCTATCCAAAAAAAACACAAAAAAAAGCATGCCTAAACTTTCAGCCTCCACTGTATATATGTGTTACCTCTATTTCCAGTCGCCCTGGTCTGCGAAGAGCTGGATCCAATGCATTTGGTCTGTTGGTAGTAGCAATCACCATAAGTCCTTTGACTTTATTTGCACGATCCAAAAGCGTAAGAAGTTGCGCTGACACACGCACTTGGTGTGGTGTCAAACCCCGTAAGCCTCTTCTGGGGCACAAGCTGTCCACCTCATCCAGTAGCAAAACACACAACCCTATGAAGGAAGAACAAGCAGTTGTCCAAGGGCCAAACACCTTCCCCTCTTAAATAACTATTTTTTCTCTATTTGCACAATCATTACCTTAAAGAATGCACCAGAAAGAAAAACATTCTAGCTTCATTATTTCAGACTTTGCCACTAAATCTTACATCTATCCTGTATGAGCATCCATTGGGAACAGACACCAACAAATACAGACTGTATGCAAAAATATGTTTCTAATGTTGCCTTCCATATCTGTAATGTCAGAAGTCACACCTGTGCAATGTTTGTATCTTTCCAACACCAAAAACCGTTGCATAAAGAGCTACCCGCACAAATAAGTTGTCACAATTCTGCCTTAAAGACCTTAGCTGCAACAGACCACCACATACTACTTTCATATCAGAAAATACAGTAGATACATATTTAGTTATTAAGTGATTGTGTTTTATTTTCTACAGAAATGACATGAGAAAATTCCTACCTTCACCTTCATGGTAGCCATAGAGATATCAGAATGCAGGAGAGAGAAGAGAGCACATAACCTAACTACAGTCTCCAGATGTCAATGAAATACAACTTGTGAAAAGACCTAACATGTGAGAGTAATAAGCACCACTCATAAAGAGCAATATACTTTATGCTTTTGTTGTTTTATCATTAAAGATACATTAAAAAAAAGTTTCGGTTAGCACGTCTTACAGGCAGGTGTAACCTCAAGCATAACCTACAGTTCTAGTCACACACACACACGCACACACACACACTCACCTTCCTGCGCAAGATCAGCTGCCTCCTGAAATATGCTTCGCAACCAGCCTTCAGTGTCTCCAGGTTGAGGGCAGTAAGCTTCTGGGCCTTGCACAACCACCAGCGCCGCTCCACAGTTTGCAACCACTCTACGAACTAAACTTGTCTTGCCACATCCTGAAGGTCCCACTACCAGCACCTATTAAAGTTCCAGAGGCTACTAATTTTACTGTCTCCCAATCAAACAGACATTCTATTGGAACTTCCAATATGAATTACATTCTCAAGTTTAATGAATTTCATAAATTTAAAAGTATATGTGGGGATAAAACCAAATACTTCGGACTTGCATAAGAGTACTACTTTCTTTCATGTTCTTTTGTGAAGATGCAGACAGCTCAGCAAACTGATTGAAAATACAAAGAGGATAGGGCAAATGGGACTTTTGGTTACTAATGTGTCCAGAACTGGGTAGAGGAGCCATGTTTTGGGAATTTGGGGCTTTCTCCCTAAGGTTAAAGTGGCCACAGCACCAAGGTGAGCAGAAGCCTTAACTGACAGCAACACAGCTTTATGTAGTTTGTTTAGCGGTCAGTAACTCAGACTATGTACAGCATAGAGAAAAAAAAAAAAGATGGACTACTACTTCATCCTGTATACTTACTCTTAACCTTTCAATGACACTGCAGTTTAAATTTCATGTCCAGGATGGACAAGTTTTAAATTTTTAGTACCCAAAACACATTTGTTACCACACAGTGCACCAAAACCAACAGAACATACAGATTTGAAGGTCTGTGAAGTGCAATGAGCATTGTATAGTTGACTACTGTACAAAATCCTGCTTTCTAAACCTCTATTTCACTTGAGTTGTATGATATAAACATCATGTTATCCACATTACTTCATTCAATAAGCCACCTACCACACACAGGAATGTGATCAATCTGGTTCAGGTTTACTACCAAGGACTTAAGACAGGACACCCAAAGACTTTACATCTACTCTGTACACTTGCCAGTATGTGTCGTAGCCATGCCTATTAAAAAATGTGCAAGCGAAGTGGCAAAGTTTTTAGATAACATCTGAATACTCATTCCCAGTCTCTGTCTTCTTCTAATTTTTAATTTCAGTGTTATTAATAATTATTATTGAATTGCACGTACATATTGATTATAAAATTTCATTAATATTGTAACATTTTCATGAAATTATATATACATTATATGAAGCTTATTTTATTTATATGTTTCACACACTTGCACAATACGATGAAGTATATTTATACTTATTTGACATATTCTACATGCAATGGTTGTATCCAGCCTGTATGGCTCTATTTGAATACACTAAAAGAATACAAACACAAATACAAAGTTTCAGCTGCTACGCACTGTGATAATGACCAGGAAAGCAACTGCAACAGGAGCAAGGTATCCTTACTTCTCCTTGTAGCTAACAAAACAACCACTCAAGTTGGCAATGGCACTGACATGACCGTAATATCAACATAAAACCTGCCTAATAAGCAATCAAAACATACGGCCTCCAGGGTTCAGTGGATAAAAATGATATTACAGCATATTTAGGCAAAGTTTTAGTTCATTCAAATACATAAATTGAAGAATATCCAAATTTTAGGTACAATTTTTGGAAGTTGCCAATATAGACACCAAATTCATATCCCCCAAATGGTGAATTAACTACCATACATTCTCGAATCTAATCTGCACCCAAATCTAATCTGCACTAGATTTTGCCGATTTCTTAAAAGAAAAAAAGTTAGTTCGCGGTTCTAATCCGCACCATTCCTTCAACCGCCCCTTGCCTACAAGGCAGACTGAATGATATTGGATGTTACCAATGTTTTAACCATTATCCAACTAATGCGCCGTGTGTGAAGCAGTGACTGGGTGACGGATAACGATTCAGTTACGAGTGATGACAGCGATTCTGATGAATAATAAATCATAAATATTATATAATATTATAAATAATAAAATAATAAATTATTGTATTGTTCTTACGGCACATACAGCGGCTCTATCATTTTTCCAAAATCCAGCTCTCGACTGCGAATCTAATCCACACGCGATTCTAATCCACATCTGAGTTTTTAGCCCTCTGAAACTGTAGAAAGGGTGCGGATTAGATTCGAGAATATACGGTAATTTCAGCTCTTACCTGTTGGTAAGGTCTTAGTCCCAACTGCTCAGCAGCTTGCTGATATAACTTTTGCTGACATATAATATCTTGAAGAGTCCGATACGGGCCATCAAGTCCACCGAGAGGAATCTCACTGCCACAATTCTGAAGCCGTTCAAGCCATGTCCTACTCATTCCGCGAACCACCGAGACTTTTGTGCCAGATGTTACTCTCCCAGCAGTTGTGTCACTCCCTGACTGTAACTCACCTATGTCATGAACCACAATGCAATGAATGCCAAAATTCTGGCACTCACTAAGATTCCTTGTATACACTATGGAATCCTTAATGAGTATGAATACTTTTAACACATCTTTTACAATGTCCTGAAGAGTATTAGTGTCTTTCTGCCACCGCTTATTGTTACTTACACTTTCAAAAACTACTGATATACGTAAATCTTTAATAGCAATGCAACAAGGAAGGACTTGAATCTGTTCCAGTGATAAATTACTGCATGTCCAATTAGCAGCATCTCGAGGTAGACCCATTGACATACTATCACAGCCACTAAAAGTCATGACACTTTGATCTATGTGACAAAATGCACTGTGTAAATCACTCTTCCAATACAGTTTACACAAACATTTGGTGCTTGATGAAATTTGCAGAAGAATGCAACATCCAACTTTACACTCCTTCAGTATATCTGAATAAACAATGGGTAAATAACATTTCTGAACTGCAGAAATGTCATTCTCCAGTGGAAGTACTGCTAGAGGTTGAAATTTCTTCACCTCCATACTTCAAAGCACCAGAAGTCCTTGGAAATTCTTCATCCTAAAAGGAAATCCAGATAATAATTGATGCTTGTGTTACTTAACTATTCTACAAAAATACAAAAACACACACACACACGTGTGCGCAAGTCAATCAAATTACAAGCCAGTTATACAGTCACTGCCATACACTTCCAACTCCTATCAATTATATCTCCCACATACTATTCTCTGTATGAGTAAAAAATGTGGATTACTCACATGTAACATACTGTCCAAATGCACAAATCTCACAATATTTTGTATAAGTAAAAAATTGTGAAAGTGATCATATATACAGTAAATGTAAACCTGAATCACTTACTGCTTCTGACTGTGGACATGAAGCAAACACTTCCAAGTATTTTAACCCCTTCCAAAATACTAAACTTGGATTTCAATTAGGGATGATAGACCAACTTAAAACCAGCCAAACTAACAATGAATTCATGTCTCTGTCCTTTCTCTTCCTAATATACATTAGAATTATAAATGCTACTTACAGCATCACATTACACTCTACCGAGTCACCAGGCATCCCACTGCAGATCCTCCCTTCTCCATTGTGCTCATTATATATTTGAGCTTCCTTAACACACACCCACATTACAAGCTTTATTATTCAACCACTTTAAAGTTGTGTTCTACTACATTTACTTACACAGAACATCAATACATGTTCATGCCATGATATTCAGATGCCTACCAAACTCTACTTTTAATTGTATAATGACTTTAATTGTTACAATGTAAGATACCATTGTCAGTACCACAAACAAATGTATGGGCTTGCTCATTTATTGAAATGTAAGAAAGTAGGTTTCCAGCACTTTCTTGGATGTCATTAAATTACCTGAGACAAATAATGTGCTAGCAACCCAATCTGTCACCACTATAACCAACTAACTAACTGAATAACTCCATGCAGCAGAGTCATTCTTGAGAAGCTAATAGGTTCTCAGCTAGTCAAGAAATTCCCTGCATTTTATGTAACCAGACGGTTCATTACCGCGTTTACAAGTGCCCACCACCTGTCTTTCCTGATGCAGATCAATACATTTCATGCTGCCATCCCGCTTCTTGAAGATCTATTTTAATATTATCCTCCCATCTATGTCCAGGTCTTCCAAGCGTTCTCTTTTTCCCTCAGGCTTCCTCATCTAAACTCTGTTTGCACCTCTCCTCCTCCATACGTGCTATGTGCCCCATCCATCGCATTCTTCTTGATTTGATTACCTGAATAATATTCGGTGAGGAGTACCGATCATTAAGCTCCTCATTACGTAATCTTCTCCACTCTGGGTACCTTGTCCCTCTTGCGTCTAAATATCCTCCTCAGCACCATAATCTCAAACACCCTCAGCCTACATTCCTCCCTCACCACTATAAGAGAAATATAAATACACACACAACTACTAATCATCAGATGCATTATGATGAACTAATCAAAAAAGACACAGAGCACTGATAAGAACTGTATTCACCTTTATCTAGCTAGGAATGAGTGATGGGTTCTGGTCAACAGGGCAATCAATTTTCACATCCCATAAAAGACATGGAATTCCTAGATGACTAAGCAACTGCTCATTAATGAAAAACTCTGCTCCACGGGGTTAGTTACTCATCTACGAGGGTTGGAACTTTAATAGTGGCAACTATTTATTTACAACTGATACAAAATAGATACATGTTTCGAAGTTTTACTGTCCACTGTAGTCACCAGCA
>Ga0209628_10001751_pt1 | contig 14306 bp, 12 predicted proteins | sample TergutCu122P4_FD_187285 | JGI IMG/M metagenome (GOLD analysis project Ga0209628, IMG submission 187285) | Cubitermes ugandensis P4 segment gut microbial communities from Kakamega Forest, Kenya - Cu122 P4 (SPAdes) (version 2) | ecosystem: Host-associated > Arthropoda: Insects > Digestive system...
TATGTATGATTAAATCCCAGGCAATAAGCGGAATTTTTGCCACATAAAGGGGCAACCTGTCCGCGTTATCCAACAAAATAATCATGCTTTTGCTTTCCTGCCGCTGTTTAATGGCGTAAATTCTCTTCACCGCCTCCTCGTTGGTGGCATCACATCCGATACCCCACACCGTATCCGTAGGATATAGCAGTATCTTGCCTTGCATCAATAATTCTTTACATTTCAAAATTTCTGTTTCCATAAGGAAAAAATAGAGCCTGCAAAAGTATATATTTTATTATTTTTGTTGCCCTAAATTAAAAAAATAAAATTTTTTATGCAAGAATGCACATTAACCACTTCCATACTTTTTCCCCGTTTCTTTCGTTTAAAAAAAATTAAAAAAAAACAATATGTTTACATTTTCACCTATTTTATTGATTATCATTTCTATAGTTTCAGTTATCGGATTTCAAATCGGGTTGTGGTTTATTTTTAAAAAAGCCGGAGAAAAATCTTGGAAAAGCCTTATCCCCATTTACAATATGTGGGTGTGGCTCAAAGTTTTATCCAGACCCAAATGGTGGATGTTTCTCATCATCTTTCCTTTTTTTACTTTTTTTATGTTTTATTTAATGATTTGGAAAACCATCAGATTATTTGGAAAAACAAGTTATTTATATCTCATTCCGGGTACTTTCTTCTTTTTCATTTATTTACCCTGGCTTGGAATTTCGGAAAAAGAAAAATATACTAACTTGGAAAATCTTCCGAAATTTAAAAAAAGCGGCTTGCGCGACTGGTTGGATGCAGCCATTTTTGCTATTGTTGCCGCTTACATTCTCCGCTCTTTTTTGTTCGAGTTTTACGCCATCCCAACTTCCTCTATGGAAAGTTCTTTGATGGTGGGCGATTATTTGGCGGTGGATAAAACCACCTACGGCGCCCGAATCCCGATGACTCCCTTAGCCATTCCCTTTGTGCATCACACACTTCCATTAACAAAATTTACAAAAGCGTACTCTGAGTTGTTCAAATTACCCTATTGGCGTTTTCCTAAAATTAACACAGTACAAAGAGGCAACGCCGTGGTTTTCAATTACCCTGACGGAGACACCGTAGTTTTAGAGTATCAAAATCAGAGCTATTACGCTATCTTGAGAGATTTTGAAGCCCACTACCCCGGAAGAGGCAGAGAAATGTTAAAAGATATGTATCTTGTTACCGCAAGACCGGTGGACAAACGCGAGTTTTATGTAAAACGCGCCATCGGTTTGCCCGGAGAAAAACTGGAAATCATTAACACTCAGGTGTATATTGACGACAAACCGATGCAAAATCCTAAACGTATGCAATTTAGATACGAGGTTATTGACCCCAAAGGGATCGGACTTACCTCTAAAAAACGAAAAGAATTAAATATTAATGAGGAAGATAGATATGAGACTATCTACTGTTTACATGAAAGTCAAATTGAAAAAATAGAAAAAATGGGAATGCGTGTTGAAAAAATTGTGGATAAAAAAGGTGAGCGTGACCTTGGCATTTTTCCTCACGATTCTCGTTATCAATGGAATAAAGATTTCTTTGGACCCATTACCATTCCCAAAAAAGGAGCCACTGTAGTTTTAAACGATTCAACTATTGTGCTTTACAAGCAAATTATTCATAATTACGAACTTCATGATTTGCAAGTAAAAGAGGGAGAAATTTTTATTGACGGCAAACCCGCAACGGAATATACTTTTGCGCAAGACTACTATTTTATGATGGGAGATAATCGCCACAACTCCGCCGACTCGCGTTTTTGGGGTTTTGTACCCGAAGACCATATTGCCGGAAAAGTGTGGTTTGTGTGGCTGTCGTTAGATAAATGGAAAGATTTTGGCGATGGAAAAATACGCTGGAAAAGAATGTTTAGAGGTTGTAAAAACGAATAATGCGTTTCGTATTATTTTTTTATTATTTTTGCGGCGTTCATTATGTATTATAATCAAAAAATATTAAAATATGAAATCAAAACTATTTTCTTTCAAATCGTTCGCATTGCTTAGTATAGCAATGCTTTTTGTTGTATCTTGCTTTGCTCAAAACAATGCAAACGCAAAAAAACAAGTGGACCCTTGTGATGACCCCATCAAAGTAACCTTGTCAAAAGGTACTGATTCTGATGCAAATGCAAATGCAAATGCTAACGCTAACGCTAATTCAAACAAAAATTCAAAAGCATCCTCCTCCCAAGAGGCGCCCCCTGCTCCCGTAATTTCAGTTAAATCAACCAATGTTGATAATTCAGGGAAAAGTACTACGCAGCATGCAAAAATTACAATTGAAGGCAAATCTTTTGAAACTGAAGAAGTTGAAATTAAAGACGCCAATACTCCACATTATTTTGCCTCCCCAAAACCGGAATACATCTACGGAAAAAGTGAACTTCAACAACATATTGTAAAAAATGCCAATTATCCTGCCGGCGCAAAAAAAGATAAAGCGCAAGGGATTGTTATGGTTCAGGTAATTGTGGAAAAAGATGGCTCTTTCTCTAATCCTAAAGTAATTAAATCGGTGCATCCTGCATTAGATCAAGAAGCGTTGCGCGTGGTGGGTACCCTGAAATGTTTTATTCCGGGAAAAGTAAATAAAGAGCCGGTGCGCTGCTATTATCAAATTCCTATTGCGTTCGAATATAAAAACTAATAGATTATAAATATCTTTTAACCAACGAAATAAAAGCATCATCAATCGCTAATATTTCTGCAATCTTAACCGCTTCTTCCGGAGCGGTTTTTTCATTAAAATCCTCTAATTGATAATCAATAAATTTATTCATTTCCTGCGGGTTTGTTTTAATATGCTCTAACTGAGCCCATTGTATTCCTTTTACCCGTAAACGACGAAAGTTCCCTTCTACATTAGAATAATGCGTTGTAACCAAAGAAATTGCGTTGTGTTGGCGCATTATCTCAAGAAACGCCATAACCAAAGCAACCCCCTCTTTGGGATTTGTGGTTCGCGCAAATTCATCCACCAAAACCAACATCGTTTTTCCCGATTTTGCTTCTTGAAGTATTTGATGAACATGAAAAATCTCTTTCACAAAAGAAGATAATCCTGTGTTTTCCGTATCACTGTCGCCTGAAACAAAGTGAATGGTATCCACCGGAATAATCGTTGCTTTTTGTGCCGGCACATAAAAACCAAATTGAAACAACCACTGACTAAACGCTATCGCCCTGAGAAAAACGGACTTACCTGTCATATTGGCGCCGGTAATTAAACAGGGCTCTTGTTTTAATTCAATGTCTATCGGTTGAAATTTTGTATTTTCTTTTTCCAAACGATGTAAAACCACCGGATGAAAAAGCCCTGCGTAAGAAGTTTTTTCGTTGGAAACTACGGGCTTGCAGCAATTCCATTCCAATGCCAACGTTACTTTGGCAAACCACAAATCCAATTGAGCCATAGTTTTCAAATTCTGTTCTAAATGAAGAGCAAAAGGCGCAATTTTTGTTACTAAATGCTGTCTTATTTTATTCTCTAATTTTGAAATTTGCCACGCCAAGTCTTCACTTTCTTCCTGCGAGGTAGCGGTTTTACTTTTATTTCGCAAAGAAGCAAGTTCCTTACTGTAAGATGAATAAATATAGAAATGGGGCAGTGAACTTTTTTCCGGGTCTAAAATTTCAATTACTTTTTTTACATCAAACAAATTAAAAAGCGGAAAAGATGTTTCAGTCAATATTTGACTTATTTCCTGCATAATCAGCGCATTTTTTTTGATTTCAAAAAGTTCGATATCATCTAACGCATCGCTATTTTTTAATCTGAAAAGTGTGTTAAAAATATCTTGTATTGAAGAAAGAAGTTGTTTAATAGTATTGGAATGATTTACATTATTTTTTTGCCAAGTCCATACTTTTTCAATATCATTAAAAGAGGTTTCCAATTGTTTAGCATCTGAAACAAAAGCGGTTAGCATCAATTCATTTCTCCCTAACGGTGAGCTGAATTGCATATTATCATAAACAAACCTAAAAACAGGAACAGCGGAAATGCAATCTTTGAAAGTGAACATTTGTAGGTTATTATTAATTAAGTTTCGAGACGGTTAGTACTTGATAATTTTCTTCATCACCCCCCCTTTTTCCGTGGAAATTCTTACAAAATAGATACCCGCAGGGAAGACCGTAAGATCGTAAGACCGTAAGACCGCAAGAGTTTCTTTTTCTTCAAAGAGTTTTTTACCCATAACATCAAAAATCTCCACGTTCTCAATTAACAATTGACAATTGACAATTGACAATTCTCCCGTGGTGGGGTTCGGATAAATTATAATATCCTCTATTTCTTGCGCTATAATATTATTAGGTAAAAGATGGATGGTAATTGGAATACGTATTATACTATCGTTAACGCTAATATTCAGTTCTGCATAATAGATTTCTCCTCCTTTAGCAATGGGAGTAAAATCGTAGGTAAGCGTAATTTCATCTTGTTCTTCGGGTGCTACATTTCCGAAATGATGCGACAAAGAGAGCCACGCATCACAAGCCTCAGGTTCAAGGTCAAGAAAATAATCAAATGACTTATTTCCAATGTTTTGCAAAGTAAACATATACGCTCCGGTAAGCGCCACTGTTTCTATGTTGATACTGTCTATCGAAACGAAAGGAATTCCTATTTCTTCTTCCACTTCACATCCGGTAAATAAAATTGAAACAGGAATACTGATTACACTGTCGCCCACATTAATCAGCACATTCGTTTCATAAGTATCACAATCCATCGAAGTAAAATCGTAGGAAAGAATAATATCGGTTTCCTCATTTTTACACAAAATCCCAGCGTTATTTGCCAGCGATAACCAGCTCTTACTTTCAGCATTCTCAATAGTGGCTGTGAAATTAAGAGCACCGTTACCCTTATTCATTATGGTAATGGTTGTATCTCCCATAGTTGTTTCTGTTTCAAAATTAACTATTTGAGATTCAACGTAAGGGATTGGCTCTTGTAAACCTTGCAAAGTTACATTCAAAATGGTAGTATTATTTTTTTGAGAAGAAACACCGGTAATTGTTTTGGATTGATAGCCTTCAGATTCAAAAGTGAGGGTGTAAGTTCCGGATTGAATAGGACGAGCATAATACCCCACACGTGGGTCAGTCATCACAAATGAGTTATCTTTATCGTGTGAATTTACAAACACTTTTGCATACAGAGGCTCTCCGGTACAGGCATCAGTTACTACACCATGAATGCCGTATAGTCCTTGTTCTGTGTAGTTTAGAAGTGATCGGTAGTTGTAATTCCAAAAGGTAGGCATCTGTGAGCCACCCGGCGTTTTAGTGTTGGAAAGTTCTAAAGTAAATTCGCGATGAAATTTAAAGTAATTGGAGTAGTCTTGACGAGAACCGGAAATAATATACCAGTCACCACCATGACAAATTCCGGGATAGCAGTTAATGCCCGGATAGCACCAATCTGAATAGGGAGAAGGGGAAGAATTACAGAAATTACTTCGCATGTAGGTAGTTCCCGGACTATAATATTTTGCTGTATCTGCGTATTCTCTACAAACCATGTACCACCAATCAACATCTGCATGACGGTTGCAAAAATTGTCCCAGGGATAATTGCAAACCTCTGCACCGCCGTGTAAATTCGCACCTAACACAAAAGTTTCCTCATTTTGAAGAGCCATAAATGCTAATGTTTCTTTTTGCCATGCTTTTCCATCAGGATGATCTCCAAATTTCCAATCTTTATAATTTCTGTTTAAATCTACACTATTTGCATTATAGCGTCTTGCACCTGACGACCAGAAAGTTCCATCGGGATTTGCTAACGGATTTACCCAAATTTCCATATTATCCAACAGATGTGTAATTCGCGCATTCGTTCCATAATTGGTTAATAGATAATCAATAAACCGAAGCGTCAACACATATCCGGTAAGTTCATCGCCGTGCATCGAAGATGTCCAGAAAACTTGTGGCTCGGCTTCCCGCGTATTCACATTTTTACTGATAACGCAAGCTAATAGTTTTCGATTTTGCACGGAAGTGCCAAACTCTACTACGCGGCAAAGTTGCGGGTAATCAATAGCAAATTGTGCCATCATATCAAGATAGCCTTGATAAGTTGGGTAATAATTCCAATCGTTTCTAACCTTTTCTATCTCCTCAAAATCCAACATATTTAACTCTTCGGGAGTTAATACCTTTCTTTCAACAATCTCAAAGGGAATATTCAGGGATAAAAAATGTTCAAATTCTTCCCGGTTGGTATAAGCAGTTACTTCGTTTTCAAAAACATTATCAATAGAAACCAATCTTGTTAAGAGTTCTAATTGGCTTCTATCTTGAATTTGAAATTTGATAACCACTTCCGGGTGGTTAGAAAACAGTTGATTTACATCTATTTGTGGAAAAGTGAATCCAAAGGAAAAAATTATTAATAAAAGGATAGAGATTTTTTTCATAAGAAAAAGGTTTTTTTTTATTCGGGTGCAAAATAACAAAAAAAAGTACGCAGCAAGAGGGTAACTGATAGTATAATCACAAACTTTTTTTTCGTGTTTCATAATTTTCTCTATTTTTGCTCCCACTATTTTTAAAAACAATCGTTTTGAATACACCCTCCCAATTTGAGCAAATAGAAAAAAAATGTTTTGAAGTTTTTTCAAAAAAAGCAGTGGATTACGGTACTGCGTGGCGCATTTTACGCACTTCCTCCTTAACCGACCAAATCTACATTAAAGCGCAAAGAATTAGAAGTATCCAAGAAAAAGGAATCTCGAAAGTGAACGAAGGGATTGTTCCCGAATTTATCGGCATTATCAATTACTCCGTTATGGCGCTGATTCAATTAGAGATAGGCGTCGCCGATTCTTTTGAAGGAATGCTCGCACCGGAAGAAGCCGCAAGGTTGTACAAAAAATATATTCAAAATGCAAAATCTCTCATGCTTGACAAAAACCACGATTACGGCGAAGCATGGCGAAATATGCGCGTGGAATCATTAACCGATATTATTTTGATGAAACTTTTGCGTATTAAACAAATTGAAGACAATGAAGGGAACACCTTGGTTTCGGAAGGATTAGACGCCAATTATTACGATATTATTAATTATGCCGTCTTTGCCATGATAAAACTAACGCTATAAACAAATACATAACAAACTAAATTTCAAAAAATTATGAGAAAACAAAAAGAACAAACCTGGCTCATCATTATTCGCGTCATTTTGGCAGGCGCTTTCATTTTTTCCGGGCTATCGAAAGCAGTTGACCCCGTGGCGTTTGGAATAAAAGTGGACGAATATTTCCTCTCTTTCGGGATTGCGTTTATGCACCCGTTTTCCTTGCCGCTGGGATTTTTAGCAATTACCGCAGAGTTTACGCTGGGGTTTATGCTCCTTTTTAAAATCAGAGTGCGCCTTGCTTCTTTGGGGTATCTGCTGTTTATGCTCTTCTTCTTTTTCCTAACGGCGTGGCTGGCTATTGCTGAACACCTTGAAGTGAATTACGGGTACAATTTTAACGTGGTAAAAGATTGCGGATGCTTCGGGCAAGCCATTGCCATGAGCAATATGGAGACATTCTTGAAAAACGTTCTCCTGATGATGCTTACACTCATCGTATTTGGAAAACGAAAATCTATCCCCGATATTAATCTAACGCTACTGGGGCAGTGGCTGTTTGCTTGTGTTGGAGCGGCTATAGCACTATTGATTCAATTTTACTGTTTGCGCAATTTACCGATTATTGATTTTAGCAATTGGAAGAAAAATAAAGATGTGGTAGCACTTTTTGTGGAAAAACCCGCTGAAATGGAGGTTCTTTTTTTGTATAAAAATAATGAAGATGTAGAAAAACTTTTAACCATGGATGAGATGAACAATATTACGGAAACCTATCCCAAATTTTATGAAGAGTTTAACTATGTGGATAGAATTGATTCTGTGATTACCGAAGCCGTTCATCCGAAATTCCCCGGATTCTCCATGCTTGATAATCAAGGTCGAGATTTTGCAAGTGTGTATCTCCTTAAAGAGATGGTTTATTTGCTCTTTTTGCACGATTTGGATGAAGCCAATGAAAAAGCAATGAGTTCGGAAAAACTAAAAAATCTTGTTGCTTTTTGCACAAATAATACTATTGATTTCGTGGGAATTACAAACTCATCTTACGAAGAAATAGAAAAGTTCATTAAAAAATACAATATTACTTTCCCCATTTACCACAATCCGATAGACCCCGTAAAAGGTCCTTTTATGGTGCGCGATGCGGTTCGCTCTAATCCGGGATTGGTTGTGCTGAAAAATGGCGTTGTGGCTGAAAAAAAATCATGGAGAAATTTCTAAGCTACTAAGGTTGCCTTAAAAAATAAGGTTTTAATGAATACAATATTAATCTTTAAATCAAATTATGAATACCGAACAATTAACAAACAATGATTTAGTGCTGAAAACCGCCCGAAAACGAGTGGCATTCAAAAAACACATTACCGTTTACATTTTACTCAACCTGTTTTTATGGGTTTTGTACTTCTTCTTATTTAGAAAAAGTGATGATAAAATGTTCTTTAACAGCATTCTGTTCCTTCTTATTACGTGGACGATTATTATCATCGGGCATTATTTTTATGCGATGAAATGGAATAGAAAAATGTTGGAAAAGGAGATTGAATCTTTGATGAAAGAAAAAGAGAATGAATAAGAAGAAAATAATTATTATTGGCACTGCCTATCCCTATCGCGGTGGCATTGCTGCTTTTAACGAACGATTGGCTCAACAATTTATTAAAGAGGGTTATGAGGTTGAAATTTACACGTTTACATTGCAATACCCCAATTTGTTATTTCCGGGAAAAACACAGTATTCTAACGAACCTGCCCCCAAAGAACTTACTATACATCGTAAAATAAATTCGATTTGTCCCGTAAATTGGCTAAAAGTGGGAAAGGAAATCCGAAAAAAACAACCTGATACAGTGATTATTCCCTACTGGATGTCGTTTTTGGCACCTTGTTTTGGAACTATTGCAAAACAAATCCGAAAAAACAAACATACGAAAATTGTGGGCTTGGTACACAATATGATTCCGCATGAACCTTCTCTTTTAGATAAGTGGTTTCCAAAATATTATGTAAAAAATGTAGATACTTTTGTCTCATTATCGAAATCAGTTTTAGTAGATATTGATAATTTTGATAAGAAAAATAAACCCAAACTTTTTTCTCCCCATCCAATTTATGACCACTACGGGATTTTGTTACCCAAAGCTCATGCAAAAAAAATCTTAAATTTAGAGGAAAATACAAATTATTTGCTTTTCTTCGGTTTTATTCGGGCGTACAAAGGATTAGACTTGCTTTTGGAAGCATTTGCCGATGTTAAAATAAAAAACCTTCCTTTAAAACTTTTAGTAGCCGGTGAGTTTTATGAAGATGAAAAAAAATATTTAGAAATTATTATGCGTCTTAATATTGAAGATAAAATATTGCTATTCAACGATTTTATTTCTGACAGTAAAGTTAATTTGTTTTTCAGCGCTTGTGATTTAGTGGCACAACCCTACAAAACTGCCACTCAAAGCGGCGTAACACAAATTGCTTACCATTTTGAAAAACCAATGATTGTTACAAACGTAGGCGGATTGGCAGAAATTGTTCCCCATGAAAATTGCGGATATGTGGTTGAGCCTGACGCAAAGGCTATTGCAGATGCTATTGCAGAGTTTTACAACAAAGGTAATGAAAACTCGTTTATCGAAAATTGTAGAGTTGAAAAAGAAAAATACGATTGGAAAAAAATGACCGAAACTATCTTAAAACTTGTTAATATATAATTTGATGGCGCTCAATAAAAAGAAAAAAAAACCTTCTTTTTCCTTCAAAAAAATACTAATCATTCCGCTATTTATCCTCAATGTTGTGGCGGCAATTGGGCTACTTCTTGCTTTTTTGGCACAATACATTCCTCCCCATTGGTTCTCGTACAGCGCTTTTTGCGGTTTGGGGTTCGTATATATTGTCGCCATCAATGCCCTGTTTGTAATTTTATGGCTTCCTGTAAAATATCAGTATGCTGTTATTTCTCTCGCATTGATTTTATTGAATGTTGGAAATATTGACAAGCATTTTCAACTTAAAGGCGCGGAAAAACCGCCGAGATGTATCAACTGCGTTAAAGTGATGAGTTACAACGTGAAATTGTTTGGATTGTACGATACAAAAGTGCAAAAAATACGTCAGCAGAATAAAAATAAAATTATGCAATTTATCTACGAAGAACAACCGGATATCGTATGTTTCCAAGAATATTTTTACGACAAATCCGGAAAATTGAACTTTAACACCACCGATACGTTGCTTTCCATTTTAAAACTAAAAAAGAAAAACTTTCATTATGAATATTTTACGGCGAAAAGAGATGACCTCTATTTTGGATTTGCCACTTTTTCTAAACACAAAATTATTGGAAATGGAGTTGTGGAAATGCCGGACAGCAGTGTAATTGCCACTTACATAGATATTAAACATAAAAATGACACCATCCGTATTTATAATTGTCATTTGGCTTCCATTCATTTTGAAAATGAAGATTATGAAATGGGAAAACAACTGATAATTAATCCAATAAATGACCCCAAATGGCAGAAAAAAGCGAAAATTTTGTATGAAAAACTTAAAATTGCTTTCGATATAAGAGGAAAACAAGCGAAAGTGCTAAAGCATCATTTAAAAAACTGCAATTATTATACCATGGTTTGCGGAGATTTGAACGATTCGCCGGCTTCTTTTGCCTATAACAGAATGGCTAAAGGATTTAAGGATTCTTTTCGGGAAAGCGGCAATGGAATGGGAGAAACTTACCTGGGAGAAACGTTTCCTAAATTTAGAATTGACTACATTTTACACGATAAAGTGTATAAATCTTACGGACATACAGTGCATACAAATATATCAATATCAGACCATTATCCTGTTTCAACGTGGATATCACTGTATCGTAATTAAAATAATTTTTAACAATTTGTAAATTTAGAGGTAAATAATATATTTTTGCCCTCGTTTTTTACAAAATTAATTATTAACCAAAAAAAAATTATTATGAAAAGTTTTATTAACAAATTGACCTTAGCTTTATGCTTATTATCCTTTTTCGCTTGCGGAAAAATTAAAGATGCTACTACCAAGGATATTCCCGTAGAAAGCATTACTATTGAACTTAATGACATTACAGTTCAAGAAAAAACAAGAGGTGAACTTCAAAAGTTCTATGCCGAACAAACCATTAAATTAGAAGATATTGAAGCCTTAACTGATGAAGCTATCAAATACTCTGATTTGGTAGAATCGGTTTCAGTGGGAAGTGCTTCTATTATTATTTATTCTGTTGATGAAGTAGGAACTGTGGTTGAGGAATTTGTACTCGATGCAAAAGAAGTAAGTAAAATAGAAATTAAGGAGTATGTATTGAAAACTGAAGTAAATACAAAAGAAGTTCAAAGTTTTGCGGCTTCGGTTTTAAAGCATTTGTTACTATATAATAAGGTAAATGTTGTAACTTCCGGCAATACTGATATTCCTTCCGGTAAAAATCTGAGAGTTAAAATTTCTTTAAAGAATGTAAATATTAGAGCCAGTGTGTTAAAGTAATTCCAATTTCTTTACAAATCTGTCAATATCACCGGCGCCCATTGTGAGCAAAACTTCCGGTCTATTCATTTGTAAATAAGCAACCAACTCCTCTTTTTTGAGGAGTTTTTTATTTTCATTTTTGATTAATGATAAAAGATAATTTGAGGTGATGCCTTCAATAGGTTTTTCGCGTGCCGGATAAATATCCAACAAAATTATTTCGTCCAAAACCTCTAAAGAATCTGCAAATTCCTGTGCAAAATCTCGTGTTCGCGAATACAAATGAGGTTGAAAAACTCCGGTAATTTTTTTCTCCGGATAACAGTTTTTAACCGCATCTAAAAAAGCGCTGATGGCTTCCGGATGGTGTGCATAATCATCAATATAAACAAAATCATCCCGTTGTACGCAAACGTCAAAACGCCGTTTTACTCCCGTGAAGCGAGATAATGAGTTTTTTAATAATTGTGAATCAAAAACTCCGTTGTTTTTCCAGAATAAATATTCGGAACAAGCGGCAAAAGCGGCAAAAGCATTTAAAATATTGTGTTTTCCGGGAATTGGAAAATTTTGAATATCAGAAACTTTATAGTTCGCTTTTTCCGAAAAACCATACGTTATTTTATTCGGATGCTCAATCTGTCCGGCAATCTCATCATAAATTACTAATGTACCGGTGGGTTGTATTTGGTTGGCAAACATTTGAAACGACTCAACCAAACAATTTCGGTCTCCATAAACATCCAAATGGTCTGCATCTAAAGAGGTTATAACGGCTACTTGCGGGTGCAGGGTTAAGAACGAGCGGTCGTATTCGTCTGCTTCCACGATTACAGTGTCAAATCCGGAGTTATAAACAAAATTACTGTCAAAGTTTTTGGCAATTCCCCCAATAAATGACAAGACCGGAAGAACGTAAGAGTGTAAGACCGTAAGATTGTTTTTCTGCTTTTCTGCTTCGCACAACATTTGCGTTACCATCGCGGTGGTGGTGGTTTTTCCGTGTGTTCCGGCAACGGCAATGGTGGGATAATTGCTGCAAATCATACCCAAAATTTCAGAACGCTTTAATATAAGAATTTGATGTTCAATAAAATACTGATATTCTTGATGGTCTTTGGGAATTGCCGGAGTATAAACCACAACATCTACATTTTTAGGTATTTTATTTATATCTTCCTCAAAATGAATCTGCGCGCCTTCTGTTATCAATTGTTGGGTAATATCAGTTTCAGTCAGGTCATAACCATAAACTTGTTTTCCTTGCAGTAAAAAAAAACGGGCTAAGGCGCTCATTCCAATTCCGCCGATTCCCAAAAAATAAATGGTGTTGATTTTATTTAACATCATTTTTTACAATTAGTTGCGCTATTTTGTCGGAAACACCGGCATCTCCCAAGATATGCCGCAATTGTTGATAATCATTTTTCATGGTATCAATAACGGAATTGTCATTCAAGATTTTAGCCAATTCTTCTTTTAATTTTCGTGGATTACAATCGTTTTGAATCAATTCTTTTACTGTTTCTTTCTCCAAAATGAGATTCACTAACGAAATATACTTTTTAGTTTTATCAACCAACATTAACACAATTAAATAAGAAATGATGCTGGTTTTGTAACACACTACTTGCGGCACGTTCCACAAGGCGGTTTCCAAAGTAGCAGTACCGGAAGTTACCATTGCCGCCTTAGCATGACGCAACAGTGAATATGTATTTCCTTCCACCAAAGTGATTTTCTTGTTTTTTATGTACGATTGATACAATGACAGAGGTTGTCCATTTACTTTCGACATTACAAATTGATATTCAGGAAACTGCTCTACCATTTTCACCATAACGGGGAGCATTTTTTTGAGTTCTTGCCGGCGGCTACCGGGCAAAACAGCAATAACCGGTCGGTCATCTAAATGGTAGGTTGTTTTAAAAGTGTGCCAATCATCATTTTTTATTTCGTCTTGTACAACATCCAGCAAAGGATGCCCTGCATAATGCGCTTCGTAGTCGTATTTTGCATAGATTTCTTTTTCAAAAGGTAAAATGGTAATCAAGGTATCCACATCTCTTATAATTTTATAGACGCGATTTTTTTTCCACGCCCAAATTTGTGGGGATACATAATATACAACTCTAATATTTTGTTCTTTAGCAAATTGCGCCATTCGTAAATTGAATCCGGTGTAATCAATTAAAATGAGCACATCCGGTTCGTAGAGCAAAATATCAATTTTACATATTTTGATATTATTAAGAATGGTGCGCAAATTTAGGGCAACTTCTAAAAAGCCCATAAAAGCAAGGTCTTTGTAGTGTTTGATAATTTCACCGCCTTGCGCTTCCATCAAATCGCCTCCCCAGCAACGAAATTCGGCGTTGGGAGTTGTTTTTTTGATTGATTTCATTAGATAGGAGCCAAGCAAATCGCCTGAGGCTTCGCCGGCTATCATGTAGTATTTCATAAACAAAAAATTACATATTCACTCTTATATCTTTAATATTCAACTGAATATTTGTAATATTATTCCAAGTGTTTTCTTCAACGTGATACAGAATATCAAAGTCTCTTTGCGAAACGATATAGTCAAAATGCTGTTTTTGATTGAAAGCGATAGCATCGATGGGCTGGCTGGCTTTGTTTCGATATAATAGCCTCATTTTAATATGTTTATCTCCAAC
>Ga0209628_10001752_pt1 | contig 14300 bp, 10 predicted proteins | sample TergutCu122P4_FD_187285 | JGI IMG/M metagenome (GOLD analysis project Ga0209628, IMG submission 187285) | Cubitermes ugandensis P4 segment gut microbial communities from Kakamega Forest, Kenya - Cu122 P4 (SPAdes) (version 2) | ecosystem: Host-associated > Arthropoda: Insects > Digestive system...
AATAACTTTTGAATCTATCATAAAGTTTCTTCAGTACGATTTAGTGCTAAAACTTGAAACTTCGTCCGTTCATGTAGAATTTTATTCTCTTTCAAACAGTTTTTATTTCATAATTTTATATTATATAGAGCAGAAAATATATCTGTTTTTGTGGAGGGACGCAATTTCAAGATTAAATGCCCAAAAAAACTCCGGCCGGTAGGGGACTACGGCCATTTAAAAGTCAGTACGCTAAAGGTTAAGTAGAGTTTAGTCGGTAATTTAAAATAGTTATTTAACTTTTAGTTTCTTTACTTTGTTTGGAGTAAAAAAATCCCTGGGTGCACACCTTAATGACATGTGTTGTTCATCTTACAGCTCCATAATGGCTACAGCTTGGGGTCAGAGGATTTATCGAAGATATGTAGCTGCAGCACAATGGAAGAACTGCACACTTCACCTTCATTGTGGACAACACTGTGAACAAACGTTGCCAGTGGTTCAGTTACATGTCATGCACTACTCTCCAGGCCACCACACAGTCTTGAGCTTACCACACTGGACAACTCTTCATGGGGCATTATCAAGGGATGAGTGGCTGCACACCACTACTGCAACAGTGTGAAGTTGCACACAACTGTGGAACAGGCAGTCACCATAAATAAGTCACAGATGCTTTAGAACATCAGGCTGTGTTTGGAACATAACAGTGCACATGCACATACAATTAAGGTACAGCACCAGTCACCACATATTTAAGTAAGGGTATGGTGACTTTTTAGCTTCCCTGTAGTCAGAAAAAATGAAGGGAATAGCCACGTGGCATATGTAGGCATAGAAGTTTAATTACTACTGATAATATGGAGCTTAATAAATAGGGTTTTAAGTGTGAGCTCGAACAGCTGAAGACAGGATCCAGTGGTGGGCTGTTGAAACAGTAATAAACTTTTGGGGAATTTGTTGACCAAATGAATGTATACACTTTCTCTAAAAAAACTCTACGCCATGGAGTTTTAATTTGTGAATATACAATTTATTTCTCACACCTGGAAACAGGCTGATAACAAGCCCCAAATTTTCACTCCAAACGTGTTTCTATCAACTTGCCTTAACGTGCCAACTTTTAAATAAAACACAGTCTGGTGAGGGCTGACACAATTGTGACATGTAAGGCACACACAGACTTTCAACAATATAAATGATATGACATTTATGGTCCTTGTGGACAAAAGTGATTAATCCAAATATTCACCTTCCTTATGTTTGTTTTCTTGAATGGGTAGTTTCCCTGTAGGATCTGGATAGATAAGTGGCAACAGTCGGCTGCGGTAATGCCATGATGAATAGTTAGAGAAGTTGGTCATTATTTTCTTGCTTGAATACGCAAATTCATCTGCAGCACAAATTTGTGACCTTTCCACCACAAAACGACGATAATCCCAACAATGAACTGGAAGAACACAATCAGTTACTGGGATATCTTCCTCTCACAAGACTGAATGCAATGAAATCACCATGAAAGCTTGTAAAAATATAAAGACCAAGTACTTCTAGCAGTTCTAAGCTATCTGACAAAAGTCAGGGATGATGTAATGTAACGTAAGATACAGCCAACTCATGACCTGCAAGAGCCTGAAGAAATATAAAGACCAAGTTTTTCAGGTACTTCTACCTATCAGTGAAAAGCAGTAATGATGTGATGTAACATATAGCAAATTAAAGACACAACTTACCACCATAAAATGATTTTCATGATTGATAGACCTCAGTTACAGTCCAGGAGAGAAACTGCTTTTTCAAACCTAGATACTCAAGCATCTATTTGTAATCAAAAGCCCGAGGAATGATAAACATATGATTAAGATTGTTTATGAAAAGTGTATCATTACTCAGGTCCATGAACTGATTAACAGTTAACCTACAAGTTACAGGGCATAGCAAAACAAGATTCCTTTGCAGTTTCAGATTTTTAGCAGGGCTAAATATTTAAAATGATTTAAAATGTTTTCTACTTCCCACATTATGACACAACCTTTAAAATCTCACAACTTACCTTGAAAATTTATAAGGTGTCTCACAGGTAAGTAAATGTAGCATTTGCCCTCCTCCTCCCCACTTTTTCCTACAAGTAGTCACTTCAGCATGTATTCACATGTTCATCTAAACTGAATTTAGAAGGAAGAAGTTCTACTAGTTTGATGAACAATAAAGTTTATATAATCAACTTGAAGTGAAGAACATGGACATACAGACATGGCAAACATAAATTCATACCACTGAAGCTTTATTCACATTCAGCTATGGATATTGGAATAATTTTCACATTTATGGGTGTCTGGAGATGTGTAGGAACCTACTTGCTTCATGAGTCTTTGAATTCTCTGTAATCCATAATAAACTGTCTAACACTTGAACCAGACTCTTCTGCAATTTCAATAGACCCTGACAGCTTAATTAAAGTTTCACATTTTCTTTTTCAAAGTGCAGTTCATCTGTGTCCCACTGTTATCTGTAGGATACACAGTGCGAATTATATCACTGCGCAGAACAGTTTTAAACACTGAAAATGGTTTATTTAAATAAAGCTATCAAACTAGGCAGACATCCCCACTTGCAGCCATGGTTATACCACTACTAACTTATGCAGGAGGGCCATACATTTGGTCTCTCTGCATAAGTGGAAGTAGTTCAAGAAATGTAAATTATCATATCAGAAATTCTCTTGATATTATTAGATTTCTCCTTGTATACAGTTTACACTTACAGTTTCTCTCATCTAGCTCCAGGTACTTGTTACAAAGTGCCAACTCCTGCTCCCAAATGGATATTGGCATATTATCTAGCACCCATCTTCTGTGATGCCATCCACCATATGATTTGGGATTGGCACACAGGCATTGTTCAGTCAAGCGTAGCTCACTCTGCATTAGTTGCTGTATTTCTCCTTCACTTCTTTGAAAATAAAGAAAAACTTTACTGTACTTCTGACATTAAAAATACATTAATTTGGAAAATAAATTCTGACAGAAAAATCAATGGAGAAATTAACATAACAACACAGAAGAGTTATACACTCTTATAAAATTACAAAATTATGGAACAAAATATCACAAATAATTTGAAACAAAACCTGAACCTTTAAAAATATAAAAAAAGCAAAGCCTGGGAAATTAATATTAAATTTTGAGAAAGTAATGAAGGGCAAAGAAGAAAGGATAGAAGCAGAAAATAAGTGTTTAGATTGCATCTGGAGTCCAAAATTTGTTAACAGTTACATCAGAAATTGCAAAAGTGGTATGGCCATATTAAAAAAAAAAATTGTACGGACTGCTACAAGACAGGGCATCAGAATTACTCTGATGGAAAGAGAAATATGGGAAAACCCAAACCAAGACGGATCAGCCAAGTGCTAAAAGACACCAAAAAAAAAAAAAAGACTGAGATAGTTCACAGGCCACTTGGCCTCTGACCTGTAGAAAACACAAAAGGTTCCTAGAAGTAGAAAATATAATTTGTATAAACTGGTGTAGCATCTTTTTTTTTTATTTGTTAACTTTATTTTAGATTTCCTTCCAGAATTATCGGTACAAATGTAAGATGCCTTAAAAAAACGAAACCATTAATAATTTATTCAAACCAATTATTTAATAAAACTTCCAATTTCTGATAACATCCCTGAAGTATTCATATGCACCACTACCAGTCCCTGTCCTCTGGCTGTCATCTAAATTAATCCACTGCTCCTGAAATGTTTGTATACTGGACATATGAACTGATTACAAGATTAGAAACACATTCTGTATCTCATTTGCGAACTCGAAAATCAGTAACTACCATTTTACAGTTATACACCCTGTTGTGTTCTCATGAGATCAGTTTATAAATATATAAACTGCTGACAAAGGAGAGTTCAATGCTTTTTATTGAAACAACACTTTTGACCCTAACGGATCATTAGGCTACACTTAAAAAGAATTTTATTTCTTTGTTTTATTTAATGTTACGTTTCTTGTTATGTAACAATTCAAACAAGCTAACTACATTGTATTTCCATTAACATGTTTGGACACAATATTTCTTTCAAAGGGGCACTGCAAATCCTTGTAATGCCTGACTGAGATTCAAACTGGGCACCTGCTGCATGCACAACTTGAGGCAACCTCATCAGCAGTCTGAACTGTCAAAGAATCGCCACCCGGCATTTCTAAGGTTACAGCAAAATGGCTACAATGTTTACCACAGTGCATCACTGGCATTTATTAACAGTTTCCCCTGCAAAACCCAACCTCTGGCATCCACACTGCAGATGGTGGGTGGAATGTCTATAGCTAGATAACAGGAAAAATGGTCCTTTCAGGCCGAGGTGTGCAGCACTGTGCCAAAGGCTTCATGACACTCGGGTGATGATGGCAGTGTCATGAACAAACCCCTTGGGGCACCAGGCAGCACCGTTATATGTATGCCTGCCGCCTGCAAGATGCTCTATTGGTGGTGACTGTTATTTCCCCACTACTTGTTGATGCATATAGAAATGGCTAGCAAAAAGAAACCCATTCAGTGCAGGGACTCTGTTGTAGAGACAACTGTACAATACTGCTTAACAGGGGGGCCAGCAGTGCTGGCAGACCATCCCATGTGGCTGGCATTTTCAACAGACCTATGAACACACAGCAAAAAATACATGATAAGGACTTGCCAAATTTAAGACACTTAGCTATGTAAGAAGCACTCCAGAGAGAGACTTCATTTGGCATTTCAATACAAGGAGATAATACCAGAAAATCTGTGTTGGTGGTGGCTCTGCAAGCAGCCAGACTGAAGTTAACTGGGCCTGCTAAGGGGAAGCTTAGGAAAATTGGGGCAGTCAGAGGATTACCAGGAGCTCAGTACAACCAGGGCACAAAACCTCACTCTACCAAACAATGGGTCCCAAAAGGCCAGATGTGAAAGATATAAATTTATCAAAATAAATCTGCCCCATAGCAAGGGTGTGACAGCACATCTTTTTTGAAAACCTGCTATAAGGGAGATTGATATAGCACTTATTTGAGAACCCTGGGTTTGTGGGGACCAAATAAGGGGATTGTGCAATTGACAGGTTGCTGTTCTCTGCCGGACCAAGTATTGCTCCTTTACCCTGCATATTTGTCAGGAACACAATTCATATCTTTCCGTAGTTGGAGCACTGCTCTACAGATCTGACAACAGTCAGAATGACACATATTTGAGGAAAGAGAATAAGGAAACTTACTCTTACCTCAGTATACCTCCATCATGATTCAGACAAACCACCCCATCAATAGGATTAACCTGAAAAGTACTTACTTACTTCACGAAGCAGAATCCTTCTTGAGAAGCTAACCTGTTCTCAGCTAGTCAAAAAATTCCACGCATTTTACGGAACCCAAAGGTTTATTACGGTGTTTACAAGTGCCCAAATCCTTAAAGTAAAGCATATTTAAACACCAATGTAGGTGCTAATGGCTGGGGTTCTTTTTGCCTTAGATGGCCATTCCTGTACTCACTGATACTAACCTTGTATTTTATATATTTTTAATCCTAAACACTTCAAATGAAAAGTAAACTCTTAAGAATGGATCCATCTAATTGTTCCTTCAATTGTGAAACAATCCACTTATTTTTACACAACTTGGTTTAGTATCATTTTTAAATTCGTCTTTCAGTTTTAAGTTTTAGTTCAAATAATAATTCATTTCAAATATCTATTTATGTTAATCACATCATGCTACAAAATTTGGAGATGACTGTCAATGCGTGTAACAAGCTGTGTAGGTCAGCAAGAGTTTATGTTTCTTAGAACAGTGGCTTGTCTATGTGCTCATGAATGAGTCCATATTATATTTTGAAATCAGTGGGGGAGGAAAACCCAAACAGACCTCTCTCAAAGTGGCTAGTGCAATATGGCATCAAAGGCAAATTTCCTGCCTTCTGCTGTAAGGATTTGTATGTGATTTTTGAATTCTATAGTGTCATGTTTCATGCCTATTTTCTCCTCATCAATTCAGTTTGTCAGTTAAAGTGATTAAATATGTATGGCAGGGCAGCTTCAGTAACATGCATTGCTGGTGTTCCTGCGTGTGTTAGACCCTGCATATTCAAATGCCACAGTACTAATGTGACACAACACAAGCGACAGTAGAGCATGAATGACACACATTCATTCATCTGAAGCACTATGAAACATTATCAACACTACACAAGACAGATTCTTTCATGATTTCTGCATTTCAGTCAACAAAAATGAACCTGACAAGATACAAAATATACACTCAACTGTGGAAAACACTCATTCATTGGCTTATAAACTAAATATTACAGACCAGCTGAACAATTAGCATTTGAAATTATTCTATTCTGCAAAGGCAGTCAAAAGTCACTTTCAAACAACATACACCAAAGAAATATAGAAGTTTTGGAACAAGATTTACCAGTTGTGTGATTCTAAGAAATACTGGCCTGTGTACAATATGAATGTATCCGAAGGCAGATACAGGAAACATTCAACTCCCAGCATGATGATGGCCATGGTGTGGAAACAGACAAAATGTAAACACACTGACAAACATGTTTTTTCTACCAGCAGAGGGTAATTTCTATGATAAGCATGGAAAATTTCTGAGACCAGATCCAGTACAAAACTGTAATAGCCATATGAAGCAAGTGGACAAATCTGACGGCACAACTTAGGTCATTAACAGATGACACTCAAAATGGGCAAAGAAGATATTTTTCCACCTTCCAAAATTTATCATTTTCAAAAATGTTATCATTCTCACCACTCAGTCTTCAAAATTATCACACTGACTATTCAAAACCAACGTCGGTGAAAGATCTAATACAAAACAAGGGGAGCATGCCTCGAACTCAGACCATGGGCAAGAACTACTAAACAGATTTGACACAAATACTGGCCTTTGGAAGGGACACACACACGCGCGCGCGTGCATGCATGCACACACACACACACACACACACACACACACACACACACAAAAATCTAGAATGCAACATGGGGTTGTGTGCTACCCCATGCTTCCAAGGTGTCACACTATATGGCATTTCTGAGGACCAACTGACACTGACCTGGAAGAGGGGAGCACTTAGACACATATACATACATATTGCCATTGTAATTACTGCACTGATACTTTTCAGTAGCACTTTCTTGATGAAATAACAGGGATGAATGGTAAAGGATTTCACAGAAGGCTTCATAAAAGAAGAGAGACTAGTTGGAATGGCCTATATATATATATATGTGTATTTGTTCATTTTTACAAATTTGAGAAAAAAAGAAAATAGGAATAGCTACTTGGAGATATCTGTAAATAATTCATGAATCCTGCAATAAGTGTAAGGGCATAAGGAATGTACCCTTCATATGTGGACATTTTTAGCTAGAATTATTTTTCAGACAAGCCTTCATATCCATAAAGCCCTTTAGACAAATATTCTGAAAAAGACACCTGTATTAATAATGCAGAAAATAGTAAAAACATCATAGCATTTTGAGAATTTGTTTTCTCTTTCATCCCACAAGGACAATTAAAGTACTGGGCCAATGTGTTTTACTGGTTTGACATTAAAGACTATGGAAAGTCGCTGACTACTGCAGTAGGAATAAGATGCAGCTCAACACTGGGTGTGATGCCAGTGCACACATTTTATGGGGAAGCACAGACATCAACCCACAGGAAGAATATTTAATAGAATATTTGGTAAGTCAAAAATTTAATATTCTTAATGAAGGTAACAGGACTACCTTTGCAATTAGTAAATGGAAGGAGGTTACAGACTTGAGACCAAATACTGAATAGATAGACATGGTGTCAAACTGGCATGTATCTGATGAGACTTCCTTGTAAGAGTACAAACACATACTATTTCAAGTGCATGACCTGGAACTGAACAGGGTCACCTATCACAACCTCAAGAGAACCAACCAGGAAGACCTAAAGGTTAATCTAGGGGTCATAACAGATGTGGAGCTGCCTGCTGACACGATGCAACAGGCAATCCCCTCATATTTAACTGTCCAGGCAAGGCAGCTGTAGGCTAAGGTGGGTTCCTTGACACAAAAAAGAGTTGAGCCACCTTACGGCTCTAACAAGACGGCTTTTTAATCAAGATAAAATAACAGATGACTGGGAGTCATATAAGATGGCCCTCACCTGTTAAAATAAACAAAGCCAAAAGGCCAAATGGTCTGCTTGGAGGGAAGATTGCCTGTGGATTGAGGAAGTATCATGGCCAGTCAAGTCAACCAACAGGGTGGGATCCATTGAACTACCTCATGGCTGATAAGAGGAAAGACACCCTGGAAGACTTTCAAAGGGTTCATTTTTCAGGATCTAAGACAACTGAAATCACAATGGAAAGGCACAGGCAGCCAAAGCTGTGATCATGTGTAGCTAACAGGGAAGGCTTGGACCTGTCTGAAAAGGCTGTCGATCAGTCCAAAATATGATAGGTATAAGTATGTTAAAACCATTCAAGTAGGCAGGGACTGACAAAATTTTGCCAGCATAACTGCAACAAGGAATTGGGCACTTAGCGGCTCATCTGTGCCATATATTTAGGGCCTGTCTGGCAGGAAGGAATATACCCAAAGCTTGGATATGGGTTTAAGTTGATGTTTATCACTCAACCCAGGATGGTTAACTATTTCAAGGCTAAGACACATTGTCCTATTAATCCATCACCCTTCATGTTGGGGACAACAGAAAAACTGGTGTGTATGCAAACAAGAATGAGATATTGAGGTCTTACCCCTTACATCAAAACCAGTTTGCCTCCCAAACAGGTAAGTCTACTGAAACTGCACTGCACAATGTGGCCATACACATACAGAATGCAGTGGAACAAAGTGAAATAGTACTTGGAACTTTCCTAGATACTGAAGGGGCCTTTGACAATATCCCTTTTAAAGTTATAATGTAAGCGGCTGGAAGCATGGGATTGAGTATACAATTTGTCAGTGGGTTGGGTCCATGCTGGGTAGCAGGAAAATTACCACCACACTTGCAGGAAAAGTCTTGAGGGGTCTGTGACCAACAACTGTCCACTATTGCCTCTTGTGCAGCCTGGTTAAGGACAAACTCATTACAGGACCCAATGACCTGATGAGAGTGGGTATTATATACTGGGATATGCAGATTATATTGTTATCCTAATACGCGGAAATTCCTGAACCCCACCTCAGAGGTGCTTCAAGAGGCTTTGGGTGTGCTACAACAGTGGTGTGATAGAACTTAGTTGTCTATCAATAAGACAGCGATAGTTTCACTCACTAGGAAGAGTGATTTAAGGGGCATGAAGAAATCAACCTTCTCTGGAAAACAATGCAGCTAACTACCTAGGTAAAATATCTTGGACTTACTCTTCACAAGGGATTAACATGGAAGCAACAGCTGAAAAATGTGATGAATAAGACTTACAGGATTTTCTGGGCCTCTAAAGAAACATTTTGGGTCTGAAACCCAGAGTAGAGTACTGAATATAACTCATGACAATCAGACCCATACTGACCTATGGCCCCACAGTCCGGTGGCCACGTGTTAGATACACGATCAGCAGGATGGAACTCAGTATGTTACAAGATTAGTCTGTCTGGTTACCAGAGGTGTGGTGACGATGGCCCCAGGAGCTGCAATGGAGGTCCTCCTAAACTCCCTCCTCCTTGCATCAGAAAATCCTGGGACATGGAGCATGAACCCATCCTACAAATGGGAACTTACAAGATGAAACAAAGATATGCATACCACAAGCCATTCACAGTCAAGTTCCCTGACAAGTGCAAGTGGCAGAACAAGTTCCAACCAGAGGGCCTGGTCTGGTACATGGATGGGTCCAAGACCAATAAAGGCACTGGTGCTGGATTGCACTGATGGGGCTCAAAAAGGTGGCATAACTTCAGCCTTTGGCTCCAAACCACAGTATTCCAGGCTGAAATATGGCTTTTAGGCTTGTATAATGGAGAATATATACAGGGAAAGGCTACACAGGTACAAACATCTACATTCTTCCCCAGAGTCAAGCAGCCATTAAAGGCCTTGAGAGTCTCTAGATATATTTTCAATTAGTCTGGGATTGTCATCAATCTCTGGTGAAACTGGCAGATCATTACACAATCCAAATGGTACGGGTGCCAGGATAATATAGGGGACTTGATGGAAATTAAACAGCTGATCAATTAGCTAAACAACACTCCTCCCACCCACTCACAGGACCTCAGCCTGCCACTGACATATCTACACATGTTACTAGGAGAGTGAAGAGGTACTGGATGAGCACAAAACATGAGGACTATTGGCAGTCCATTCATGGACAAAGGCAGGCTAAGGGCTTCCTTAAAACACCATCTGCTAAAAAAGGTGGGGAATTATTCAGCCTGAACAGAAACCAGCTAAGAACTGACAGTGCTCCTAACAGGGCACTGCCATTTAAAAGGACATAAACTGAAGCTGGTAGACAGTCCGCGGTGTGGTAGTGGCAAACATGCATTTGAAATGGCCTAAAGTGTTCTTTATGATTGTGAAGCACTGGCAGTATTACAATTTAGGCACCTGAGTCATCATTTCCTGAAGCCAGGTGACTTTGTCAACATACAAGGTATGTTCAATGGAAAATCGGAATTTTTTGTTCACAGAGCATTTATTGCAAACACTGAAATAATTATATTATTACTGTTCAACATAGTCCCCTTCTAGTTCAATGCACTTAAGCCAGCGCTTGACAAGGGCATAGATTCCGCGGGAAAAGAATTCTTTTGGACGGGTGCGCAGCCACTCATGCACCGCCGACCTAACCTCATCGTCGTCCCGGAACTGCGTTCTGCTCAGCGCATCCTTCAATGGACCGAAGACGTGAAAATCTGAAGGCGCGAGGTCGGGTGAGTACGGAGGGTGTGCGATGCACTCAAACCGCAGCTCCTCAATAGTCAACACTGTTGCTGTAGCAGTATGTGGCCTCACATTGTCGTGGAGGAGACACACTCCCGTCGTCAACAACCCGCGCCATTTCTGGCGAATAGCTGGCTTCAGATTTTCCCTCAGAAGGTTTGAGTAGGTGGGACTGGTCACAGTGCTTCCTCTGGGCATGTAGTCCTCTAAGATTGGCCCATTGTAATCCCAGAAGAAAGTCAACATGACCTTGCCTGCAGATCGTTGCACCCGCACCTTCTTCGGTTTTGGGGACGAGGTTTGGCGCCACTCCATGCTTTGTCGCTTTCGTTCTGGCTCGTAGAAGTGTACCCAAGTCTCATCCCCAGTGACGATACACTGCAGAAATGCTTCACCATCAGCCTCATACTGACGCAGAAGCTCTTGGCAAGCATTGACATGTCTCTCTTTCATTTCAGGTGTCAATCGCTTGGGTACCCATCTTGCACACACTTTTCGGAACTTCAGCTCTTCATGAATGACGTGATGGGCTGATCCAACACTAATGTCCAATAGTGATGCCACCTCCTTGACTGTGACGCGACGGTTTTCCCCTATCACGTTCTCCACGGCTGAAATGTTGTCTTCCGTGACTGCCGTGAATGCTGCACCTGGGCAAGGAGAATACTCCATACTAGTGACGTCATTCTTGAACTTCTCAGTCCATTCATACACTTGTGTATGACTCATACACCTGTCACCGTACTGAATTCTCATCCGACGGTGAATTTCTATAGGTTTCACGCCTTCGCTAAACAAAAATCTCACAACACTTCGCTGCTCTTGTTTAGTGCACTGTTGCAAGGGCACCGCCATCTTGTCGAACTGTTTCCCAGGTTCCTATGCGTGCCAAAGCCATCTATTTGTAGCTCAAGGTCACTGCCTTCGTATACCCTACACACAATGATATTGGTCGTACATGTGATTTTTAATACAACTTTTCCGGTTTCCCACTGAACGACCCTTGTATGTCAGCAAGGTAACTCCCCTTTGTACAAAGTGCAGGCCTGCTGAATGCTTCAGCAAAGAGTGTGTGCAAAAGACCAGAAATAGTCAAGGTGCAGGGTCACGGTGGTGCCCGCCCTAATATACCTTACGCTACCCATTATGAGATTAATAATAATATGCTGATCACAAATGTTGATTAACAGTCAAAATTAACAGCAGTTGTAACTGTCCTACTGAACAGTCCAATTATACCGTTGATCTTCATCCTTAAAATGAAGGAGAACTTCCCGTCTGATGTTCCACAGCGTAGTAATATCAGGATTGGCTATTAACAGTTGTGCTGAAATTGCAAGAACTTCTTCATCATATTCTCCTGCTTGGCGCTGAAACAAGTAATGCAGATTGACACTCATGTACAATTCGCACAGACAGGTCATGAACCACATTACAACAAACTTGCATGCTGTCACAGTTCACTATTGGTAGTTGTTACCATTCAATAATACCTTTGTGAAGGTTTTTTCAATTCCTATTTTGTACAATTTGGATTTCTTTTCTTTTTCATTTCTCTTCGCTTCTTGATTCTCTGCACTTGTCTTTGTCTTTACCCTGCCATGCTGTAAAAAAAAGATGTAACAGAACAGAAAATAGGTCCACACAGTGTGCAGGAAAGTCCACAATTCTGACCAAGCACTTAGAAGAAACTTCATCTGGACATGGGCAGCAACAAGGAACATGTAACTTTTCACAGTATTATTACTTACTGGTCCTATGACTCCTGCTCCGTTTGGGTATAATTCTCACATAACACTGTTAAATAACCAATGCACGTATCTTTACACATAAAAATTCACTGACCCTCTGATTCTACATGAAACAACTAATCACAATTTAAATGTGACTTCTATGACAGGTTACAAATGTTACAAATACTTAATGACAGTAAATACACCCAGTGACCATAAATGGACAGTTTTTTACAATTTAATACAAATTCAAAATTTATGTTGTATCTCTTTTACATTACAGTGAACATGTTTCAAACCTGGGATTCAACATCAAAGGTCTTCTACCTATCACCCCAAAGTATTTGTATGGCATTTCATGTGTCTAGGATAATTATGTTTTATTAGTGTTTCAAATTCTGTAAGGCTATGCATAACCAACACCTGACGTACCAGGTCACTTATCGTATCACTTACAGTGTTCAGTACAACAGATTCTTATACGTTGTGTTAGCCTGTTTTTATTTTAACTTCACTTCATTTTAACACTGTTCATATGGGCCTGTGTTTTATAACCTGGTTTATCCCACTTACATTAGCGTTCCCATTTATTCAACAATCCAATGACTGTCACAGAATGTGAAAATCAGTCCATGCCCTCCCACCCTCTTCCTTTCAGATCCACTTTACTGTTTTCCTTTCATCTAGGCCTATATCTTCAAAGTGCTCTCTTGCCTTCAGGTTTCCCACCAATACTCAGTACGTAGTTCTCTTCTCACCCATATGTGCTATATGCCCCACTCACCTCACTCTCCCTGATTTGATCAGCCAAGTAACTCTTGCTGAGGCACACAAATTTTCAAGTTCATCATTATGCAATTTCCTCCAGTCTCCTCTTACTTGTTCCCTCTAAGGCAAAAACCACTTCCTCAATGCCCTATTATTGAATACCATCAGCCTGCTCTTCCCTTAATGTTAGAGACCAAATTTTATAGACATATATAACAAGGAAAATATAGTTCCATATTTGTTAATCATTAAATATTTAAACAGAAAATGGGAAGACGAAAGACTATGAACAGAATGGCAGCAAGCATGCCCCGAATTAATCTGCTCCTAATTTCTTAACTCAAGTAATTATCAGTTGCTAGTATCATTTCCCAAATGTTTGAACTTTGCCACACTTTCATATGATTTATTACCCATATTTATGATAACATTCTGTCCTGCATTCTGGTCATGAAGTGTGAACACACACTTAGTTTTGTAAGCATTTACTTCCAGACCAACTTCTTACTAATGACCAATAAGGCTTCTGCATTCCTTCTTATAGTTGATACACACTAATCTAAAATCACAGAATATACTAAAAGCTGATGGGTCCCATTCAGTTCCAGTCACTTCTGATTTGCTTGGAACTTCCTAATGGAATATTCTAAAGCAAAGATGACAAGCAGTGATGATAAATCATACCATTTCATGCCATTCACACTTGGATATGAATCAGATGACTGCCTGCCTATCCAGACTTTACTACAGGTTTCAACATATAATTTTTAAACACATTTTAACCCTTCAGCGTGGAGCGACGAGCACTGCTCGTCCACGCGAAAACGTCACCTGTCGTGGAGCGACGAGCGCTGCTCGTCTGCTGCACTGTCTTACTCATTCGACTATATCTCGACAA
>Ga0209628_10001753_pt1 | contig 14297 bp, 12 predicted proteins | sample TergutCu122P4_FD_187285 | JGI IMG/M metagenome (GOLD analysis project Ga0209628, IMG submission 187285) | Cubitermes ugandensis P4 segment gut microbial communities from Kakamega Forest, Kenya - Cu122 P4 (SPAdes) (version 2) | ecosystem: Host-associated > Arthropoda: Insects > Digestive system...
CCTGCTTGATGGCGTAACCGGCCGCGATGGAGCTCTGCAGCTCGTCGTAGTCGGTGCTGGTGTCCTGCACGCCCTTCAGCTTGGTTCGGTTCAGGCGGATGCGCTGGGCTACCCTGTCCAGGGTCTTGCCACGGTTCTCCCGGCGCAGGAACACGTCGATGTCGATGCCCTCGCCGGCATTGATCAGGGAGGACATCCAGCCGGCCCGCACCACATTGGGATAACCGTTTTTGCGTATGTACAGGAAGGTGTAGTACATGCCGTCCATCACGATGTAATGGTAGCGCGTGAAGTCGATCCCCCGGGGCGCGATGAAATGCGCGACGCGGATGCGGGGCACAGGGTCCACGCCGACGGTCTTGCCGCGGCTGCGCATGACGTCCATCACCACGCGGTTCATGCGGGAACTGAAGGGCTCATTCGTGCAGGATTTACGGTTGAAGAACATGTAAAGGATCTCCGCGGTGAAGGCATCCTCATCTTTCGGCTGCACGATGCTGTTGCCGCACTGCATGAAGTAGGCCCGGGCGTTTTGAGCCACGGTCTGCATCGTGCCGTATACTTCGCTGTAGTCCGCCTCCCCGGCGCGCCGGTTGGCGGGCGCTTCGTACTCGAAGATGAGGAAGAAGCGCCGCGTCAGGGCCTCCCGGCTGCCCACATCTTTGATGAGGTTGATGTACTCCTGGGCCAGCAGGCGGCACTGGGGGTTATCCTCGGCGGACAGCTCCTCCCGCAGCAGGGCGATGTGCCTGTCGGAATCGGCCTTGCGGGTGATGGACTTGAACTGCAGCTTCATGGGCGAGATTTTCAGCCAGGAGGCAAAGGAGGAGATGATGTTGAATTGCTCCTCCGACGAGCGCAGCAGGAAGTTGATGGGTTCGATCTCCAAAATCTTGACGTAGCGCCCGTCGGTGAGCTCCACGATGCCGTTGCGGATGTCCTTCACCGGCAGGTAGTCCTGCACCCAAGGGGATTTATCTTTTTTTCGCACGCCGTCTTCCCACCCTTCGCATATGCAGTTTTCGCCTATTCATCCGGAACTTGATCATGTGCTGCAGGTACTGCCCCAGGGAATCCCCGCTGACACCCATCAGCGCCAGGATACCCAGCGGCAGCAGCGTGATGACCATCACGACAAACTTGGTCATGGCTTTCGCCGGCAGCCACATGAGCTCGGGGTAGCCGATGACCAGCACCAGAAGTCCGGCTTCGATGGTATTGCGGGTCTCCAACATACCGCCCAGCAGCTTGCCGCTGTCGGTATAGTTAGCGGGGATATGATATACATTGCTGAATTCCTGCTCATCCATCAGGTAGGCCACCTCCATCCAGGTCGAAAGAGGTGGCCCTGCGGAAGTATTTGATCTGGTAGCTGGGAGTGTTGAACACCACGCCGGAGCCGCTGGTACAGTGCAGCCAGAGCTTCTTGCCGTCGGCGCCGTAGCCCGCGAACAGGAGCACATGATTGATGGGGACATTCCCGGGCTTGTCCATGAAGCCCAGGTCGCCGGGCAGGAGCTCCGCCGCCGTGATGGGCACGGTGCCGTCCCACTGGTTCCAGCTGCCGACAGGGAGCCCTTTGCCAAGGGCGGTCTTGTACACCCAATCGGTGTAGCCGGAACAGTCCATGCCGTAGGGCCGCAGGGTGCCGGTGCTCCGGGAGCCGGTCGCCGTCACGAGCTTTGGTGTGCCCCAATCATCATTCCAGCCCGCCGCCGATTTGCCGCCCCAGAAATAGGGAACGCGGCCCACCAGGGACATCCCGGTTTCGATGAGCTTCTTGCGGGCGGGGCTGCAGGTGAGGCTGGCAAGGTACGCCTGCATCTCGGCGTCCGTGATGGGCGGCACGCTGCCGTTGCCCAGGGAGCCGTACATGGTCATCTTCAGGGCCATAGCCATGTGGTCGATTGCCTGGCCGTAGGTGATCCCGAACTGGTCATAGGGCTGTGCGGGGTCCACCTTGAAGGCGCGGAGGATCATGCCCTGGTCGAAGGGGTGGATGGTGCACTCCAGGTACTCCACTTTTTCCACCTGGGGTGTGATCGTCTCCGTGCCGGAGACTTGGTAATAGGTCTTGCTCTGGGTGCTGACGATCTTGCCGCCGGAGTAGACGGGCAGCTCCACCGTCACGGCCTTGTATGCTTCCCGCTCCAGGGGTTCGCTAGTGGTCTGCTCGCCATCAGGGACATAGTATATGCGTGAGGCCGTGGTGTACCGATACTGCGGCACGCCGTTGATGGAGCCCGTGCTGGTTTTGCCCGATATCACCGTGACCGTTTCCTTCTTATATATAGGGTAACTGGTCGGTACGGGCTGCTCCTCGTTTTTCACCTCCGAGGTCACCGGGAACATCTCGGCCTGAAGGTCCGCCAGCTTGGCGGTCATGTCCAGCTTTTTCGTGCCGCGCTGCTGCATGGAGGCGGAGTAGGCCGACAGCACGTAAGCCACATCGTAGTCCGCGCCGGTGATACCGTAGTCGATCACGGCCTCCCGGGAGATGTCCGCGTCCATGCCGCTTTCGAGGATCAGTTCCTCCACACGCGCCAGAGCCGCCGCATAACCCGCAGCCACGCTGTCGCTGATGGCAATGGCCAGGTCGTCGTAGATGGCGGTCATTTCCGTGGGTAGTTCCGGGTCCACGCTTTCGGGGTCAGTGCGGAACACGTTGTTGACCACAATGGAGGGCAGCGACACCACGGCGGCGATCAGGAAGGTCAGCAGCAGCGCCACGCACACGATAACCTTGAAGATCGTGTGCCGCAGGGACCAGGCCGCAGCGAGCGCCGCGCCCACGGGCCCGCCGGCGGCTGTGCCGGCAGCGACATTCGCGACCGCGGCGCCGGATTGCGCACCGGCGGCAACAGCGGAGCCGGCCGCGGCAGCCGTGGCTTCCGCGCCGGCGGCCGCCGCCTGCTGCGCGGCCTGCTGGCCGAACTGTTTCGCCGCCTGGCCGATATTTTTAGCTCCTTGAGCCAGGTTGTCGCTGCCGTCGCCGGTGTATTGCTTATTCGGTTCAGCCAATAATTTTCACCTGCCTTGTAAGAAGGGCCGCCCTCCGAAGAAGGCGGCCCTGTGATAGTATTGCTTGCATCACCATCCCTTTTTTCATATGAATAACGCGGAATCGTTTGCGTTTTTCATATTTAATCGGATGTTATTGCTTTCGCCTGGGCGCTTTGCGTTCGTGGAGATTGCGTTTGGGCGGTTCGGCATGTCGCTGGGGCACGGCCTTGTAGCGGATGGTTTCGGTTTGCACGGTGCGCAGCTTTTCGCCGTCGTAGACGGGTTGGCCATTTTCGTAGACCGGCCTGTTCTCCACCGCGGGCGTGCCGGGGATAGCGTACCACTGTCCGCCCCTGGCGTCCTCGTAGGTCTTGTGCTCGCCGCTGGGGGCCTGGTATTGCGACTGGTCGTAAAACGCGGTGCCGGAGCCGTCCGAATGGCGCACTTCCATGACGCCGTCCTGCGCGCGGTCCGCGTTGACATGGGCAATGGGCTGCTCGTAAGCGGGCATGAAGCTTTGGAACTGCGCGTTGTTGTAGGCCACGGCGGCCTCGTTGCGTGGGGATTCCCCGGGTGTGCCGGGATCACTGCCGCTGCCGCCGGAGCTGCCGCCCTCGTACTCAAACTGCGGCGGATCGGCGTGGGCTGCCATGGAATACCACTGCATCCCATCGGCTGCGGTGACGGTCTCGTGTGGCCCGCCGGGCTCGTCGTAGTGCGCGGCGCTGTACATCATGGACGTGCTGCCATCGGGCGCGCTGGCCTCCAGGACGCCGTCGTCCACCGTGCGGAGCATCGTGCCTTCAGGCATATTGGGGAAGGCCGCGGCCACCTGGGTCGCCTCGGACGGATCGCCGCTGAAGCCGGGTGTTCCGTAGAACGCGCCCGCGCCGTCGCCGCTGGCCATCTGGTACCATGTGCTGCTGTCGCTGGCCTGCACCATCGTGTGCGGCGCGCTGGGCTTATCGAATTGCGCGGTGCTGTACATATCCACGGAGGCTTCCTTGCCATCCGGCATTTTTGCCGTTGTGCTGATGTGCCCGCCGCTGATTTGGGTGTCCTGCAGAGGCATCCGGGCCATGTGGGGCATGTAGTTGCCCAGGCTGTGGTCGGCGATGTCGCCGCCGATCTTGCCCGAGACCTGGGGCGCGCGCCCGGCCACCGAGGCGATGGAGTCGCCCGTCAGTGTCGCGCCGCCCTTGGCCGCCGCGCTACCAAAGGCCCGTCCAACCATACCTCCGACGCCGCCGGCGCCCATGCGCTGGCCGCCTTCGACCACGGCATCGCGGACGTAGCTGTTGCCCTTGAGCTTGTTCGCGAAGCCCGCTATGCCGCCCGCCGCGCCCGCGGCGTTCGTGCCCGCGTTGGCGCCCCCGCGGAACATGCTGCCCGCGCTGTGGGAACCGCCGCGGCCCATGAAGCCGGTCATCGTGCGGGCAACCATGAGCATCTCCATGCCCATGCCTGCGCCCGTCTGGGCGACGGAAAGGCCCAGGGAGGATAGGTAGCTGTCGAACTTCTGGGACACCTTGAGGAAAGCCAGGGCACAGAATATCCAAAGGAATACGTTGCCGCCGCCGTTGCTGAGGGCAGCACCGCCGCCCACGAAGGTCCCCACAGAGGAATTGAACGCCCGCAGGAACCAGACGTTCATCACCAGCAGGAGCAGCTGCGAGCCTACCATGCGGCACCAGCTCTTGAACACCTGGGAGGTGCTTTTGGAGCAGCCCATGGCGTAGGCCAGGGGGGAGGTGTAGCACAGCACACCGACAACGATGTAGCGCTCCACCACCTCCAGCAGCATCTTGAAGTAGTTCCATCCCAGGGCGATGAGCAGGATGAGGATCAGGATGCCTCCAACGGTGGATGCAATCGACACAAAGGTCACCAAGCCGGAGCTCAATGCCTGCTCCACGCCGGCGAAACTGAAGTCCTGAGCCGTCATGCTCAACTCCATCATTGCGGTGTAGGGGGCCCGTGCGATGTCGAGGAAGATGAGGAACACCGGCTTGGCGTAGCCGATGAGCAGCGCGAAGATGGCGCCGCGGGCCAGGAGCACCATGGGGCTCTCGCCCTCGGTGACCGGCCCGCCGAAGGCCCGGAACAGCTGCCATACCACGATGAGGAACAGCAGCGCCCAGCCGGTGTACTGGAATACCTCGAACGCCTTCGCTACGAACGGGAAGTATTCCTCCATCACGTCCACGTTGGTGCCCAGGGTTTCCAGGAACACGCCCGAAACCGAGTCCATCAGGTCCGTGACAATGCTGGCGATCCAGGTGACGATGCCCTCGAAGATCCAGTCTAACATGAAGTCACCGCCTTTACTTCGTTGGTTTGTACTGACCGCCTTCCACGAGCGGCTGCAAATACGCAATGATGAAACCCAGGGTATTGAGGATGACCCAGGTGATCACAATGCGTTTGAGCCAGCTTGTGGCCTCATCCACGGCGCGTTGGTTGCGGGATACCATGCGGATCACCAGGGCCACGGCGGCTGCCGTGACCGCGATGATCGTGGACACGCCCAGCACCTTGCCGTAGATGTCCTGCATCATGGTGCTGAATTTGGTCCAGATGTCGTCGGCGGCGAAGGCGCTGACCGTACTGAGCGCCAGTCCCCCCGCCGTCGTGACAAGGGTCCAGTAGAGCTTGCCGATGCGTTTGCTGAGTTTACTTTGCATTTTGAGATCGCCTCCTTTGTTTTTGCCGGGGTAGGTCACATTGCGTTGAGGATGCTGATGGCGTGGCGCACGATCAGGTCGAGGAAACTCGGAAGTTCCTCAAGCAGCGCCAGGATGCACTGCACGAAGTACGGGAGCTCGGTCATCTCTAAAACCTCCTTTCCTGTTGGGATGCGGAAAACCGGCCCTGGTTGCCGCAATCAAGCGCAATCCGGAGCCGGTTTCCCTTGGGAAAAACATCATGAGCACCTCTTGTCTCAGGCCGGGAAGCTCCTTCCCGCACCTTTCGACGCTAACATCATACCACATTTCCTTTTTCTTGTCATCGGCTTAGGTAGGACAAGTTTATGACATTTTATAGGACATGGATATTTTTCACGTTTCATTTCCGAAACCGCAAGTATCAGTGATGTACATCACTCTTGCTTTCTGGTCAAATCGGCATTTTTCATGTATGATATTAAAGAAGGGGTGAGCAACGTGAACGTGGACTTCGAAATCATGGGCCAGCGCATCGCCAAGAGGCGAAAAGTGCTGAACCTAACCCAGGAGGAAGTGGCTGATAAGGCCAGCATAACCGTAACGCACGTGCGCAACATCGAGCGCGCGCATACCAAGTGCAGCATCGAAACCATGGGCAGGATATGCGGCGCCCTGGAGGTCAACCCCGATTACCTGTTCCTCGGGGCGCTCAAGCCGGCTGACGACGATCAGCTCGCCGCAATCGTTGCCAGCCTGAAATTGTGTAAAGAGCGGCAGCTCAAACTGATTGCTTCGCTCATTGATTGTGTCGTGGATGAGGGCGTTCCATAAATTACGAAAGACAAGGACGAAAAAATTTCATGATCGTACCGCTTTTTATAGCGCAAATCGAGGATGACAGAGACCGGGAACTGCTGACCGAATATTATCTCCAACACCGTTTTACCTTGCTTCATGTGGCGCAGTCCATTCTGCACGACTGGGGGTTGGCAGAGGACGCGATGCAGGAAGCATTTTTTCGTTTAGCGAAAAACATCAAGAATGTCCGCCCAGACCCCAAGCAGGTCCGTTCTTTTCTCGTGACGATCACGCGGAACTTTGCCAATGATACCATTAAGAAAAGAAATGTTGTTTCAATGCTGTCATGGGACGATCTCGTTTACGAGCCTGCGGATGATTCGATCAGCATAGAGGATATAGTGACTCAGGACGATGAGCTGGAGCGGATGGCCCAAACCTTGCCGATTATTTACGCCACCGTGTTCCTGCTGCGGTACAAGCACGACTGCAGCGACAGAGATATTTCGGCGGTACTGAATATCTCTGAAGCCGCTGTACGAAAACGGCTGCAGCGGGCCAAAGAAAAAATCACGGGGGAGGTCCGGAAGAAGGAGGTGGTTCATAATGCGTGAAAACATGCTGCCGGAGGAGTTTTTCTACGACTTGGCTGCGCGGGCCTCTGACCGCATGATGGAAGAGCTGCCCAGTGAAGAGGAGCTATCGCGGAAGCTCACCTTTTCGCCGGCGTTCGAGCGAAGAATGGAGCTGTTTTTAGCAAACCCTAGGTCGGCCAGGGCTCATGACCACAGAGCATGGAGGGTCCTGGCCATCGCGGCTGCGGTAATTATATTGCTCATCTCGGCTCTGATGTCGGTGTCCGCCGTGCGGGAGGCTGTGTTCAAGTTCTTTGCAACGATTTATGAGAAGTATATCGTTGTCTGGTATGTGCCCGAGGATGATATGCTGACGGCGCCGGAGGTTATTCTGGAATTTCGTGAGCCGACATATATCCCACTTGGGTATAATAGAACCAGCGAAGAAAAGACAGAGCTTTTCCACGTGATCAGTTACATGAATGCAGACGGCCATGTCCTGTTGTTTGAGCAAACCATTCTTGATAAGGCCCAATACGCGCTGGATATTGAAGCTGCGGTGGAGAAGGAGCTTTTTGAAATCAATGGTACAACGGGGATGTACACCATCATCAACAATGAACTTGTTATGGTGTGGGCTGACAATCACTACGCATTTAAGCTAAAAGGGATGCTTAATACAGAGCAGGCATTGATGATGGTTCACAGCACAAAATAAAATAATTTTTCGGTCACAAAAATCCTCCGATTTCAGTATAGGGTATTGGCAACCCAAAATACTGAAACGGAGGATCCTCTTGTGCAAAAGAAAGTCAAGCGATTCACGGCAACCATCATGTGTGCTGCGCTGCTCATTGTGCTCTGCTCTGCATTCCTGCAGGCATATGCATTTACGAACATCAGCACAACCACAACCGGCATCTCTATCTCCGGCGGCAACGGAAGCGCAATCTGCTCTGTAGCGGGGTACCAGACCTTCGTCACCAAGTGTTCCATCAAAGCCAATCTGCAGCAGTATAAGAATGGTAGCTGGGTGACCATCGCTACTTGGCAGCAAAGCTTCAACAGCTTTTATGGTTCGCTAACAGGAACGGTGGCAATCACACAAGGCTATGACTACCGCACGCAGGCGATTTACACCGCCACGTCGGCAACCATGACGGAAACATTTACGACGTACAGCGGTGTGAAGCACTATTGATTCTAAAATGAAAAAGAACCCCGGGTGCACATACACGTGCCCCTGGGGTCTTTTTAGTGGTACGGTTAATAGACAATGTGGTAGACTCTTCAAGGGAAAGGTATATCTCTCCCAATTCTCCCATCTCTTCCATTTTTTCTTGACAAAGGGAGAGAAGGGAGATATAATAAGAGAAGACTGCAGAGGGAGATTATTAACGATGGAAAACCAAACCTACGAACGCAAGCGCGAGTTCAACCAGAAAGCCAAAAACACCATGCTGGCGTTCCTGAATACGGACGGTGGAACGCTCTGCATTGGCATTGACAACGACGGCTCGGTTTACGGCGTGGACGGCGACCTGGACCTGGAGGAGAGAAAGATCACCACCGGCTTCCGCGATTCCGTTACGCCAGACCCCTCGGGCTATTTCAAGGTCGAAGCCGAAACACGCGAGGGAAAACAAGTCATCGTAGTGACCGTGGAGCGCGGCACTGCTATCCCTTACTGCTACGCCGCATACGGCCTGGTTCCGCAGGGTGTATATGTCCGCGTCGGCAGCAACACTGTGATGGCCACGCGCGAGCATATCCGCCAGATGATCAAGGACAACGGAGCGGGGCAGTTTATCTCTGAGCTGTCCATCGAGCAGAATCTTACGTTCGAAGCCGCTGAACGGGTATTCGCCGAAAGAGAAGTCAAATTTGGCCGGGAGCAAAAGCAGTCACTCGGACTGATTCTGCCTGATGGGAGATATACCAACCTGGCCCTGATCTTGTCCGACCAGTGCCCCTACACCACAAAGGTGGCAATTTTTGAAGGAATGAACAAAGAAAAATTCAAGGACCGCAAGGAGTTCACGGGCTCGTTGTTCAAGCAGATCGAGGACGTCCGCGCCTACCTCCATGTGTTCAACCGTATGCGCGGGACCTTCGAGGGTGTGTACAGGGTGGACCACCCGGACTATCCGGATATCGCCATCCGAGAGGCTTACGTCAACGCCCTTATCCACCGGGATTATTATATCGAGGGCAGCGTTCTTGTCAGCATGTTTGACGACCGCATGGAATTCATGTCCCTTGGCGGCGCGATGCCCGGCGTGACCCACGACCTGATGCTAGCGGGCGTCTCGGTGACACGGAACGAAAAGCTGGCCCAGGTATTCTACCGTCTGAATATCATCGAGGCGTTCGGCACGGGGATCCCACGCATTTACGGTGCATACGAGAACAGCGCCGTGAAGCCGGAGATCCCTGTGATTGACGGCGGGTTCCTGATCCGCGTACCCAACCTGAATTTCCAGACGACGATCCCGGTCGAAGCCAGCAAAGCTGCCGCTGTTGAGACGAGCGAGCAAAGGCTGCTCACGCTGTTTGCCGACACAAGCTTCACGAAAGAGGAGGCGGCCGACGTGCTCGGGCTCAGCGAAAATGGCGCATATAAGATGCTGCAGCGCATGACGGCGCAGGGGCTGCTGTCAGCTCGAAAGGAGGGCAGGCAGTGGATATACAGTTGCATATCCGGCCACGCGTTGGCTCTCCAAACAAGCGAATTTCTCAGCGGTAAGATAGTTGCTTTCGTCGGCACGTTCGACGGCGGTTCAACGAAACTGAAAGATCTTGTATACGCCGCGGGCGGCGCGCCGTCTGATACGATTCCGGCATTCACGGACTATATCGTCGTCGGGCGCCGCGGCAAAGAAACGCAGGCATACAAGGAAGTGCTTCATATGATTGAAAACGGAGCTATCATTGAACTGACAGATGATGAACTGCGTGGCATCTGTGCGGGCAAACTGTCTGCGCCGGAGCCAAAAGAAAAACAAAACCCGAATGTGATTATTTCGCCTGCCCTGCCAGAGTATGCGCGTGAAGCCAAGATGGGCCAGGCGATGGTATTTGAAGCGAAACGCGCCGCTTTTGTGCATCGGTACGGCGTTCTCCAGCCCGACGGAAGTCGGAACAAGCATTACCTTGGGTGATTCAGCTGAACCCACCAAAAAATAGTGTGTGCCCGGCAGGGATTGATAGTCCCCACCGGGCTTCGCGTTTGCGCATCCTCTTTGTCCAGTATAAGCATTTTTTCCCACAACTCACTTGGTTTTACTGGAAGGAAACGGAAACAAAAAAATAGTACGGTTCATATACACGTAAATCCGCCCTAATGGCGAACAAAGTAATCGACAGGGCGTGGTGTATCTTTATAATAGGTGCATCATCAAAACAAAGGAGCGGCGAAAATGAGAAATCAGGACATAGCAAATCACATCGGTACGTACTTGGAGTATTGCCAGCATCAAAAGCAACTTAGCGACAAAACGGTAAAAGCCTACCGCATCGACTTGAATCAGTACGTTGCATTCGCACAAGACCATGGGCAACCACTTGACCGGGCGACGATCCAAGAGTACATCGCTCATCTACACACAGCCTACCAGCCGAAAAGCGCAAAGCGTAAAGTGGCTTGCCTCAAGGCTTTTTTCGCGCATCTCGAATATGAGGAAATCTTGACGGATAACCCATTCAAGAAAATAAAGACCAAATTTCGAGAGCCGTTTCTCCTGCCGCGCACAATCCCCATCGAACAGATTCAGTTGTTACTTAACGCAGTCTATACAGCACAGGAGCAGGCGAGAAGTCCATATCAGCGCATGGCGTTGCTGCGTGAAACCAGCGTGCTGGAACTGCTCTTTGCCACAGGTGTACGCGTGTCAGAGCTTTGCTCATTACGGCCTGAGAACGTGGACTTGGCCGAAGGGCTAATCAAGATTTATGGAAAGGGCGCTAAAGAACGGATGATTCAAATTGGCAATTCAGATGTTCTGATGGCAGTGCAAGCCTATCACCAAGCCTTTGCTGGAGAAATACAGAAAACAGGCTGGTTTTTCGTCAATCGGCTGGGGCACTGCCTATCGGAACAGTCTGTGCGCGACATAATCAGCAAATACGCCGATGCCTGCGGCATAGCTTTGCACATCACGCCTCATATGTTCCGGCATTCCTTTGCTACGCTCTTGCTGGAGGAGGATGTAGACATCCGCTATATCCAAACGATGCTGGGTCATAGTTCCATTGTCACAACGCAGATTTATACGCATGTAGCCGCAAAGAAGCAGAAGGATATCCTAACCACAAAGCACCCCCGAAACCGGCTGGCGGTCAACCCCGGATAATAGTAGATTATCCGGCAATTAAGGAGGAGAGCGCTATGAAATACGAGGATATCAGAATTGCTTTTATTGCTAGGCTTGCGCCGGGCGCAAATGCGTCGTGTCCCTTGGTAACCGATAAAATGGACTACCTGTATGCCGAATATCACTATGATATTTATCGTATTCTATCTAATTTGGCTACAGTGCGACCGTCAAACAACGCACAAGACCTACTGCAACATCATGATGAAACCGACTATGTCTTTTCCTTGCTAAATCGTGCTCCATACAGGAACTCGGAAATATTTATTTCTTCGCTTTGTGAGTATTATAACATACCTTATCTGGGAGCAAGGCCAAATACCAGAGCTCTTGCGGAAGATAAGCAACTGGCTAAGCTTCTAGCTGAATATTGTGGCGTGAAAACGGCTCGCTGGATTTCGTATAACTGCCATGATCGGATTCCTAGCGAGCTTTCGTTCCCTGGACCTTATTTTGTAAAACCAAGATACGGTGCAGCTTCAGCTTTTATTGATGAGAGCTCCATATGTCAGACCGCTAATGAGGTGCGGGCTAAAGCAAATGAATTATATGGGCATGGGATGGATGTGATTATAGAAGAGTTCATTGACGGGGTTTTCTACAGCAATCCTGTCCTTTTCATAAATAGCAGCTTAACTTGTTTTCCTCCAGTGAAAGAAACAACGAACTTAAGGGGGAACGTAATTACCTATCTTCAGAAAAGAAGAGTACAGCCAGGAGTAATAAAGGAAATATCTCCAGATCAAGAGTTAAACAATCGCATATGCCTGTTGTCCCAAAAGCTCTCATCATTCATTCAGCCATTTGACTATGCACGCTTCGATTATATGGTTACAGCAGAAGGTGAAATATATTTCCTTGAATTCAACTTGTGCTGCAACTTGGGTAGATATTCGACCTTCGTCACTTCATCAAACTCCGCGGGCTATTCACAGGATGATGTTGTGCAAATCATTCTAGATCACAGTCTTAGACGCCAGGGCGTCATCTGATATAACACACAGAGGGTTGGATAACCAATATTCCATGAAACACGGAGAGAAATATGGCTTCCAGTTTTCCGCCTCTTGGAACATGACCTCGTCGTCTATTCTTACAGTTAATACTTGGAGAGCAGTGCCAATCGACCCGTCTACAGCATCATCGCTATGTCTCTTGTATTCTGACAAACAGCCTTTTGCTGCGGCGATATTGCCGCAAAAATAGTGAGTGACAGCAAAAGCAAACATAAAGCGTGCTTTTAGTCTATGTAGGTTTGACGACATGACATCGCTGTGCAGACGCAAAAGCGAGTCGTGAGCTGCGGCGTAGTCGTTTTGAGCAAAATAGTAACCGCTAAGATTCATGGTCGCATAAGCCCTTGGAACGATGCTTTTTGCAATGGATAAAGATAACTGCAGATATTTATAAGCATCAGGTAGCCGCGAATCTAAAAGATAACAAGCTCCTAAGTTGTTTGCTATCATGTGCAATTGTCTCTCGCCATATTTCAACAACCCTTGATAGGCTTGCTCCAAAACAGCTATCGATCGTTTTATATCTCCCTTATAGTAGTAGTACCGCCCCATATTCGCACGGGTAGTGCAAATGCCGTAATCGTCGTTATTTTCTACAAATAACCGCAGTGCTTCTGACCAATAGACATAAGATATATCATTACTGTATAGCGCAGCGGCGTTTCTCAAGAAATATCCTGCATAAGTGCAGCCTTCCAGTTGCTTCGTCCAAGTCTTGACCAATTCCTTCCCTTGCGGCAGATCCTTTTTATGGACGCAATTGCTAACCAAAAACGAAAGCAGAATTGCCTGTTCGTTTTTACATATACTGCTACGCAGCAATTGACGCAGGAGATACTCGGAAGCTTGATGTTTTCGACAGCGATTCAGCGTGAACGCATATAATAATTTCACGTTCCTGCTGTTGAAAGAATTACGGAGGAGACCCTCTAGCAAATCTTTTGCTTTTGGATATCTGTGGTTCTTGTATAGAGCAACTGCATAGACAAATTGATCACTGGATTCATTTGGGGTATATTCATCCAGCCATTCGTTTTCTATGAGATACCCGTTTTGTAATGCCTCAACAATCAGTTGGCGACACCAGAAAGTCACAGGCTCTCTCAATTCTTTTGAAAGTGAGAACCCAAGCTGCTTCTTTTCAAAGGGTAAGCCGTCTTTTGTTTTGTTAAGGAAACGCAGTACAAGTGATTTGCTGACAAGCATATCAGCCAAGTCTGAACGGAGATTATTCCATATGGTGCTTGTCGCGGCATCAAAAAGCGGGAAAATCTGGTTTTTTCGCTCTAACGTCAGCACTGTATAAATAAATCCTCTGGCTTCCAAACAACGTAAAGCATCTACATAATCATTTTCTGTGATTAGCATCCCAACATGCGACATGGATATCATGGCAAATAGCTCATCAGTATCAAGGGGCGCCTTACAAATTAAAGAAACAGACAGTATGACTTTCATAACGCTTTGATTAGCATTTTCAAAGACAGGGCCTTTTTTAATTTCATAGATAATTTTTCGAATGTTTCCATTGCTGTGGAACAGAATATTCTTTGCTTCTTGTGGTGTTATCGCGCTATTTAGCACCTCACCTAATTCAATGATATGCTTTTCATCTGGCATTCCAAAAGGCTTTCGGCACAGATGATAAAAGCTGCATTCAATTTCCAGTAGCAATTTATCAGCAGCATCAGCTATGCCCGTATAAGATAGAACAAGCTTAACATTTGGCATTTGAAGAAGAGAAATGATTTCGTAGGTGGATGAAGTATCAACGAATTGTATATTGTCGATAAAAATATAAACCGACTTATCGTGCATTCCCTCATTCATTAGATGGAAAAAAAGTTCTTTAAGCCTATCGGCATA
>Ga0209628_10001754_pt1 | contig 14295 bp, 12 predicted proteins | sample TergutCu122P4_FD_187285 | JGI IMG/M metagenome (GOLD analysis project Ga0209628, IMG submission 187285) | Cubitermes ugandensis P4 segment gut microbial communities from Kakamega Forest, Kenya - Cu122 P4 (SPAdes) (version 2) | ecosystem: Host-associated > Arthropoda: Insects > Digestive system...
CAAATAGCCAGCAATGCCGGCACACCGCTTTGGGGCAGGGCTACCCAGCGGGCGTTTTCAATCCAATAAGAAAAAAAATTAGGACGCATATTCGGCAAAAATAATAAAATTTTCATTAACAAATTATGCTACTTTCATTGATAAACAATTTATATTACTTTTGCAGCCGATATGCAATTGTAAAATTTGAAAAACAAATTTTTTTTACCAAAATAATTATTAACCAACAATTACTGCTTATGATTTAAAAAAAACAATGTGCAACATAATAAGACATATTAAATAGCGATTTGCTGCTATTCTTGTTCTCAATTTCCACAAAAGACTCAATGTTTTGAGTCATAGTATCAAGAGTAAGTTAGTAAAACGCCGTGTATTCGGCGTGGAATGACTTGTTGGATACTATAGGCGTGGAAACCTGAGAACAGACAGGTCTTTTCCACGCTATTTTTATTCCCAAAAATCAAACAAAAAAATATCAAACTTTTAAAAATCAATTTATTAACCAACAAATTTTTATTTATTATGAGACTAAAAAATTTATTATTGACATCAGCCGTGCTTTTGAGTATGGCAAGTGCGTTTGCACAAATTGTAGATGGCGGAACCACCGGACCGCTCACATGGCAAGTTACCGGTGCGGCAAACAATTACACACTAACCATTAGTGGCGAAGGTGCAATGCCGGATTATGCTTATAATTCACCATGGGAGCAGTATAAACCCGATATTAAAACGATTCTTATTGGGGAGGGAGTAACTACTATTGGAGATTGTGCTTTTAATAGTTGTGATAAACTTACTTCTATTACACTTTCAAATAACCTTACAAATATAGGAGACGCTGCTTTTTATAATTGCAAAGCACTTACCTCAATTACCATTCCAAATAATGTTACAAGTATGGGAAACCATGTTTTTATGGAATGCGGAAAACTTACATCAGTTACTCTTTCAACTACGTATAAGTACGACAATTTTGGAAAATTGAAGCAAATAAACCATCCTGCCGGAACTGTAACTAAAGATACTCTTTAAGCATGAGACCCACTTGGGGGTATAAACTATACGATAATAGCGGAAATTTCTTGAAAAATGGAATAACTTCAAAAACAATTCCGGAAACAAGGTATACAAAATATTTTATGGAAGATAAGATAATGAAATCGAAAGAATTATTTCCAAATAGATTGGAAGCATGGAAGTGGGAGTATCAACAAAATAAAACATTACGTGGTCTATTAAATTTAAATATGCATTAATATGGAAGAAAAGAAAAATATTTTAGGTTGTTTTGTTTCGGCTGAAGCCACAGTATTTGACAAAAATAAAACGGAAAAAGAAAAATTAATTGAAGAAGCCAAAATAAATGAAGAATGTAATCTATTTTGCTCATATATTTGGGGAGAAAAAGGTATTGATAAGTTTTTAAAAACTTTAAAAAATGAAGATTATGGTAATGATTTGAAGTTGGCTTTGTTTCAATTCTATATAAAACCCATTCCATATTTATTACAACACCTAAAAGAGATAGAATCTTACCGGAAAAATGAGAAATCCATTGGCATTTCGATAATCATTACCGATGAAAACTTTTTTAGTAAATCAGAAGAAGGACGATACGACTTTTTAAAGCAATCTATTTTGCAAAAAATGGATTTGCTTGCTGAGGTAGTGAAAAAGAAAAAGTTGGATACGAATATGGTGCAGTTAAAAAGTGATTTAGAGAGAATATTGTCAAACAATTAATTATTTTGACTTTATTTGATTTTATAGAAAACAGGCAGATAGAGGTGGAAACAGAGCGCTAAGCAAGAATCTGTTTGGAGTTTTAAAGATTTTGCCCTAAACGAGCAATCAGGAAAATCAATTAGAATAAAATAATAATCTATTTTTACGCCGTTAATACAAATAAATAATCCAACAAAAATCATAGTTTATCAATATGAAATTAGACATACTTCTCGGATTACAATGGGGCGATGAAGGGAAAGGAAAAATAGTGGATCTTCTCTCGCCGCACTACGATGTGATAGCGCGCTTTCAAGGGGGGCCTAACGCCGGGCACACCCTCGAATTTAACGGAATGAAACATGTATTGCACACCATCCCCTCAGGAATTTTTCATCCCGATAAAATAAATATCATCGGAAATGGCGTGGTAATTGACCCTGTGGTTTTTCAAAAAGAGATTGAATCTTTAGAAAAAATAGGATATCACCCTGTGGAAAACCTTTTTATCTCTAAAAAAGCGCATCTTATTTTGCCTACTCATAAGTGGCTTGATGCCATGCTGGAACAGCAAAAGGGAGAGCAAAAAATTGGCTCTACACTAAAAGGAATTGGGCCTACCTATACCGATAAAACAGCGCGCAACGGCTACCGAATTTCCGACATTATTACCCCCAACTTCTTAGACAAATTTTCTGTCATTTATAAGAAACATGCAGACATACTGATAAAAAACGGATATTCCCCAAAAGAAGAGATGGAGACCGTTTTTACGGAGTGGTTCAATTCGTTGCAAACGCTTTTACGTTTCAAACTGATTGACAGCGAATATGAAATTAATGATTTTTTAACAGAAGGCAAACGGGTGTTGGCGGAAGGGGCACAGGGTACGCTGTTAGATATTGATTTTGGTTCTTATCCTTTTGTAACCTCCTCCAATACAGTGGCAGCCGGTGCCTGCACCGGTTTGGGGGTAGCACCCAACCAAACCGGAAAGGTGATTGGAATTGTGAAAGCCTACTGCACCCGCGTGGGAAACGGTCCCTTTCCTACCGAACTGTTTGATGAAACCGGCGAGCAACTACGAATGCAAGGACAGGAGTTTGGCTCCACAACAGGACGCCCCCGCCGATGCGGATGGCTTGACCTGGTGGCGCTCAAATATGCCATTATGCTCAACGGAGTTACGGAAATGGTACTTACAAAAGCAGATGTGATGGACAATTTCGATACTATTAAAATATGTACAAAATATAAAATTGGGAAAGAAACTACCCTGCGTTTCCCCGCTGAAACAGATTCAAAAGTAAAACCGGTGTATAAAGAGTTTGAAGGATGGAAGCAAAATCTTTCTGAAATAAGAGATTACAATTCTCTACCGCAAGCCTTCAAAGCATATTTATCTTTTATAGAAAAAGAGACCGGAATCCCCTTTCGTATTATTTCAACAGGTCCCGACAGAGAACAAACCATAATCAAAGAATGATGAAAAAAAAGAATTGGCTCATTATCAGCGCTTTAATATTAATGCTTTGTTTGCTTGTATCCTGTGCAACGTCGAAACATTACACCTATACCTATAAAGCACACACAAAATACAAAAGAGTGAGCGGGTGCAGTTGTGGCAGGTAGAATTTTTATTTAATCTCCATAAAACGCTCTTACGCATTTTCTTATTCATGATTTAAAACTGTTAAACTTTGAAAAACATTAATTTTGAACCCAATACCCTCTAAATCTCGAATTGTACTTGTTGGTTTTTCCGGCGCAGGAAAATCAACTTTAGCGAGAAAAATTGCTTCGAAACTAAACTATTCGGTATTAGACACCGATAAAATGTTGGAAGAAAAATACCATATTTCAGTTTACGATTGTTTTGAAAAATATGGAGAAGAAATATTTAGGAAGTTGGAATACCAAACATTAAAAGAAGCGCTACAGCAGGATAATGTAGTAATTGCTACCGGTGGGGGGGCACCCTGTTATTTTGATGCAATGAAACTAATTAACGATGCAGCGTTTTCGGTGTATATTAAAATGTCTCAAAAATCATTAACACAAAGATTGTTAAATGCGAAAATCACCCGTCCTTTAACCAAGAACAAAACGGAAGAGGAACTTTTTATTTTTGTAACCGAACAGTTGGCTTTGCGTGAACCATTCTTCAATCAAGCGCACCTTACCGTGAAGGGAGAAGATTATGATATTGGGGAGATAATTAGTAAATTATCTAATTTTATGCGAAATCTTCTGTGTTTTGAATATCTATCACAGTAATTATGGCTATTGCTGCCCAGAAGGGGAGCGAGAGTTTATCGGTATCTAAGAAGTTGTTCATAAATCCGTGCACATAATAGGAAATTAAGGCAACCACAGCAAAGAGGGATAATCTTTTCGGGATTTTATTCTTTGCCCTGATGTATGCTTTAATTCCTACATATAATACGGTTATCATCAATATTATCACAATTATGGCGCCCGGGAATCCCATTTCGGCACACGGACCAATATACTCGCTATGCGCATTTCCTCCTGTGCCAAAGTTTGTTGAAATAATCGTTTTATATTTTCCCATTTGATAACCGGCATACACAAATTGGTACGTGCCAGGGCCCCAACCCACTACCGGACGCTCTTCAATCATGCCAAACGCTGCCACCCACCGATTCAGTCTTTCTACATTGGAAGCATCGGTCTTAATATTACTCATGGAGGTAATATGCTCTACAAATTCGCCGGAAGAATCTTGCGTATTTTTTCCCATTTTGTAAAGAATATCATCGGAAAAAAAGTATAAAGTAGAGATAATAAGTGCCAGTCCTGCTATACACCACGATAATTTAATTTTCATTTTAATGATAGCAAAAACCGAAAAAGCAACCAATATACTGAGCCATGCGGCACGGCAATAGGAAAGGTACAAGCCCAAAAATAAAAACATCGTCAAAAATAGATAGTACATTTTTTTCCAGAAAGTGTTACCATCAATAGCAAAGAGCATAATTACCAAAGGGATAAAAAAAGCGATGGCGGCGCCGTAGGCAGTATGGTCGTTGTAAAAAGGATGCATAATCCAGTGCAGGTTATCTTTCGTAAAACCCTGGAGTGCAAACTTGGCTGTTACAATGATGATAACTAAGACTAAGGAAAAAGCATAGAAATGAATAAAAGTAATCACTTTTTTCAAGTCATTTTTCATTAATTGAATTACACAAAAATAACAAGCAGTAATAAACCAAATTTTTGAAGCAAGAAATTTAAAAGAGACAAAAGGTATTTCACTTGTAATAGAGGTAATTAACATCCACGCTAAATAAATATAGATTACAATAGATATGGGATGGAAAACAATTTTTCGTTCTAATTTGATGTCATAAAACAGTCTTATAAAAAAAAGGATAGTAAGCAGAATCATAATAATTTCAGATGGAATAGAGAGCCCGAGATTCCATTTGGCATCACCAAATTCAATAGAGAACGGGGTAACAAAAGCCATGACGTAGAGTAGAATATCTATTCTAAAAAACAATAAATACGCTACAACTGCAACAGCGCTTATAAGGGGAAAATATAAAAACTCTCTAGCTATTGCAAGGCAGTTCAGTAAAATAAATATTGTGCTGCATCCCAACACAATATAAAGTTTTTTGTTCATTCCTGTTGCACTAAGTTTTGTTTTGTATCCGGTTTGATTTCACTTTTTATTTTATCCCAAACAAGCAGTGTCATCAATAGTATAAAGAAAGTTCCAATAGAAGATAAAATTGCAATTATTAACAATTTAGGATAGCTTTTTTTATCGGGGGCAATCGCTTTTTCAATAACGAATTTTACGGGCAACGTTCCGTAATAATCCATTTGTGCATTTAACAGTTTTACTTTCATGAATGCTATCTGGTCGCTTAAATACAACTGTTCTCTTCTTAAAGAGTTTGCGGCGTGCCCCCATTTTTCCAATTTTTCAATTTCCTTTTGCAAACGCTGTATTCCTGCCATATTGCCCTGAGCTAAAGCTATGGCATACTGTTGCATCACTCTTTCTACCTGATAATCTAAAATAAAAACACCATGTTTAGACAAAACATCTAAAGAATCGGCTACCTTCTGTCGTTGAATATCCGCTTCTTTTATTTGATATTCTAATGCTTTGCAGGCAGCGGAAGCGCGTTCCCGTTCAATTTTATTCTTAATAGAATCCAACTCTGAAGCAATATCGTTAGCCATCTGTGCCGCCCGTTCGGGATTCCAATCCGTAACCGAAATAGATATGGCACCATATTTGGTTCTTTTAATCTTCATAAATCCTTCAACAGTTTCATAAAGTTTTGTTTTCCAAGCCTTTTTATTAGTCTTTATGCCATAATAATTAACCAAATCATATCTATCAATAAGCAGATCTTTTATTTCTCTTGAATGAAGAATCTGCATCATCTGTTCTGTTTCTTCTTCAACAGCATACGCCTTTACATCCAATCTTTCATTAATATTATTGTCATTACTGAAAATTTTAGAAAAAGAGTTGGTACGAGGCGCATAAATAACAGTAGTTGCAGTAAATTGCGGAGGAATAAATAATTTTGAAGAAAAGAAAATAGCAAGTACTCCGGCAAGGCCGCAACCAATGAGAAACAAATATTTCCATCTCCAGATATAGTTGATTAAACTAAAAGAGTTAAATTCGTTTTTACTATCCATATTTTTTATTTATTAATTATTAATTGTTAATTGTTAATTGTTAATTGTTAATTGTAATCCCAAGTTCTTTCAATTGTGTTTGTGTTATAGATGCGGGTGCATCTAGCATGGGGTCTCTACCGGAGTTGTTTTTAGGGAAGGCGATAAAGTCGCGGATAGAATCGCAATCATTGAGGATAGCGCATAATCTGTCGAATCCGAAGGCAATCCCCCCATGTGGTGGAGAACCAAATTGGAAAGCATTCATTAAAAAGCCGAACTGTTGTTGGGCTTCTTCCGGAGTAAAACCTAAAATGGAAAACATCTTTTGCTGCAATTCTTTGTTATGGATACGAATAGAACCACCGCCAATCTCTGTGCCGTTGATTACTAAATCGTAGGCATTGGCATGAACAAGACTCGGATCTGTATCCAATAATGCAATATGTTCCGGTTTGGGTGCCGTAAAGGGATGGTGTTTTGCATAGTAACGCTGGGTCTCCCCGTCCCACTCCAACAATGGAAAATCTATTACCCACAGGGGTTTATACACTCCGGCTTTACGTAATCCGAGTTGTTTTCCCATTTCCAACCGCAGTTCACAAAGTTGCTTGCGTACTTTATCTTTTTCTCCCGACATGATAAGGATAAGGTCGCCAGAATCGGCGTTGCATTTTTTTACTACTGAGGTTAGGTCATCTTGCGTATAGAATTTGTCTATGGATGATTTGTAAGTACCATCATCATTGCAAAGTATATACACCAATCCACCTGCGCCCACCTGGGGTCGTTTCACAAAATCGGTCAAAGCGTCTAACTGTTTGCGCGAATAGCCTGCACAACCTTTTGCCACTATACCCACCACCAACTCAGCATTATTAAAAACAGAAAACTCGCGATGTTTTAGTTGCCCGTTCAATTCCACAAATGGCATTCCAAACCGGATATCAGGTTTATCACTGCCATACACCCGCATTGCTTCTTCATAAGCCAAACGCGGAATTTCGCTAATTTCAATATTTTTAACTTTATTAAAAAGATGTTTTATCAATCCTTCAAAAGTTTGCAAGATCTCTTCCTGTTCAACGAAAGCGAGTTCGCAGTCAATTTGTGTAAATTCGGGTTGTCTGTCGGCGCGCAGGTCTTCATCTCTAAAGCATCTCACAATTTGAAAATAGCGGTCGTAGCCGGAAATCATCAACAGTTGCTTAAATGTTTGTGGGGATTGGGGCAGAGCGTAAAACTCGCCTTGGTTCATTCGGGAAGGCACCACAAAGTCGCGGGCGCCTTCGGGAGTAGATTTTATTAAAAAAGGGGTTTCAATTTCTAAGAAGCCTATACTGTTCATATAGTTTCTTACTTCCATTCCAAGATGATGACGAAAGATGAGGTTGTTTTTCACCGGATTTCTCCGTAAATCCAAATACCTGTATTTCAATCGCAGTTCTTCACCGCCGTCTGATTCATCTTCAATCGTAAAAGGAGGAGTTTCCGACCGGTTCAATACGGTTACTTCTTCTACCAAAATTTCAATATCACCGGTAGGGATATTTTTATTTTTGTTGTAGCGTTCTGCAACGGTACCTTTTGCCTGTATTACCCATTCTCTTCCAAAATGTTCTGCTGTTTCGCACAACAGTGCATTGAGTTCCTGATTAAAAACCAATTGGGTAATTCCGTATCTGTCGCGCAAATCAATAAAGAGCATCCCCCCCAATTTTCTGTTTTTCTGTACCCAACCGCAAAGGGTAACTTTCTGATTTACATTATTTATAGTTAATTCTCCACAAGTACAAGTTCTGAGCATGGGTTATCATTTTTTGAGTGGCCGCAAATATCCATAATTTTTTTATTAATCATACTGTGTAGAAAGATTATCAAATGGAAAATCTTTCACCGCTACCCATTTATACACTTTATCATTCCTTCTCACCAACTCTTGAAAAGGAATTGAACAATAGACTCCTTTTGCCGCTTCGTTTACAGGCTTTAAGTCAACTCTTATCTCTTTCACATGCAAATCAACCACACCGGTAGTGGGACCAAACACCATGATCTCATCTCCAACGGCAATCTCTTGAGTTTCTATCAATATTTCCGCCACTTGTAAATGAGAGAAATAATTGGTAACTTTTCCAACATATTGTTTTGTACGTGTGGCTTGCGAGCCATAGTTCTTTGTCCATTCTCCGGTTTTTCGACCTAAATAGTAGCCGTCCCAAAAATCTCGGTTATAAACGCTACGCAAACGAACGGTCCAGTTTTCAATTTTTTCTTTTGTATAAGTTTTATTTTGGATGGCTTCCAGCGCTTCGTGATAGCATTGTGTAACCATTTTTACATATTCCGGCGAACGACCACGACCTTCAATTTTTAGGACAGTTACACCGGCAGCTAAAATTTTATCAAGAAAACCAATGGTGCACAAATCTTTTGGCGACATGATATACTGATTTTCAACGGCTAATTCAATTTCAGCATCTAAATCTTTTACATAATACCCTCTCCGGCAAGGTTGCAAACATGCTCCACGATTCGCAGAAAAGTTGAAATTATCCAAACTGATATAGCATTTTCCGGAAACCGCCATGCACAATGCCCCATGAATAAACATCTCAATTTTAATTAACTCACCTTTGGGTCCACAAATCTTCTCTTTATGAATATGTTTAACAATTTGCGCTACATCTATCAATTCTGTTTCCCGCGCCAGCACAATCACATCAGCAAATTGCGCATAAAATTTTACGGCTTCAATGTTGGTAATATTGCACTGGGTAGAGATATGTATTTCCAAACCAATCTGTTTACAATAGTTCATAACAGCCATATCCGACGCAATGATGGCAGAAATACCACATCTTTTTGCTGCATCTAACAATACGCGCATCTCTTCCATCTCCCGATTATAAACCACCGTATTTACTGTTAAATAGGATAATACATCATTATCTTTGCAAATTTGCGCAATTTTTTCAAGGTCTTCAAGGGTAAAATTGGCAGCAGAGCGGGCGCGCATGTTCATACTCCCCACGCCAAAATAAACAGAGCCTGCACCTGCCTGAATGGCCGCTACTAAGGCTTCGTAAGAACCGGCAGGAGACATGATTTCGATGGAAGAATCTTTTTTTTTCATAAAAATTTTTTATGAGAACCACAAAAATAGCAAAAACTGCTTTTATTCACTATTTTTGCCCCGAAAATCTTTAAAACCTAAATTAATGCGCACAATATTAATGCTTATCAAAAAGGAATTTTTGCAAGTATTTAGAAATACTTTGCTTATGCAAATTCTCATTGTAGCGCCGTTAGTACAGTTTTTACTTTTCCCTTTTACCGCAGACTATGAAATTAAAACGCTGAATATTGCTTTTATAGACAACGACAGGTCTTCTGTTACAAAATCCATGCAAAATAAATTTGAATATTCGAAATATTTTATTAACTATGGTTTGTTAGATACAAAAAATGAAGCGGAAGAGTTGATGTTAAAAGATAATATTGACATCTTAATTGAGTTTCCCTCTTTTTTTGAGAAACATCTTATGACTTACGAGCCAGCCACCATATCCATTACTGCCAATGCAATCAATAGCGTAAAGGCGGGTATTGGGGTGGGGTATGTGCAAACCGTGCTGGGAGAATTTTACGAAGATTTAGCCACAGAGTTGGGTGCTGCCGGTAGCTCCTCCGCAAAATTACTAACTACAAATATTTACTGGTACAACGAGCAAATGAACTACAAAAACTTGATAGTTCCGGGAATATTAGTAATATTAGTTACGTTGATAGGCGCGTATGTTACTGCATTGAATATTGTTCGCGAAAAAGAGATTGGCACCATTGAACAGATTAATGTATCCCCTATTCCTAAATGGCAGTTTCTCATTGGTAAAATGTTCCCCTTTTGGATTCTCGGCATGGCGGAATTTCTTCTGGGATTGTTTCTCATGAAAATAGTTTTTGGGATTACCGTGCAGGGAAGTTTGCCCGTGCTTATTTCGGTTACCTCTATCTATCTGCTGGCTATGTTGGGATTGGGATTCTTTATTTCCAGCGTTTCTACCAACCAACTGCAAGCCATGTTTATTGTGTTTTTTCTATTTATTGTTTTTGTTTTATTAAGTGGATTATTTACCCCTATTGAGGGGATGCCGCAGTGGGCAAAATATATCAACTATGTGAACCCCATGTCGCATTATATGGAGGTTATCAAACTTATTGTGCTGAAAGGAAGTGGAATTGAGGAAATAAAAGTACAGATCAGCGTACTTTCTGGCATGGCGGTTGTGATAAACGCCGCCGCACTGTTCTGCTACCGCGAAATGAGGAAATAATTGGAAACTAAACAAGAAATTTTTCTAACTGTAGGTAATTTTCATATTTTTATGTTTATTTGCAAAAAAATAATTGATTGAAAATGAATTTCATCCCCTTCTTTCATCATACCATTAAACCCTCTATTCGACAATTATTCATTGTTTTCTGCCTTCTGTTTTCTACTTTCTGCTTTCTGCCTTCTGCCTTCTCCCAGGTTGACCCTCCGCTTCGTGTTGAATTTGAAAGCGCTAAAGACCAGCAAGATTATCATTTTGTTTCCCTTGCTCAGCAGGGAGTAGCAGTTTTTTATCAAAACGCCATTTTGAACGCTGACACGATGCAGTGGGTGTTTATTCACTATGACACTAATCTTGTGAAAAAAAATATCTTCAAAATTAAACTCCCCAATTTGTGTCAATATTTTGCAACCGACTTTTCGAATAATAAACTCTATTTGTTTTTTCAAAAACCCGCGTATAAGAAAGATACATTGAAAAATTATCTTTTAGAGTGGAATTTGTTTTCAGATGGTTTTCAACTTTTTGATTTGGTTAATTATAAATCTCCTTATGTAACTTCTATAAAAGTAACTGATGATTATCTGTTTATTATTATTAATGAACAAAAAATAAAATCAATAGTTTTTTATAATTTGCAAACAGATGAAAAGCAAACGTTACAAACCACAGATGAAGAGATTACCTCATTTGAATCTTTTTGTGTGGATACCTTAGCCAAAACTACTTACTGCTGTTTGTTTTTGAAGAGCAGGGGGGGGGCTCATGCGGAACTTTTCGTAACCGATTATTCGGGAGCAGTAAAAAAACGGGCTATCCTTCCTTTTTTTGAAGATTTGATTTATAATTCGGTCAAACTTGCAATTACAGGCAAAGATTCATTGTTGCTTACAGGAGGGTATTCTTCCCCTAAAACGCAAAAGCAAAAAAATTGCTATTCGGGTATTTTTACACTTCAATTTTTGAAAAACAGATTTTTGGATTTACAAACCTATACATTTGGTGCGCTTTTGACAAAAGATTCAGAACTTAATACGAAATATTTGGGAGAAACTAATTTAGCTATGAATGGGCATTTAAGGCAAAGTAATGGACGAGTTTTTTTCATCACAGAAGTTTTTTATCCTGAATATCAATACACAACAACCTCTTCTTACCGTGGATATGGGTATTACGGATATGAAACGCCTACCCGTATGTTTGCAGGATTCAGATATTTAAATGCTTATATTTTAGAGTTTAATACGCAAGGCTTGCTTTTACATGAATGGTTTTTTCCCATGGTAAACGTGCTCACGCAATCCTTCTATCATTTGGTAGATTTGTATCAAACGCCGAATGATAATACACTCATTTATTATGTTTATAAGAATGAGGTTATCTCGCAGTTTATGTATGGGCAGCAGGTGCTGGCTGCAAAATCAGCAATTCCTGTTGTTTTATCCTATAAATCAGATATATTGGAATATAGCTCAAACGTTTCCATGCAGCATTGGTACGATAATAGTTTTTTGCTTTCCGGATATCAATACATTAAAAATTCACAACGGGGAAAAGGAAAACGTTATGTTTTCTTTTTAAACAAATTGATTTGTGAGTAGCAAGATTTATCGCATTAACATAAATGTTCCCGAGGTGGAATATAATTCAGAACCTTCGTTGAAAGCGTAAGATATCTTGTACGCATAAATTCCCGGAGGACATTTCTTTCCTTGAAAAGTGCCATCCCAACTGCGCTGCTCATCTTTATTTTGTTGAAGACACGACATGTTTATATTAACCGCACCCTCTAAAGAACGGTCAAAAAAACAGTAATGAGGCGGCTTTGTTGCTCTAAAAATTTCTTGCCCCCAACGATTGTAAATAATAAACAAATAGTTATTTTCCGGAGGAAAACTAAGAATGGGAAAAAAAGTTTGATTCTCTATTTTTCTGCTTTCGGGATAGAACGCATTGGGAATTTTCATTTTAGGTTCGTGCTCAATGGTTAATGGGTTTGAATAACAATTATTATCAGATTTAACAACATATTTTACTACAATACCATCTTCTAAAAAAGGCTCAACATCAACATAACATCTATTATTTAAAAGCGTAAGAGATGTAATATTAGATTCACTTCCATCAACTCTCCGGTTCACCTCATAAATATCATTCGGATTAAGCGGAGGAAATCCTTGCTGAACAAAGAAAATGCTATCTCCATACTTTTCTACACGTTTGCCGTATAAATAAATATTGGTGAGAATATTAGAAGTGTCATTCAATTTACACTTATTGTCTGCAACCACCATATAATAATATAGTCCTGATTTGGGGTCAACTTTATTGTCAATAAAAGTATATTGATTGTTGGGATTATAGTCTGTGGAATCAATGATGCTGAAAGATAAAGATTCTTTATTTTCCGGTATTTTATCCGGTTTATCTCTGAGCAAATAGAGTTTATGAAAAATATCGGAAAATGATTCTGTAATTATGTCAATTATAAAGTTTTTCTCATAAATTACAGATATACAAGAAATTTCGATAGCAACAGGGTCGAGATTTACTATTCCCGTTCTCGGCGCTACAGAGATGTTAGAAAAAGAGTATAAAATAGGGTCATTTATAGAAAATGCTTGAACCACAAATTCATAAACCGTATCACTTAATAAATATTTGGCCTCGTAATTTATTTTACTTGTTTGACAAATCCCCAGCAAAGAATCTAAAAGAATAAAAGTTGTTTCCCCCCCCTTAAGGCGATAATAAACATAGTAATTCATAGAATCCATGACTTTATTTGTCCCCGTATCCCAGGAAAACTCCTTATATCTTATATATGGATTCCATGATAGTAAAATAGAATTACTACAACCGACAGCAGCAGAAGCCGTTTTTAAAACCATATTGTTTAGGGGGGCTGATTTTCCACTGTAATTCCATCCAATACTGTAAGTATATGAAGTGGTTAAGTCTGCATTTATATCTATCCATTCCAAATGCTCTACCTCCATTATAACTTTTGCCACTCTCGAAAAGTTGTTTTCGTAACTACAGTAACTTTCACATTTGTAAATAGAAACACTGTCGGCTGCGGGAGTAAAAAGCCATTTAAGTTTTAACATTTGCGGATATACAGTATCTATAGAAACTTGTGTTAATACCAAATTCTGTCCTTTTGAACTCATGTTTGAGGATAGAAAAAGTAAGATAATTAAAAAAAAATAACCGGAGCGCCACATTATTTTCATGAATTTGAGATTTTGAAAATATTGATAATAATTATTTGTATTAACACTTTTTTGAGGTTTTTATTTTGAGAGGGAAAAAACTTTAGCCCTAATAGTTCACTTTTTTAAAAACCTCGCTGCGCTCTTGCCACCGCAGGCACCACATCTGTTCGTGGGCGAATGTTTTGCGGCGAAGTTACAGGTTTGGGAGCAGGTTTGGGAGATGAAGTTGTGGTTGTTTTAGGAGTGCCACTATCTGCGTAACGCTCTCCGCCGCTATAGTCGCGTTTGTAATTCTGCAACGAACTTACTCTGCTTATTTTTGAAGAAAGATTGTG
>Ga0209628_10001755_pt1 | contig 14290 bp, 12 predicted proteins | sample TergutCu122P4_FD_187285 | JGI IMG/M metagenome (GOLD analysis project Ga0209628, IMG submission 187285) | Cubitermes ugandensis P4 segment gut microbial communities from Kakamega Forest, Kenya - Cu122 P4 (SPAdes) (version 2) | ecosystem: Host-associated > Arthropoda: Insects > Digestive system...
TACATTGAAGGACAGTAAAACTTCGAAACATGTATCTATTTTGTATCAGTTGTAAATAAATAGTTGCCACTATTAAAGTTCCAACCCTCGTATAAATCCCATTCCACTGGATTCATCAGAAGTCATGGATCAAACAGAATAGGTTTTAAAATATTACCTTTACCTAATAATTGAACCAGAACCATCTTCTGAAAAGTGCACATATCAAACATTTCTCAATGGACAACACCCAACACAATATTGGTATAACCTGTAACACACGACAGCAGGCAATTATAAAGAAAGCTACAAAAAGTATATCTAATTAAGGGTATGATATACAAGACTGCAATGCTACAGGTATTTGTAGAGAAGGGGTTCATGCTGATTTACTTGTTACATATTTATGAAATTTGGTGAATGTCAGCTGTAAGAGAACTGTCAGTTTCTACTGTGATACTGATTACAATCTTCCAAAACACCAAGTTAACCTTTGCTCTACTCAAAGTACATAACAGACTATTAAAATATGCTAATATCTGCATGATTTTTAAAATGTATTACCACTTACCAGAAAGAATGAAAGTTTATTATTAATATTAAAGTAATGGCAATTTTTATCTCTGTGGCTCTTTAAAGTTACTGTGACAAGCTTGTTGGAACAGCAGTTTGAAAAGTATAGTTCACTTGAGATATACAGTGTACTCATAAAAGGGTTACAAAGAACATTACATAAGTATAAATTAAAGTGAAATTATTTGCTTCTGTAAGATAGACAGTCTGTTTTTATCAGCAGTGCAATCAGGGAACCACAAATATAATTTCAGAAGTGTATGTGTGTGTTATTTAATAATACAGTCAGTTGTTAAAATTATATGGCATTGAGTGTCTGAAAAGGTCATGGCCATAATATTTTCAAAATCTTATAGTGTACTATCTGCATGGAATCCAAGGGTTGTAACATTTTATAGTACGATTACTCTTACGAATCTTCCTTATGTATTATGTTCCTTCAATCACCAATTTTTTTACATCCATTCCATTATGCAGTTTATTAAAAACCTGTGTCACACATAATGTAGGTTTTCTAACAATGATTTCTCAAGGTAGAAGCAGAAGAAATCACACAGTTTCTTTTATTCAATGGGGGGAAAAAAAGTGTCATCATACAGAAACTTTGAAAGTTTGAAATTTAACAATAAAATGATCCTATTCAAATCTCCCCATGGCTGTCAAATTATTAGCACCAAACAGTGGTAGCAGCCATGACAAGTGTTCATTATGTTCTTTTCACTTGTTTGGTAAAATTTTACATAAAATATTGTACTTAGGCAAACATAAAAGAAACAAAATAGTACAGGAGACATGCTACAATTTACTCACTGACTGGTTCTTTTCTACATATGCAATACTGTCACAGGAATAATTTTTTTTAAAGATATGTCTTTTACAACTGACTCATAAAACCAGGGTCCAAGAATTTCCAATGCTTCTCATGCAAGGACACATTAAAAATGGAAGGTTTCATGCCAAAGGTGTTGAAATCCACTGAATTTTATTACATAGGCTAGTGCTGTGTATTTCCAAAATAACTACAGTACTTTTACAAGCTGTCAAATGCATATGAATCGTCATCATATATTTTGAACTGACATTTACAATAAAAGAAAAACAGACACTGAAATTTTGTGATTCCAGATAAGACGGTAAAAGGTAGAAATGAAATTACAGAAGGAAACAAATGCTCTTGTAGTTTTTTTTTTTGTTAAAAATATGTTCATTATGAAATAAATTGTGCCAATAAATGTGGCATTCAAGTTCCATTATTCACAATAAATAAAAGGGGCAATCTGACAAATTTGCCTTTGTTTTCTAGGTGTATTTTTCTAATTTTACTTAGAGGACGTTATATCAGTAGTACTAATAAAATAACTTTAACACAATAAATACCCTGTTGTTTAGCACTCCGTCATTGTCAAGTTCACATGCTCTGTAACAGCTTACTTAGGAAAACTTTTTTTGAGTGTGTTATACAGCCAAATGAACTACAGATACGAAGAGAAGTTTAAATGCAAAATACAGTGAATTACCAAACTTGTCTTATATCCACATCAAAAACATTGTGTAGGCCAGATTTTATCAGGATAAGCTTGATGAAGCTTGTAGAACAAAGCTACATAATGGTATTGGTAAATGCAGAAACAATTTTGCTGAAACAAGCTTGTTCCGTCATCCTACTAACTGCCAATTCACACCCAGAACCACCACCACCACCACCACCACCACCACCATCACCCCCGGCAGCATTGGAGCAAACTAGCAGTGCTGCCACTACCTCCAGGTCTTTCTCCGAGATGTTATATGACACCACTAGCTGCTCAATGAGTCCATCCAGTCGAGAACTGAGGCCTGACAGTGCCACTGCTGCACCTGACACTGCTGCTCCTTGCTGCAACAAAAGCTCACGGCTGCGCTGTTCCAATCTGCACAGTTGTGCTTGTAGGGCCAGGTTTTCTTGCCTGAAACAAGTGAAATATCTTACTTCACTCTGTAAGTAATTAAAAGATAGTGAAGTGGAAATCGTACATATAAGTGCTCATGGCAGGTGTTGCTCATATGAAGGTTTTTTTTTGATTCGTACACTGTGTAACACAAGGATGTTCCAATGCTTCAGTTGAATGTGCTGCCTCCACCAAGCAGCAGGTTGCTCCAGAACATTTCAATGAACATTTACTACAAGCAGCAAGAACCTGAATGCCATTGTTTGGAAATAATTATCAAAAAATCTGTGAGATAACAACACAAAACAACAGGCTGTGTTGTCTGGCAGTTTATCTCCCAAGTCAATTTTATAAGATTAACAGGTCTGGTGGCATGCTTGTTTAAATAGGTTTACACTTACTTTTCAATATAATTAATCATGTCAGCAAGAACTGGATCTGATTACAAGACCCACTTATAAAATCTGATTGCAGGTTTTGAAAAACTACAGAAATATACAGTGTGATCCTGGATGGAATTTCAACTTGTACAATTAGGGAAAAAATGTGCCTTTCAGACATCATTATAAAGCATAATTCAGCAGCATAATTAATCATTCCTCTCATACCATTAAGTTCCATACAGCAAAGGCGTAGAATTCATGAATATAGTCCTAGACATTACATTTTTGTTAGTCATAAATTGTTGGAATCATAAATTACAGGATATTGTATTTGTATGAGATAAAACATCCAGGCTGAGGAACCTTGAACAGTTACTTACAAAAATCATTTTCATGTGACTCTTTTCCCTTTTCATCAAAGACTCACCTTCGCTGCTCACTGATTCGCACTAAATGCTTCAATTCCTCTTGCTGTCGTTCCAATCCACTTTCTTTTTCTGACACTTGCTGCCTCTGCCTACTTAACTATGGAGAGAAAAAACAGATTTTTTGTATTTAATGGTCACAGAACATTATCCGTACTGATGTTGGTTTAGGCACTGAGTGAAGAAGTGCACAAAGAAATTCATGATTAAGCAAGTAATACATTACATTACAAGTACTCTAGTTCCAGAGATCACAAATGGGAGTGGATTAGTTAACATAGACAGGCAACCCAACTTCTTACAGAGCACAGGCATGTAGAGATCATGTGGTGCAGTGTAAAATTCAAATTCATATTTGGTGTTGCTATTCCTTGTTCATCATTTTACAGATGATAAAACCACAACCATCACCATGGTCATCACTATCATCATACTTGTCGTCATCGTTACGTGTATTACAACGTGCCATCAAACAGTATCTGGACTGAATTTATTTCTCCGTAACAACACTTCCCTTCTAATTAATGGTGTTCCCTTCAAAGTAGTCTCCATGGGACTATATGCAATGAGCCCCGTGATTGTGCTAGCCTTTTAAGCTTTTTGTAAAGCACAATGCTTGAAAGTCAACAAATGCCTACTGCACTTTTGCTTGGATCATGGTGATATAACTAAATCTCCTTCCCTTTAATACCGTCAGTGTTTGGAAAAGGAAAAATTCTCAGTGCTAAATCAGGTGACTATTGTGGCTGAGGACTGACAATTTACTTTTAGCCAGAAATTAATGCACATACAAAGCAGAGTGAACAGGTGCTGGGCACAATCATGGTGATCTGATTCACATTCATATTGTCTTTCACATGTTCTGAACTAACCCAAATAACACTCTAATGTGCTGTACATCACAAAAAGTGACTATTCTGTTTCTGATAACAAGTTCATACACTTGACCCACATTTTCATCTGTTTTGCTCCTTGATGGAAGTCCTAAGTATCTGGCATTTTTAACAAAGGTCACTCCATTTTGAACATCAAAAAATCACTTAAAACTTGTGTTCAAAACAATGAGTGCTCTCTGAAAGATACTTTCATTATCTTGAAATTTTCCAAAACATTTTCCCCAGTTTGAAGTTTATTTGATGGAGACATGTTGTTCCTTCAAGTCTGCCATTTTATAAGTATGCCAAAATCACAAATGTAATGATATATAGTTGTACTTAACAAGACATTGCTCAACAAATGCATGAGCAACAGAATCAGCAGACACCTACCTTTTAATAAGCAAAAGCAGCATCACTGTGTGACCAGTCAAAAACTTACTGGAATGGACTGCATATGTAAGGGCTCACCAGTCCAAAACTTACTGAATTGTACCACATATGTAAGGGCTCTTCACCATAAAGTTAATATCCATGGTGGAGTCTGAGCCACTTAAATCCTTATTGTGACATATTTTCTGCATTTTCATTTTGCTGTAGATTCTAGGCTTTCTGGAGGCTTGATCATATTATTATTATTTTGGACCTTCAGAAAAAGAAGCATGTGTTGTGGCTGGTGTGTATACTGGTGAATAACACTGACCATTCATGTAATCATACACATACAACAGTATGCTAAAGTTGCAAATTATACACCAGCTACTTACTTCTGTCTCAGCATCTCTGAGGGCATCTCCCAGAGTCAATTTCTCTGCCTGAAGAAATTCCTGTAACTCAAGAGACTCAGCCTCTGTCTCCTGTTGTTGCTGCAGAAGTGTTTTCTGTGCTGCTAAACTCCTTTCCAGATCCTGCAATGACAACACATCTTATAACAGCTGCTCAGAAATAGACAACTGTATATGTCTACAGGCCGATACACAGCTGATTTGAAAATACCGTAGAGTCTCAAAGTACAAAAACCTCAATGTTCAAGATTTTGAAGTTAGATGATTACTCACTCTTACACTATTTCTCGGACCTTGCATAAATTGTTTGGACAAATTAGGATGAGACTATTTGGTGGTGAGTTGGTTTTGCCCTTTCTTCTGCTACTGTGCAGAACACTCTCAGCTCAGCCAAGCCCTGTCATTCATTTTAACTGGGACAGAGTAATTTCATGATTCATGGAATGCATCACTACTTCAATTATTTAATGCATCTTATGATTCTAAAAAGTGTACACAGTTTATTAAAAATAAACTTGCATGATTTTTATGCTTTCTGACATAACCATATATTTTTATCACTGGTATTTAATAATTTCTCAGAACAAAATAGAAAATGGACTGCGATGTTTGTAGTGGTTTTATCATCCTCAGGTAATTACATATTTCTACAATCTACTGCAAATGTGATGATTACAACACATTCCAGGCATCATGTACTTTCAAACAAGCAGTAGTATGAGAAGATGATTTTAATAGGAACATTTATTAAGTCTTGGAACCAGCTTCTGTATATCCAAGTCACAGAAGTCTACTGCCAGCCCTTTGAAACACGTCATCACTTCTTCTTGCACCTCATCATCGTCACTGAACTTTTTCCCAGTGAGATGTTTCTTTAGGTCAAGAAATAAGTGGAAATCATAACAGTACCATAAACAACAACAACAATTTGTTTCTGAATTTCTGCTGGATGTTCACCTTTTGCGTTGAGAAATCGTATGACGGAATGGTCCTCACATTTGGCGGGACTTTGGATCGGCACTGCCATTTCAAACACGTCTCACTCAAACAAAGCCGGATCTACCACTGTCAAACAAGCATGGCTTACAGGTACAGAGGATCAAGGTTGACGGCAGTGTTGCCACAATAAGCATAAAAAATTTCCCTATCGGCCTACATGTGATGTATCTTTACTTTCCAGACATGCCTCGTATTTTGAAAACTGTATTCTTCTGGGATGTGATCAGCATAGATTCATCTCCCCTGATGCTGCAGACAACACTCTGTGCTTTCCCCTGGACTTCTTAAAGAGGTTTAAAACGTTGGTAATACAAGGAATAAACAGTATAAAATTTCTTAAAGAGGAATTTCATTGCCATGCCATTTGTGATGCACTCATATAAGAGCATTCATTTCAGTCTTTCTAGAAGTTTTCTAATCAACACTATTCAAGCAGAAACTAACAATGAATGAAAGTGTTTGTATGATCAACTGATACTTTAGCTACAACAATGGGGAAATAAGGGTCATCAATCACAACTGTATTTATATTATTTTATTCTTATGAGAGGGAGGAAAGTGTAGTCAAACAACACAACTTGTTTAGAAAGATGTTATATTCTAATAATGAAGCTACATGTTTCGGTCTGTAATGGCCATCATCAGGCTTCTACAACGATTAAAAAGAGTCTATAAATCTGTGTGAGGGAGTGTTGATGAAGAGATCTCTATGCATCAATCCCCTGTTTTAGAACGATCACATTCATTTGGGCCCATCCAAGACACGATGCAAATCCTACAATACCAAAACAAAGGGAACCACCTTAATATAATTGAAAGGTTTTACATTTACTCCGAGTTTACTAAATACAACCATTTAAATGATGAATACACCATATCCTCCAACAGAATTTTCAATGCCTTACTAAAACACCAATAAACCAAACAAGGAACCCCCACATTCCCCAATCCCACACCAACTTCCAAACAACAGCAACCCAGCCTCACGCAAGAGATCACTCACTTTGCCGGCTACCCCAAAACAGTACACCCCTCCAAACAAGTGAAAGATTTTTGACACAACAGCATGAATACACCATGCAGAATATTACCAAGACATCGCACACAGCACACAGGCACTATATACTGCCACGAATGCAACATTCACCAACAGTGTGATAGCGTTTAAAATACAGAACTCAATATATATCTATGTGCTAACTATGCAAAACAACGAATAAAGACAGCGCCTAAGAAGCAGACCCAGCTTCACTACTACATGGTATACCATTAGAATTCTTCACAAGACACACAACGACCAGCACAGACAACTACAAGTGTACAAACATACTCAAGAACCAGGATATCAGTAATATTTTTCCTTCGTGACAAAGACATACAGTGCTAACAGTTATAAAATGCACAATAAGTGCTAAACTGCCAAATAATAACAGGCCAACGATACCACACACATGCATAGTGACACTCCAGTGCATTCCTCAAGAAACGCATGAAAACTAAGGAGACGGACCTAGTGATATGCAGAAAACTACAAACACATGTAAGTACCACCTTCATATACTTATAGCAACATAATACCCTGCTTATGCACACACACACACACACACACACACACACACACACACACACCCCATTCTATTAAATTTAACTTGCAGCTGTTTTCATACACTGGTTTTCTTTCCCCCCACAGGAAACATCCACCAAGGTCACCAACACAAGGGGTCCCCCCAGAGAGAGATGACAATTACGATAAGCTAGACCCTGCCACTAGAGTTTGTGCAGCCCCAAGAAGAAATACTTATGTCCACACTACAGTTTGGAAATAACTTTTTTATTGGTTATATATAGTCATTTGCACTAGATATTAGAGCAAACAGGGGATTGATGCATAGAGATCTCTTCATCAACACTCCCTCACACAGATATATAGACTCTTCTTAATCGGTGCAGGAACCTGATGATGGCCATTCCAGGTCGAAACATGTAGTTTCATTATTAGAATATAACATCTTTCTAAACAAGTTGTGTTGTTTGACTACACTTTCCTCCCTCTCATTAGTTACACACACAATGCCGATGACCCACCTTAAAGTTATTATATTCTTGCTACTGAGAAACTTCCCTTTAACATCCAAAGTACTGGTCTACAATTTCAATATAATATACATGCAATATATTTTAATATTTTAATACACAATCTCAATTTTTACCTAGTTTTGGCTTAAAATATAACTGCAATATTTGTAACATGGAGATTTCAGCTATTTGAAGGAGTATCATTCTAATAGGTTTTATTTATATTGTCTTTCTTTGTGTATTTTTTTTAAGTTCCTGATGACTGATTTCCAGAAAAGCCAAAATATGTAGCAAGAATTACATACTATAAACATAGTTGAGACTGACAATCCGTACTTTCAGACTGTTGTAGCTGTATCACAACAGGATGCTGTATGGAAATATGATACGTAAGTTATTCAGTCACAGTGTTTCAGCTCCTAAATCAAATAGTGATAATTACCAGTAAGAAGGCAACGATTTGGAAAGAGGTGGTTGTGTCCAAATGTCTTATCATCTGCCTCAGATGACAGAAAAATCACAATAAAATTCATATCTGACTAGTCAGTAACCTAACAGAGATTTAAACCTGGCATTATACAATTATAAATTGTTACTGTTACGACACTTCCAACAATCACACAATGGAAGCACAATTGCTGCTAATCCAGGTGCCAGAAGCAGAGTAGTTACATTAAACTGCCCTTCATTCTTCCATACAGAATGTAAAATTACTTACCCGCTTTAAAGTTCGGCAAAGTGTTTGAAGCTCATTAATCTCCTGCTGTTGCTTGATAACCACATTACTTGATGACTGAAAGTATGTCTCCAGAGCTCGCAGATAGTCCACACTATCATTTTCCTCTACAACAATATAACAAAATATTACACTCATTACAACTAAATTTCCCACAAAATTGAAAATGTGACACTGAAGTGGATCACTACTATGACTGAAGGTGGTCTTCCATTAATTATTAATGTATGCTTGTACTGTACATGGTAAATAAGAATAACTTCAAAACTGAAGTGGATATTTCACTCCGACTGCTGACTGACTGGACACACTGTGTACTTACTGATTCATATAAAAGTACTTCTAATTGCTCAATAATCCAACAAATCTCACTCTGTGTTGTAAATAAGAAAATCGAAATAAAAATACTTCCATAATCAAAATCCATCATATTTTGCAAATAAGAAGCAATATTAACTTGTCCATGTGACTATAACTGGAACATATGACTGAAAGACATTGTGAATGTATTGGAGGGGGCATGCAGACATATGTGATAACATAGGTTATATTTTAGACTGTTGCTTCAAACATCAGTAAAAGATATGTCTCTGATGTCATGTTAAATGTTAATTTTCACACTGCTCCAAAGTCATATGCCCTCAATAATAGTAATAAGACTAAAACAAACCTAAGTGATCTGCCTTGGCATCTCTCAGCATGGCAAGTATCCGCTGAGAGTGCATGTCCAGTTCCTCCCTTACAGCCAACTTTTCTGCCTTTGCCTCCTCCAGCAACTTCTCCTTGCTAATCAATTCTTCCATGTGTCGCACTGAGTCAGCTTTCAATTGGTTGTGGTCTTCAGTCAAGATTTTAAGTTGGAATTCCAATTGCTGTATCTCTTCTATTTTTTGGTCCACCTGCACAGCCATTCATTACCTTCGATTAACAGTGAGATCAACAATCATAGTAACAAAAACTGGTATTTGCTTATGAAAATGGTAGAGAATTCTGCCATTATTATGTTTGAAATAACTTAAAAATGTTTAGGTTGATTACATAATGCATGCAGGAGTTGCTAAGTACAGTTTATGTAAATTAAGACCTATCTGATGCACTGCAATTTCATGACAAGCTGACATGATAAGATGCTTTGGCACTCTGCTACTTACTGATTTTGTTCTAGAATATTCCATCAAGAAGGTATCAGAAAATTCAGGAGGGCTGCGATTCAACAGCCTTCATCAGGAAATGGTTTGTACAGAAGATGTTAATTTGTTGCAGCAAAATATAGACACAATAAAGAATAAGGCAGAAATTCTACAGACTATGAAAAAAAAAATTACTCTAGGTTTAACTATCAATGAAACTTCGCAAAAAACTTACAATCTGACCTTGTGTACACAACTACAGTTGAACTTGATTATAAAGACCTCAGTTGGTGTGATGCCTCGTATGTAGTGTCAAACATTCTGTGGTACAAACTAATTCTCTGTAAGGCATGTGTTGTTCTTCTTTGCTTATTATGACATGCATAAGAGCATCTACCTCGGATATAACAACACTACCAGTCATCCCTCCAATTTAATTTTCCAAGAAGTAGGCTATTTTGAGAATTCTACCATCTCCTTGTCCTTGAGAAGGCAAGCTCTCTATGTCTTCAGGTAGCTACTTAAATTACAGGCCTGTACAATAACAATAGTAATTGCAATTCACTATGTGCATAAAGTTGCCCTGTACGTTTACACTCCTGCAGTTAACAGGAGAATGGAAACATGATGACAAGGCTATAGTAACAAATTAAAAAAAAAAAGGTTTTGAGCCCTGAAGGAAAAGTTAAAGCGATGCAACAAATAGGAAATGAAAAAAAGAAAACTGACAGGTGTTGGGAGTTTGGTCTTGTAAATTCCATGATCCAAATAATTTGGAAAATCAACATCAAAATTATTAGTGCATTTCAATAAAACGGATCAAGAATAAAGCAATTTCAAAAGACTGAACGAAGTGACATTGATGAGGCACTGCTTAAGTGATTTAAGCAAGAGAGAAGTCACAGTGTAAATCCTGTATAGATGTTCAAGGTCGGTTGTGCACTGTACTATTTCATCCTAACTCATGACAAACACCAGTGGCTGCTGTTACAGTTTATAGTGCTCCTGATGATGGATGCAAAGAGCGCCCAAAACATGTAGAGCATACTTGTAGTTGTTAATAAACACTGTACTGCCAGAGTTGCATCTTGTTGGCTTATTATATATTATACACTGAGGTTACTTTCTTCCCTTAATGTGAGACATTATGTTGCACACTCACAACCAACAGGCAAAGTTATAGCTCTGTGTATGTTAATCTCTATATTTTAGGTAGCACACAGGAAGAAAAAAGATTATGGTCCATATTTAATCTGCTCTTCAGTCGGTTGAGGCACTGCGCTACAAGCCATAGGGTTAGTGAAATTTTTCATTGACTTAAACCTTCCAGCTGAACAATGACCCTGGGTTCAACTCAACCTCTTACAGAAATGAGAACCAGGGTTATCTCCTTGGGGTAAGTAGACCGATTCATAGGGCTGGGCTGATAACCTTACCACTTTCATGTGCCTATTGTCCAGAAATTCTGGGAGCCTCAACCTTCTGCAGCCCTGAGGTCCTGTCCAGGCCTGTAATGGGATAGCTTTAGCTAACCTGTTCTTAATTGCCTTGTGCATGTAATTTTGATGTGTTAGTGTCATTCTGAAATATTTGAATTCTGCTGCAATTTCAAGGACTTGTTAGCTGTCTTTGTTTTATGATCTTGTTCTGCATTCTGTTGATGAGACATGAACTTAAAATTGGATCTCAGCATTTAATTCTGCATACAAAAACAATAATTTTTCCTTTGGAATCGTCCATCTGGAAACACTGCCCACTGTCCTGTTTTCAAAATAAAAATTAAAACAACTTTTCAGGGACAAGATCAGTCCCCATCCTCAGGCACAAGAGTACAGGGAATCACCTACTCAGATGGGCCCAATATGAAAACCCATTCTAAACATCTGGGTCTGACTTTTACTATTGGGCCCAAACGAGTAGGGAATTCTTCCTGTTCTTTTGCCTTAGGACAGGGACCGATCCCTGTCCCTGAAACACCATGTTTTTATTTTTACTCTAAATGTGGAATAATGGACAGAGTCCACAGACTGATTCCAAATGTGATACATCATAAAGATCATACACAATGATGAATTTCTTAGTATTAGGGACAATCACATATTATGAGTGTCTAGAAACAAGATACTCAGAAGCTATTTTGATGGAGAAGTATAATGGAAGTGAGTAATTAGAATATACTATAAAAAGAACCTGTATGGGTTGTACTGGTAATGGGATGCTTAGAAAAGTGCAGTCTAAAAGTCCACAATGGTCTGGGCACATAGAGAGGATAGGGGTGACATGGCATGCATACAGAAATTTGGTGGAAAAACCTCTTAGGAAAGGTTACTTGGAAGACTAAGGAGGTGGGACGATAACATTAAGAAAGACCTGAAGAAAGCAAGTTGCAAGAACATGGTGTGGATGGAAGTGGTGCAGTCACACCAAATGGCAGATTGCAGTTCTAATAGTCTTGTTTTCTTTCTCTCTCTCTCTCTTTGGTTCTACTACTAGAGCATTAGGTATGTTGCTCTCTAACTGCATAATAATTTAACATTTAAAATTTTCACAGAACCAAACACCAGAACCTACTTATATTTGTTTTGTATTCAAGTATAACCAACAAGATGTAATGTTACACAATGGTATTTATTATTATAAATGCTCTACATGTTTCAGGGGGTTCCTGCGACCATCATCAGGAGCTCAAAACTGTATACACAGCATCGGGTGAGAGCGGTAAGAAGCAGTAAAAGCTCGACAAATACCCGATGCTGTGTATACAGTTTTGAGCTCCTGATGATTGGCAGAGGAACCCCCTGAAACATGAAGAGCATTTATAGTAATAAAGACCATCGTGTAACATTGCATCTTGTTTATTATGCTTAAATACATTAACCCATAGGCTACCGGATCAAATTTCACTTGCCATTTAATAATATTAACCCTTAGGCTACTAATTTCGTATATATATGGAGCTCCTAGTAAAGCCAGAAATGCTAACGTCATATATATATGGACCTACGTTTGGCAACACTGAAACAGTCTCTTTCTATTTACTGCACAATGTTTCAACACTGAATCAATGCAGAGAGGTTTCCTGTGTCACATTTGTGTGTAAACACTTTGCCAGCTAGCTGGCAAAGTGTATATGACATTAGTAGCCTAAGGGTTAACGTATGCTGAGGGTCAGTATTGTTCTCACTGACAGAATACATTCACAGGGAAAAGCTCATGCCGGTGTCAATATGTCCTCGACAAATTCTGTGTGGACTCTTTGGGAGCGGGCGGGTAAGGACCTGCACAGTGAAAAGCCAGCGACCGAAAGGCAAACTAGCGCACGACTGTAGTGTGGGTGCACGCACGCGCGCGCGCACACACACACACACTTACACATAAACCTGCCACAGCAAGGGTTGCAGTTTCCCCACGCACTCCCCATCACACTCCCGTGCATATTGATAACACATAGGAGATGAGGTCAAACCAATTCCAAATCCTATGCCAAATGCATAGAACTATACATGCATTATAATTAAATGCACTTCATTTGTCCCGTTGACTGTCTAAATGCACTTAACGCTCAGATATGGCGTAAAGCGAGAATTGGGTTCCAACAGACGGCACAGGAGACGGGAGCAAGTATACATACTTTATATCATATGAATGTGTGTTTATCAACGCGCTGAAATGCAAAATCAGGCTTAGTAATTACATTTAGCATAGTTAATATGTTTGAGAACTGTGAAGCAAATGGGGGCACGCGGTGCACTACAGGCGGAAGGTGGCGGGTTAGATTCTGATGGTGCCATGAACACATTCCTTCCTGCCGCACTATGGCCCTCGGTTCGACAAAGCTTCCAACAGAAATGTTCCAGTAATATTTCCCTGGGGGTGATAGCGACCGGTGTGTAGGGCTGACAACATTACTATTTTCGTGTGCCGTTTATCTCGAAATTTGGGAGCCCCAAACTCCTGGAACACAATGGGCCTGTAACAGTCCAGTACAGGGATTGCTGTACCTTTTATTGTGCAGCAAAACCAAAGATCATCAGCGAATAAAACGCTGCAAAAGATTGTTGCAGGCAGCAGTCGTGTCCTAATGTGTGGTACTACGAGTACATCGCTCTTTACCTGAAGGTACTGAGGACTACCACAGTTAGAACATCCTTGTTCAGGGCCTGGAAATGAATTCGGTACAATCGAAAATACTAATTAGGTAAGCCATCCGAACGACCACAAGTTTATGTACCGCTTTGGATTGTCGATTAATTTAGAACCTTTCCGGGCCCAGAAGTCTGGGTTACTAATGTTTTCAGCATCATTTTTGCGCATTCTTTGTATATAACAATGTGTAGCAGTTCACTTACACCTAGCAGAACGCCCCCGGTAACACTGAGGTTCAAAGATCACCTCAGAAGG
>Ga0209628_10001756_pt1 | contig 14287 bp, 6 predicted proteins | sample TergutCu122P4_FD_187285 | JGI IMG/M metagenome (GOLD analysis project Ga0209628, IMG submission 187285) | Cubitermes ugandensis P4 segment gut microbial communities from Kakamega Forest, Kenya - Cu122 P4 (SPAdes) (version 2) | ecosystem: Host-associated > Arthropoda: Insects > Digestive system >...
ATATGCTGCTCACATACAACTGTATCCTCCTGAAGATGAGTACTTGATACTCGAAACATGTAGAGGAGAATATTTGACGAATAAATAATATTAAGTGCATCACGTTGGTATTTTTAGTATGGTCATACTTAGCGTAGTTCTATAATGACATGCAGAATCCACACGTGACAATCCAAATTCTGTATTTCAGAGAAGCTGTTACAGTACTAAATGTTTCCTGGAAATTCCGGCAGCAAATGAAATCGAGTTTTGTATGACAACATTCCGTAGGAAACTGCCTCTCCACGTCATAATATATAAATCTCGGTAATAACATTAATAACGTTGTGCATTACGCATGTTACGACAGACTTTTTAATTTCGCACTATCCAAAAATGTAAAGTTTCGTAATAAAAATTTGTTTCTTACCGTAAATGTTAAATATGAGCCGGTGTCCTACAGTTTTATATTCAAATTTGAAATTGCCGGCGTCCGTGTTTTGTTCCAGTTATCATCACCTGTTCCGAGTTCGACAGCTGTTCCTGTTCTACAACATGGCTTCCACAACAATCTAATTCTGTACGAGATATGCGCAGAGATGAACAAGGAGGTTAGGCTTACGCCTACTGATTCTGTGTACACAGTTAAACCATTAGAGCTAAAAAAGTACGTACAGAAGTTTGTTGAAATAGTTACTACTGACGGCGAGAAACTTTTGGGTACCGTATATACCATTGATCCAGTTTCAGAAAGGTAATTAAATTTTGTTCGTTAGCTGTATTTCATAATTGTGATACACGTATTTTCTTGGCCTGTAGTATGTATCACATGGAAGTACGTTCGTGTGTTTGTAACAGTTTTTAAGTTACGCTCAGAGCAGTGATTTCTCATATATGTTGTGTGCGTATATTTTAATTTTTAACACCCATTTTTGTTTCAGTGTTGTACTTATAACACAGAAGAATGGTAACACCTGTATGGATATTGTGATGGGACATGCTGTTAAATCTCTTGTCATAAGTTCGTCTCATGTTTGCACTAGCCAGGAAGAAATTTTTCCTTCAGTGTCTGTTAATATCAATAAAGAAGAAGCAGAGGCAAGGAAGAAACAAATAAGAAGTTGGTTGTGTAAGAACAGGATCCCAGTTGAAGAAAATGGTGAACTTCTAATAGTTAAAGACGCTTTGCAGATTTATCCTCCATATGGCAAGGATCAGTGTTTGAGTGGAAATGAAATTATTTTAGGAAGGGTTCAAGATCTTATTGCTACAATGCCTGATAGTATGGACATGTAACAGCAGAAACCTTCAAAATGTTCGAAGTGCCACTAGATTTAACTGAACATTATTGAGTCATAATTTCACATGATGGTTATTTCTCTTAGTGGATGCTCTTCATTCGTGTTAAATTCATGCTCCATGGATAATGGGAATATCCTAAATCATCCTTTAATTTTTGTGTTGGGTATTTCCACAAGTGTGCAAGACTGTTTTAAAGGAAAGGATTTGTATGTGTGGTATGGGGCTGTTAGCTGTGTATATTGAATGGTGTAAGAAACTTCCTGAGTTCCGTTTTTTTCTGGTGTTGCTGTCATTTACCATTCCCTTTGAGTTGGAGACAGAGAAGAATGATACAGAATTGTCATATTTCATCTGGTACTCTGAACATTTTTATAGACTTGTAACAGAATTTATGGATCCCACAGAAGGGACGTCTGTATTGCACAGTGCAGCAAATAGGGGAGGGGAGTATGCATTGCCAGATATAGCATCAGCCCCCGCCCTGCCACCCCGAAAAGTCTCCCGGTCACAGCCTCATTCGGATGAAGTTGAATTAGAGGCAGAAAGGAAAGAGAGACCTGACAGCATGCCAGCTCCAGCATTGCCTCCACGTAAGGTCTCGTGCACACATCCTGGACCAACTGTTGAAATGGAAACAGACAAAGATAAGAATATTAATGAGTTGCCCCTGTCACTTCAAGAAGCAGAATGGTACTGGGGTGATATCACACGGGAGGAAGTGAATGAAAAATTAATGGATACACCAGATGGCACATTTCTGGTACGCAATGCATCCAGCAAAGGTGGAGAGTATACATTAACTCTTCGTAGGGGTGGCACAAATAAACTGATCAAAATCAGTCACCGTAATGGCAGATATGGTTTCTCTGAACCATTCAAATTTGGTTCTGTGGTGGAGCTTGTGAACCATTATCGAACCACATCTTTGTCACAGTACAATAAAACCTTAGACATTAAGCTGCTCTACCCAGTGTCACGACTCCAACAAGATGACGAGATCTCAAGTATGACAGATGTCACCAATGTGGCACAGAAACTGGTGGAAATACACAAGGAATACATAGTCAAGGCTAGGATGTATGATGAATACTCTGAAGATTGCTTTCGTTCATCACAAGAGATCCAGCTGAAACATCAAGCCTTAGATGCCTTTAGAGAAGCTGTGGCTATGTTTGAGGACCAGATTCGGATTCAAGAGAAGTATCAGTGTGAGGCACAGCCCCATGAAATTAGGAGTTTGGAAGACAATGCGGAGATGCTAAGGCAGCGCCTTATGTGCTTACAAGAGAGTCGCAGAGAGTTAGAAGAAAACTTGAAGCAGGAAAGAGCTTACAACCGCACCCTGGAACGTGAGATGCACTCTCTCAAACCTGATATTATTCAGCTATTCAAGCAGAGAGAACGCCACCAGGCATGGCTGAAGTCACGAGGGGTGAAGCATCATCGCATCTCCCAGGTTTTGGCAACAGATGGTTCAACTCCATGGGCATTCGATGACCTGAACCAAGATGATGAAGACCTGGACAATCTGCCACATCAAGATGAGAAAACGTGGCTTCTACTAGCTTGTTCACGCACAGATGCAGAACGTTTGCTATATGGTCAACCTGATGGCACATTTTTGGTTCGTCCGAGTCGCACGGGACAGTATGCACTTTCAATATCTTGCAATGGGACCACGAACCATTGCATTATTTATAAAACAGAACGTGGGTATGGGTTTGCTGAACCTTACAACATATATGAATCACTCAAGTTACTAGTGCTTCATTATGCACAAAATTCCCTGGAGGAGCACAATGATTCCCTTACTACAACACTAGCATACCCAGTGTTTGCTCAAGCATATACACAGGAGGTGACTCAAACGGCTAGAAAGTTGGGATATGTGATGAACATTATTTAGAAGTTACAGATTATTTTATGTTTGGTTGACCAGTTAAAGAACCAGGCTGTAGTTGCAGCCGGCAGTGATCCTGGCCAATTAACAAATATCATTACACAGTAATTTTATTGGTCGGAGCTTGTTTGCTCCTTTGCGTTTTTCAATTAGGATTGACTCAATCACTGTTTTCTGAGGTACATATTTTTATACAAATGTGGGGCCTAGGTTTTAATAAAGATAATTTTTTTTTACGTGCCCCATAGGGCTTATAAATAACAATTATACACAATGGTCAAGCAGTTATTGTGTTGCAAGATAATATTTGAGTTACATTTTAAGGGATTCAGAATTGACTGGAATTGTTTTTAAGTGCAGTGTTATGATCTGCTGTAAAGTCACAGTCTCAGCATTTCACTGGAGAGATTGCAAAAATCCAGAAGAAACTTATATTGTGGTCTTCTGGGTTGGACCACTGTATACTATGGTACTGCTTCCATTACCCCAACGACAGGGACAAAATTCATCTGGTGCATCAGTACTTGTGAGCTGTGTGGTGTTGCATCCCAGAAAACCACAATATGAATTATCAGATGTTATGCAGAAAATTTAGTGCCAGCCATCACATTCATTTTCACAGATAATTTGCTGGATTTGCACTGAAGTAATAATATTGGCGCACAAAAGGATCTGCCACTGTGCATTTTTAAAAACATTTACTGTATTCCCATAGGAGTACCACAGTTCAGGAATGACTTCCTTTTTCTGTTGGTGTTATGGAAACAACCAAAAATGCTTTGGTATATCATATTTGTGCTTTCTGACCACTTCCTTATGTGCTTGCAATTCGTGATTATCTTCTCAGTTGGTTTGATAATATATAGTCTAATCAGTCAGTAAAGCCCGTGTCTTTCATTCATTTCCTGCCATACCATGTGAATATGAGTATGGACTGGTAAATACTTGAACAGAAATGGTATTTGTAAAATTAAGTAGATTTATTGCAGGTTAAATCACAGTAATCCATATTTCTGCCAAAACTAACCACTGACTTTCTTCTAGTGCTGAGGTTAAGAATAAGTGGAGCTGTACCTGTGCTCCCTCTGTATGCCATCATAATGTGCACAAGTGACAGCTTTACCCTGTACTAATTTATCACTGTAGCAAGGGAATATTCCGTGACAGTTTTGTTTGTTCATTTTGTGTTATTAATTCCCCAAATGACTGAAGGAGGTGGCAAGTTATTTCTGATTATGGGATTATTTAATTGTAATTCTGGGATGTGATGCTGTGAAGTTTGGTACTGTTTGCCAAACTACTTGGTATCACATGCCAGAAGATGACTGTCATTCTTACATCCTGTGTCAAAATTTGAATTGCAGTACATAAAAATAATGATGTAATTTCTCACTTTGAGTGACATGCAGTCAGGAAATACACGCAGCATTCAGAGCACATGTGGAAAAGTTAATTTTGAATTATTTAGTGTCAAAGTAGAAACACAGTTATTAGTTGCTTAAGTTGCACAGTTCATCTATGGACTTCTTTCATCATTAGTGACAAGTATATTAAACATACACATCTGTAATTTCTAATCTTGCACCACATGTTTTTGAATGCTGTATATGATGACCCTGTAACACCAAATGTAGGACAAGGATGTCAGAAGTGGGCAGGTATTAGGAAATTATGATGGATTTATAAGAAATAAAAATATGAAGGTAACATAAACTATTTAAAATTAATGTTTTTTTGTTTGTGTTATCACCTTGTGGTTGAAGTGTGTACTGTAAAACTGATGATATTGGCCAGGACATGGGTGTTTGTGCAGTATAAGATTCAAGGTAGTAAGTTCACAAAGATGTCCCATCGATCATACCCCTCCACATCTGCCTGCAGCCATTGTGCCTTATCCTACAGCGTACCCCCTAGTCACCTAGCTGTTCTGTTCACAGTAATAGCCTTCACTAGGGTCGAGCACTCTTGATAGGTTGGCATTGGCCAAGGAGGCTGGAGGGGGGACATAGCAGTGGCAGAAACACGGAAGCCTTTCACTGTCATTCCCCACCATACATGAGCCCTTTCTGTGGCCTGGGTGTATGTATTTTGACAGGAAAAGAAATAATACCCTGATCTTTAGAATTGTGCATTCAAGGTCTGAAATGGGTGTAATTAACAAATTCATTATTCCAAAAATGGAAGTTACTTATACATTTATTTTGGATACCTGATCTTTACTTTAATTTTTTGTCATTGACAGGGGAAGACTTGGTGTGGTGACCTTGTACTTAAATGCCTTTGGCACATGTCCACAAGATGTTATCTCGCTTAATGAAATTTTGTGTTCTACTTATGCCTACCAGGTCTGACCTAAGAAAATTAAATTCAAGCAAATTAAACTAATTCTGTTCTAACTGAACTCATCCCTAAATTTAGATTCATTGGAGAAATATGAAAGTAGTACAAATATTAAAATATATTACCTTTGCTAGTACAACTTGGGATGTGTGTCTTTAAGTGTGTCTAAACGTGGATGTTCCAAATATAAAAATGTGTTTTACTTTGCTGTTGCAACTTAATGTGTCTAGTCTGGCAGTAAATGTGTCTGAATCTTCCATCACTATTAAGAATAACTTCATGAAACAGCTACACACTGCAGTTTGTTAATTACACCTCCATGCTGGTTGCATATCACATATCTCTATGGGCATTTCATTCTGTAAGAATTTAATCATTATGTTGAACGCTGAATATCTATCTATATATAAATGGGAGTAGATCACAATATCTGCTGAACTGAACAGCCAGTTTATCTTTTCAGTGGTAGAGGTACTGAAAAGAGTTACTGCACCACAGAATTTGGAAATAACATGGAAAGATTTTGTTCTGTAATTCCCATAACAGATCAGCTGACCCTCTTACTCAAAAGGGTAAGATATTAATTTTTCAGGAGAAATTAATTTTTGTTAATTCACATACACAGATGTCATAGAATGACGTTCACCTGGCCTCTTGTTAATATTACATTGTACAAATCTTACTATTTCTGTCCTCATTTAATTACAGAAGTTATTGCAAGGGATGTGTGTGGCATGATATTAAGAAGGGAGGTCACTGTGTGCTTACTGTTTCTCCACCTATGCAAGCACCCCTGTCACCATAGCGTCAGTGTTTTAAGTGCCACTTGAATTCAGCATATCCTGATGATTGCTGATTGATATCAATTTCTAGATACTCTACATTTTCAAATATTATACATATCTGAAATAATTTAATTTTTTGCACTTTTAAGTTTCTCAGACTTAAAAAAAGAACTTCAGGATGCCATGTTCCATGTAACATCTCAAACAAAGTGTCAGTTTTGAAAGAGAATGGTATTACTGTGCCAGTCCACCTAAACACTGTGTATGTTGTTTACCTCATCTTGCACTTATTCATTAACTTTTTGTACAAAAAGTTTGCTAAGGGATCAGGATCGAGACTCAGCTAAAGATTGGACATCTCTTGGAATCGTAGTTAGATTCCTAGCATAGGCAAGAGTTTTTCATTTAAAATTGTCCAGACACAATCTGGGGCCCAATGGGTACCTAGGGCCCATTCCTGGGCATAAAGCAGCTGGGGTGTGAAGTTGACCACTCAACTTCATCCCGTGCTGAGGTTAATGAGAGGAGCCATACCTCCACACCTTCATATGCCTTCGTGGTGTACACAGCAACTCTAAACATTGGAATGAAAAGCTGAGAAGCTACTGTTCCTTATCCAGTGATGTATCAGGTACTCTGTTACAATTAAACAGTCACGCAATGTGGAATTGCACATTGTGCATTATGGACTTTAGTGTTGTGTTATTTGCAGTTCTGTGACATGACAGTCTTGTGAGTGAGTTACACAGCAAAGAGGTAATAACTGGAAATGAATATTAAGAGTGCCAATCAGTTTTAAGGTAAAATTGTTGTTGTTGTTGTTTTTATATATGGAAAGATGCAGTAATGCAATGTCAAAATTCTTATGATCGGTGAATGTGGGTAACACACACTTGATGGCACATTTTTTTTTTTTAAATTAATTAACAGTGGAAGTGTTGTATAACTCTGTATCCCTCTAGAAATAGGTGCTGTATTTTCTGGTACAGAAGACCCATTTTTCTTGGAAAATGTTCAAATCTGTGTGCATTTTATACCCCAAAATCATTAGTTTTTTTCATCCCTGAGATTTTCACTTTAATATCTTGGAGTGTCTTACTGATGTGCACCTTACTGTGTGGAAGGTATACAAACTTTTTATCATGACTAATCTGCCAATCACAGGCAAGGTTTAAAGATAAATACTTCCTACACCTGCAGCTACTTGCAATTATTAAATATCACAGATGTACAGTGCTGTTTTTGTGTCCATCATTCCTTTGCTTAGGTAAGGAAAATTTTTCTTAAAATCACTTTTTTGAAACAAGAGAAAAATTTGTACTTGCCAGCTACAAAGCACTAATTTTTCTGGTGAAAGATCTTTCTTCAGCAAGTAATAATATTCAGTTAGCCAAGAAATTCCTTTATGGAACCCATAGGCTCATCCTCACATGCTTACTACTGAACTGTATCCTGAATAATTTCAGTCCACTACATAACATGCCTTAATATTATCCTACCACCCAGATTTAGATCTCCAGAGTCAGTCTTTCCTGCAGACTTTATTGCCAAAATTCTGTACGCATTTGTGGTTTACCCATGCTTGTTACATGTCCTGCACATCAGCCTTATTTGTTTAGCTTACATTATGGGAATATGGGATTTTAAATCCCCTGGTTCTTTAGGGCCTTCAGCCACATTTTAACTTGGGCAGAAGAAGAGTTGTATATATGAGTTTTCCCTGTATCCGAGCAAAGGCATTTGTTTGGGTTCCCTGTGTACAAAATCTATAAACCCTGCCACCAACATCACAAGCTTTTCATCCTCAGCATGTTTATTTCTGACTGTTTGGGGGGGGGAGTGGCATTGGGCTGGGATGCAGTGTCATAAAGTCTGGACCAGGTTTTATCGGAAAACTGGTTCAAAAACTGAATTTTAGGGATATCGGACAGCAGGAACTCGTGAGCTTGTGTTTTGTTAAAGAAGGAAGGTGGGGTATCAGCAGTTTGAATTTTATTTAAATCTGTAGTTTCAGAGGACGGATGGTGTAACATCTTCGGAACCATATATCACGTGATCACTGGGTTACATGTTTCTCTATTCATCATTCAGTATTCTGTCTGACGACAGGCCCAAAGCCTCCTCCAAAACGATTCCTCCACATAGTGCGATCTAGAGCTTCCTCCTTCAAATGAGAGTATCCTCTCCTGTCCTTAAGGTCATCCAGTAGCTTCTTATGTCTTCTTGCCACTTCCATCTCCCCCTTTATCTTTCCTTCGATAACTTGTTTTAGAAGGCAGTTTTTACATAAGATGTGACCAATCCAGTTAGCCGTCCGTTTTCTTATTTCGTGTAGGATATTCCTCTGCTCATTGACTCTAAGGAACACTTCTTCATTTCTCACATGATCGGTCCAACTGATCTTCTCCATCCTTCTCCAGCACCAGATTTCAAAACTTTCCAGGTATTTCTGATCTCTCACTATTGTCTACACAAAAATTATTTTGTACTAACATCTTTGGAAAATAACTTCAAGGTTGGGTGTTTGAACAACATACACAGTTACATGTGTACTAGTTGTCAGATTTCGAGAAGGGAAGGTAGTTACTGTGCTGGCAGGTTTTGTTAATGTGGAACTTGAATCAAGGCCATCCAACTTGTGGTCATATGGATACATATTTAAACAGAGTGTTTAATATAACAGGCTGCCAGATCATTGCAACACAATGAAGGACTTCTGTGTCAGTTCCCATACCCTGCAACATTACCATACAGTATGTATCAGTAAGTCTTCATGGTGCAATGGATAGATCTCAGATCCACTATTGGATTTAGGCCAGCAAAGATATGGTCTAAAAGTCGCTTATCAACAACAAAGCATGGGTTTAACAAATGAAATTATATATTCAGACTATTCATAACAACGTTTCTGTCTTTTGGATGATTAAATTAAAATAGGTGTCACAAGAATTGTGTCTAATTTCTTCCCTGTATCCAGTAAATTGCTGCTACAAACAAGTGAATTGGAATTATATTATTTTCACTTCCATACATACTTTCCCATTTGCTCAGAGATTTTGAACATTTTATAACGTGAAACAACTTAATTTTAACAGTCATCTCAGTGATAAATGTACACCGCCTGTGTTCACTGGCTTCGTGACACTCTCTTCTGTAACACTCTGTAACAGTTTTATGTCAGATTTACAGTCATGTTTCAGATTACTTATGTAGAGGGTGGTGCACGAAATGTCATACCATTGATTGTGCACGTAACACATTTTTATTGTTACAAAAACATTTGACATCTGGTACAGAATTAATCCTCATGGGCTGGAAAATTGTTCCTAATGAAGAACATGTTCAATGTGACCACTGTTTTGCCTCACAACCTCTTGCAAACGAACCCTTGCATTCATCACAACTTTTCGACACAAGTCTTCAGAAAGTGCGCGGCACAACTTCACTATGTGCTGCTAACAACAACAGCAGCAGCAGCAGCAACAACAGCAACAACAACAACAACAACAACAACAACAACAACAATGATAACCTCTGGTTCAGTATGCAGACAGCTCATTCTGTTAATAAAATCAATCTGAGCAGCTGGTGAATAGCAGTGTTAACCAAACAAACAACAAGCTGTACTATGATGAGGCATACTGATTTTCTTATATAAATTTGTCATGTGACTGTATGTGCATTTCAGAATATCACGTTATTGTCAGTTTAGGACAAATGTTTGATAAATATGCATTAATTGTGAATTTCACAAATGAGTATTAGCCATATTCCTCATTATAACTAGCACTGTACAGCTTAAATGAAAAAGGTATAACTGTCAGAAGCTTAAGAGGGCATATTACCACATCTTAATACGTGTGGCTGGACATATAATAGTGTGCTAAAAGATCCCAATTTCTGGGACATTGCAGTGAATGTGTTGGCTGGTATGTTGTATAATTAAAGCGGCTTGTAATGTAAAATGTGAAATTTGCAGAGAAAATTTAGTTCATGCCATGAAAAATATCTAACTTGTTTCATAGTCTTGAGAGTTGCTTTATGTAAATTGCTTTTGATAATTAAATTCAGTTTGTTTTAACCCCCTTACATTATACCATAGACATTTTTATAGCATCTGCTGTAACAATGAAGTGCCCCTCACACAATCAGTATTTATTGCCATATTACTACTTTTTCAATACTGAAAATACTTTTGTAATAATTTTTTAAACTAATGGGTAATCAACACTGAATACCAATAACCTTGCATGAACACCTGTTTTTATTGCAGTATTGACAGTAGGCAGTGTGTGAGGCACCTTGTATGTGTGCAGTGCTAAACTGTTACCTGAGTTGATGGAAAATATGAAGTAGATTTGTGTTTTATGATATTTAGTGTCTGCAGTCATGTAATTTTGGTGTATAGTTGGTAGAAATTTTGTATTTTTTATACAGTATTTACTCAGAACGAGTTTGACATTCCTCAATTCTACTGTTCTCTTGTTTCAACATAGAAGGCAGCCATTTTGTGGTCTGTCATATCAACTTTGGTTAGTCAGAGAACCAATATGTTATAAAACATCCATTGTCACATGTTGTGACAGTTTAATGCAAGGCTAGACAAGGATTTCTGGTTGACAGAACACGTTCTTGTGTCAAACGTGTACAGGGAAATTATGCTGATTCCTCATAAACTTGTAATATTTTCTGTATGGTGCTCATGCCATGACATTGCGGAAGAATTTGGTGTCAGTGCCAGTCTATTTCTTATATAAAATTTGAGATTTTCACAGTGGTCAGTGTTCAGAATGTGAACTTGTGTGCTGTGACACCTTGTAGTGTGGTAGGTTGATAATGAACCTCCATGGCAGTTGCCTGCATCATCAGTGTCAACCCTTAAGATGGAAGCAGCATGTTGATCCAAAACATTGATATCTACATAAAAGACTGGATGTTGTCACAGCCCATAACACCACAATCTGATGCAGTTAGAATTTATTTAATGTCTTTTTCTTAGCAACATAGGTTGCATAGTGCCAAATGACAGCATGATTGTAAATGATGACATGGGATGGTTGGCAAAGAAACTGTAATGATCTGTGCTGGGGTACAGTACTATCGTATCATTTGCTGGGAGGGAATTAGGAAGTCTTGATGAACTTTTCAGGCTGGCCATCTTGTGAACCAAAGATTAGACCAGGGACTTCCAAATTACAAAATAGGAGAAGTAATCACAGATTGTGTTGTTTTGAACTGTATGAATGAGAATAGAATGAAATGGGTGTGATGTGAAAGGTGAAGTTAGTGAGTTACCATGAAGCTGACAAGGTTTGACCATGCTGGCAGATGATTCTTACTAGAATCATCTGCCAGCATGGTCAAACCTGTCTTGATTGCTTTGTGGTTATGTGACCATTGTTAACCCAGTAATGCATTTTGTTAGTAAAATCAGTGAACTGCATGACAGGTACAGTTACGTGTATGTACTGTTACTGTTACACTGATCTGGTACAATTGAGCACTGAATATAATAATAATAACTTACATTTTTCAAAGAATTACCCATCCAGTCACATATGAAGGTGATTAAAAGACCCTCAAATGAAATTAAACTAACCTAATGCCAAGTAATGTTATCAGCAGTATGTCCTTTGTGTGTAATGTCATGGATAAAAAGGAACCTTATGGCTTAACCTCTGTGATTGTGGATTATTCCAACACAACAGGAAGTTGTAAGGTGTGTAAGGTGTTGAAAATTTGACTTCTGCCAATATTTATCTGATTCCTGTGTTCTGGTAAAATTCACCCAGCACTGCTGTAGTACCATATTTTCAGTCTATATGACACCCATAGCAAAACAGTCTTTAAAGTTATAAGGGGAGATAATTTTTTTCATCTTATTTATTATACACATTACTACATATTTCTGCTTATTTCAATTTGAAATTTATAGGAAGTCTCAACAGCACAGTGGACCATGAAACAGCTGTGTGTGTGTGTGTGTGCATAATGTTATTATGAACAGTCTACTTACAGTTTTTGTGGTTGCTCACATGTTTTAATGTGGCCTACATGAAGTAAATGAACCAAATGTTTTTATTTTAATATAGGTCTGAGTCCAAGTGTTATCCACTACAGAAAATTTTGGTGTTTGATGAGAGCATGTGGACATAGTCATTGAGGAAATATTTCTACTATTCATGCTTTATGTTACATAGTATCCTGTGATGTACTATTGGATTAGCATGAACTTCTTTGGGGGGCAGTTTCTAATGTCTGCCATAAGAATTTTTTATTGTTGTATTTTGGTTGAAAGTGGTCTCATTTTTAGTAATGACATCACACTACAGAGTAGCCAATAAAAATATTTCATTTTTTAAAAAGAACATTTTTTGTTATTTTACTCTTCCATTGTACAGTAATTTCTGATACTCTAATCAAGTTACATTATTCCATTCTTCCACTCTTTCCATTACCACATTCATGCTATTTAAGAGAGGCAAGAAATCAGCCATAACCTCCAAATCTTAGAAGAGAACATTTTATCCCCCCCCTTAATATTTGAACTTTTGAGGCCACAACTTCTTATACTGGTATTTCACTCAAGACTTTTAGTTTGTAGGGAATATTTACATGTGTGAAAGTGGTAGTTTCCTACCCACTGCAATTAACCCTTAAACAAACCACAGTACTGTACATTAATATTCCATAAAAGTAATTTAACCCTTGAAAACACTCTATATTCATCACAAAAATTCTGTTAATTTGACCTAATAAAAATCTATGTAGAAGGCAGTCCTCGAGGATGTAACACCATACAGTTTGGTAGAAATTTACTTATGTTTTTGAGGAATCTGTTGCTTGTCTTCAAGGCAGAAACACTGGTAAATTGCTACCGGATGATATGGCATGATGCCCCAAAAACAACAGTCATAGTCACTGCCATGGGGACCTCAAATCTCACATAAAAAATCTGATTGTTGTCAGTGTTTTGTATAAATTATTGTGTAAGCATTAATGACATCTTTTAACCCTTAGCGTACCGAGTTAAATCCCATCTGTAAGTCCCAGCTCGCTGAATTATTCTGCGGGGCATTTAAATTTTGCGCATGCTTTTCGAAAAACCTGAATATTTCGAGAACCAAGCAGGATAAATTTGTGAAACAAAAAGCAATTTGTGGGCAAGGAATCAGACATTGCTGAGGGTGCCTTAAAATGCTGTAATGTCCTTATTGCATAATGGAGAAGATACGTTTCTAAAAAACCATGTAAATATCCAGTGGTGGAGGCTTCAACTGTTTGCGTGTAGCACGGACAAAAAAATGTCTTATAAGTTATTTTTTGTGTGGTAATCCGCAAAACAACTTCGGTCCATGCAAAGCGCCACGTCACACCGAACACACTTGTGCATCACTGTTTGCGTCACGCCCCTTGCTGAACACACGCGACATCTCCGCCTCATGGGGTTGCGGTCAGGCCAGTGTTTATTGTGACGTGTGTCCAGTCTTACGATGTCAGTAGAAGCTGGGGCTGGTCTTCCTACAGGTTTGGATGGTCGTGGCTCATGCCCAGACCATGCCAGCATCTCTCGGATCAGGGTGAGACGAAAATCTCTGTGTGAAATTTTCTTCCCACTACATGCAGAAAAAAGGATGTAACTGTCGACAATGGCCAGGTCGAACAGGTGGAAAAAGAGCTTTTTTGTCCACTTCCATGTTCAGCGGCTGGCCATGTAGCTATTGGCCATCCTATCTGCATTGTCAACGTGCCCCTTGTGACGGTTATAATCTGCCACAATTGCCGGGTTTATCGCGTTCCCATGTTCATCGCGGTAATTGCCTTCTCTGGGTGGATCATGAAGGTTTGTCAGGAGGCTTACGTCTCTCTTGTCCTTCCACACCACAGCCGTCAAGTCACCCCTGGTTCTTACTCGAATGTCACCACGTTTCAGTGTCAGTGTCTTGGGTTTGAGGTCCTTGGGCATGCCCTTTCTATGCAA